>Ga0307433_1001442_pt1 | contig 13006 bp, 10 predicted proteins | sample SalMarWE160210MG_FD_202166 | JGI IMG/M metagenome (GOLD analysis project Ga0307433, IMG submission 202166) | Salt marsh sediment microbial communities from the Plum Island Ecosystem LTER, Massachusetts, United States - WE1603-210 | ecosystem: Environmental > Aquatic > Marine > Intertidal zone >... | reverse complement strand
ATGACTGATCGCAGAGACTACATCCCAAAAAACTATAACCATAAATCCTGAGGAATCTTCAATTGTCAAAGAGCTATCCAAAAAATTCTGTTAATTATTTCTTGACTCTCTATAGCTGGTCTTTCAAAACAATAACAGATATTTGACATATCAAATCAGACCGGCTTACTCCCGGCTTCACCGGTTTAATCATAATCAAATTTGCCGCTCTTGAACAGTACTTCTTAGACTAATTGTGTCTGCGTCCAGTCTTTAGGCTACGCTCTGGAAACTTGATATTTGTTCAATGTCAACATATACCTTCCCATTGCTGTCACTCCGATAATCAGACCATTATAAAATTATCGTGGCCAATTTACCTGCTTTTTCTAACAGTAAGGAACATTTGTTCCATGTTTTTCGAGCAAAGTCAAAAGTACAAATCGAAGGATTCAACGTCCTAATATGTTTAAGGAAAAGTTCTCAATTAATCCACAAAAATCATATTTTCTCCTGAAACCACCTTTCTAATATACCGATACACTTCTTGATCGTACTAAATACAACATTTGATTGAATATTTTTGGGGTTAGCGATCTGGGGTTTTTACCATTCCGAGCAATAGCGAACGAATTGTAGGCAACCTTGTTAATTCGTGAACATGATTATGCTTCTTAGGAAACATCTTGATATACAACAATTTAGACTAATTCTTGCCTTCTTGGTTTTGACTACTATTTGCATACCCGTATTCTCAGAGCAGCAGGACGCAAACGAGCCGGAAGATTTCTTTGATATGTCTATCGAGGAGCTGATGGAGGTGGAGATAATCTCAGCATCCCGGCAGGCACAGAAGATCAGTGAGTTGTCGGTGCCGGTCAGTGTGGTCAGCTCCGAGGACATCCACTACAGCGGCCTGACGAGCATCCCGGAGATTCTGCAGTTCACACCCGGAGTAGATGTCATCAAACTGGATCGCAATAGGTACGCCGTAGGAGTCCGAGGTCTGCACGATCTCATATCAGACCGCACGCTGACACTTATCAACGGCCGTTCTGCCGATAGTCCACTCTTTGGCGGTTCGGAATTCTATCGGTACCCCGTGCTGCTCGAAGATATAGAACGTATTGAAGTAGTAAGGGGGCCTGGCGGCGCCGCCTGGGGCGCGAATGCCTTCACTGGCGTGATCAACATCATAACCAAGAAACCCGAGGACGTCCTTGGCGGCTTCGTCTCAACACATATTAACGAGTTCGGCGACACATACACTCACCTGCGCTACGCCGAGAAGAATGGCAAATGGAGCTGGCGAACATCCGTCGGCTATATTGACCTTGAAAGCTCTGACGATGCCGGCGCCGGCCAATACGAATCCGGCAATCAAACTCTCACCGGAAATCCTCTTCTTGGTATGGGCTTCGACAATTTCTCTGCGAAAGATTATTCCCGCGCGTTCCAATTTGGCAACGAGGCATTCTACAACTACTCCGAGAACACTATTATCTCCATCGGAACCGATTATTCCCATAATGCCTTAGGGAGTTATGAGTTCCTTGGGTATTATCCGAGTGGAAACGGCTGGCATGAAACAGTCCGGTCATACACAAAGTTAGACCACCAGTTCGATGACGGCAGCAGCGGCTATCTACAATGGTTCGGCAATTTCGGCAATTCATGGGTGCCGTGTCTTATGGAATGGTCCACAATGCAGAACGATATCGAAGGACAGTATAACTTTGAAGTTGGAGACTCTCACGATGTCTCAGTCGGGAGCAGCTTGCGGTTCATGCGCATTTCCACAGAAGCGTCAAATCCGAGCCATCTGATGTATTCGGGCGAGCCATACGACGAACAGTTGGCCGGAATGTTCCTGATTGACCGCTGGCAAACCACCGACCGCCTGACCATTGAGAGCCAGATTCGCGGCGACTGGTACTCGGAAACCCAGACAGACTGGTCCACCCGCCTGAGCGCTCTTTACGCACTGGACGGGAAGAAAGACCATACGCTTAGATTCAGCTTTGCCAAGGCATATCGCTCACCGCTGGCAAACTTGCGAGAGACGAGCACGAATCGCCTTTCTCTTGCGGGCATGGGTTTCCCGGGCTTCTGGGCGATTAACGCCTTGGCGCCGAGCGACCTGGACAACGAAGAAACATGGGCGCTCGAGGCCGGATATACAGGCAAATTGACCGAAAACCTCACTCTCCGCGCCGATACCTATTACCAGCGTTTCACCAAGCTGATTGGATACCGCATTACCCCCGACCCATTACCACTGGGCAGAACATTCTACCAGCCGGACAACATCGACGGCGCCGATTCCTGGGGCAGTGAGGTGGAACTGGCGTTGGAGCGTAAGAACGGGAAACTATCGGCCTGGTATGCCTATAATGATTTTCAGGAGGATATATATAAGCAGTTGATTCGCAGCTATGCTCCCGCCCGGCACAAAGTTGGATTGACCGGACGGTTGTTCCTGAATGACGGTTGGGCACTCAATGCAAACTATAGATATACGGGTACCACCCCTGTGGTCGGTGACACCATGATCTTTGATATCGGCGAATCACACCGTCTTGACCTCGCCTTGGCGAAACAATTCGCCGAAGGACGCGGCGAGTTCATGGTCGGTGTCAGCGACATATTCAACAACACAAACGGTCCTAACTTCGGCATAGGCCAGGTCACAAGTCACGAAACTCCGGGCCGAACTTTCTTTGTCGCGACGCAGTTGAGATTCTAAGTCTCCGGTAGATTGAAGATTTGATTAAAGGAATTGTAAGACTTGAAGAATGAGAATCAAACCATACATTTTGTTGTTAACATTGTTCTCTCTTGTACTCGTGGCTGCGCCTCGGGTCCGCGCGGATTCCGAAAAAAGTAAGGAATATCAAATCAAGGCGGCTTTCTTGTACAACTTTATTAACTTTGTTGACTGGCCTAAAGAAAAAGTTACCGACAGTAATAATCTAATAACCATTGGTATCATCGGCACAGATCCGTTTGGAAAGGCTTTTGAGCCTCTTAAAAATAAGCAGGCCAAAGGCAAAAAGGTCATCATAAAGCGATTCATTAGTCTTAAAGAATCGGAAAAATCAGACAACCAAATCCAAGCCATAAGAAAATGCCACTTGTTGTTTGTCTGCCGCTCTGAGAAGCAGCAGCTCAGAAAGATCATCAACATAGTAAAAGACCACAGTGTCCTTCTGGTTGGAGATATGAACGACTTTCTCGAATCGGGCGGCATTGTCAATTTTGTAATAGAGAATCAAAAGGTCCGTTTCGAAATCAACAACAACGCCGCTAAGCAAGCAAAGCTCAATATCAGATCTAAGCTCTTACGTTTGGCAAAAAAGGTGATTGGAGAAGATACTTCCGACAAACCGGAGAACTGATCCTATCTATATATGCGAAATATAGCGATAAAACATAAGCTGATATCGATCATCATGGCAACATGCTTATCCGTTCTCCTGCTGGCCAGCGCTATACAGCTATTATTTGAGCGGGGAGAATATCATGAAGAAACAATAGACAGCATTTCATGTTATGCTGAAATGATAGGGGATAATTGCAGGGCGGCGCTGGCTTTCGAAGATGCAGAAGATGTGGAGGAGACATTAAAATCACTGAAGGCAGAGTCTTCCATCGTTTTTGCCTGTGTATATACGGAAGAAGGTAAGGTGCTGGCTCACTACCAGCACCCCGGCCTTACAGATAAACTCTCACCGCCGATATGTCAGAAAGAAGGCTACCGGTTTGAAAATGACTATTTTAAGCTGTTCAAACAAATCAACGAAAACAACGAGACTATCGGCACGGTTTACATCCAGCTCGACTTGTCTCAAATTAAGGCCATGCTCTGGTTGAAAGCGGGCACTATCACACTGATTGTGCTGGCGTGTTCTATTGTAGCCTATCTGGTATCATCAAGACTTCAGCGGGTTATCTCAAAACCAATTTTGAGTCTGGCCGAGGTGGCAAGAGCAGTTTCGGAAAAGAAGGACTATTCCACCCGGGCTCCGAAGCAAAATAATGATGAGGTAGGCTCGCTCATAGATGCATTCAACGAAATGCTGGAGCAAATCCAGCAACGCGACTTGGCGCTGATCGATGCAAAAAACCAATTAGAAACAAGAGTAAAAGAACGCACTGCTGAGCTGACCAATGCTAACCAGCGACTGACCGCAGAGGTCACTGAGCGTGTAAAAGCTGAAGAAAAATTCAGGATGCTGTTTGAGGAAGCGATAGATGCTATTTTTATTGCCGACGTCGAGACAGGTATATTGCTTGACTGTAATTCTGCCGGAACAAGATTGGTTAGTAGGGAAAAATCAGAACTGATAGGCAAATCCCAGAAAATTCTTCATCCCCCGGAGGAAAACGAGGAAGAATTTAGTGAGAGTTTCAAAAAATATATCAGTGAGAAACGGGACCAAACCATAGAAACGCAGGTTATTACAAGGACGGGGGAGATAAAAGAGGTCGCGATAAAAACCAATGTCCTTGAAATTGAGGGCAAGAAAGCGCTGCACGGTATATTCCGAGATGTCACCGAACGCAAGCAGGCCGAGGAAGCCCTGCGTACCAACGAAGCCCAACTGTCAAATGCCATGAAGATCGCTCATCTTGGATATTGGGAGTATGATGTAGCTGATGACCAGTTTGCTTTCAATGATCAATTCTACGATATTTTTCACACAACGGCCAAGCAAGTTGGTGGTTATACAATGAAGCCTGCTCGATACGCTGAATTATTTTTACATCCTGACGACAGGCAGGTAGTCGCTATTGAAATGAAAAAGGCCCTTGAAACCACAGATCCACAATACAACCGTCAATTAGAACACCGTATTGTATATGCAACCGGTGAGATAGGTTACATTTCTGTCCGTTTCGTTGTCGTTAAAGACAAACAGGGCCGTACCATCAAAACTTTCGGTGCAAATCAGGACATCACCGATCGCAAGAGGGCAGAAATAGAACTAAAGAATACACACGAAAAACTTTTAGAAACATCCCGTATGGCTGGCATGGCGGAAGTGGCCGCCGATGTACTGCACAATGTCGGGAATGTTCTTAATAGTATCAACGTATCGACAACTGTGATAACGGAGAAAGTCAGCGAATCAGAGGTGGCAAACCTGGAAAAACTCGCAAGTATTGTCAACGATCATATTGAGGATCTTGGAACGTTTTTTACCGAACATCCACAGGGGAAACATATACCCGTATATCTGACGGAAGTCAGTAAGCTTCTGATCGATGAGCAGGCCGAAACTATCAGCAGACTACAGGTATTGTCCGACAACGTCCAGCACATCAAGGATATAGTCAGTACACAACAGTCATACGCCAAGGTCTCTGGTGTGGAGGTCACAACTTCTATTACCAGATTGGTCGAAGATGCAATCCAAATCAATAGTGCAGGTCTGCAGCGCCATGGCACCCGGCTCATTCGCGAGTTTGAGGAACTTCCAGATGTCGAGATTAACAAACAAAAGGTACTCCAGATCCTCGTTAACCTCATAAGTAACGCCAAGTATGCATCGAGCAGCAGCGAAAAAGAAGAAAAAATAATCACTATTCGAATTTATAAACACGTAGAAGATCAATTCCGGATCGTAGTGTCCGACAACGGTGTGGGAATATCCCGGGATAATCTGACCAGGATATTCAGCCATGGATTCACTACGAAAAAACACGGTCATGGTTTCGGATTACACAGCAGCGCCCTGGCTTCCAAGGAGATAGGGGGATCACTGACAGTCCATAGCGATGGTGTGAGGCAAGGAGCTGCGTTCACGCTGGAATTACCATTCAAGCCTGCGGAGATTGTAAAATGATAAAAGAATGCCAGAGGAATCGTCGTGTCCTTGTTATTGACGACAGCGAGAGCATCCACGAGGATTTCCGAGCAATTCTTGGAAGCAGTAACGTCGATACCACTACTCTTGATGAAGCCAAAGCGGCAATTTTTAGTGAAATACCAAACTCATCGGAGCAAATAAGTTTTGAGATTGAATCCGCATTGCAGGGCCAGGAAGGATTACAGAAAGTTAAGCAGTCTTTACACGAGAACCGTCCCTACGCCATGGCATTTGTTGATGTTCGCATGCCGCCGGGATGGGATGGGATCGATACGATCAAGCAAATTTGGCAGGAATATCCGGAACTTCAGGTCGTAATTTGCACGGCTTATTCCGACTATAAGTGGAATGATATCGTTGCGAAGCTGGGACAAACCGAACGACTGGTGATTCTGAAGAAGCCGTTTGACAATGTGGAAGTATATCAGCTCGCAAGCGCTCTGACGGAGAAATGGAACCTGGCCAGGCAAGCCTCACTGAAGATGGAACAATTAGAGCAAATAGTGCAGGAACGAACAGAAGGACATAAAGAAGCCAACGGACATCTCAAACAGGAAATCGCCGAACGTGAGCATGCAGAGGAAGAACTGGAGAAGCTGAATAAGGATCTGCAATCAACCATCCAAAAACTGGAGCGAGCAAACAAGGAGCTCAAGGAATTCGCACACATAGCAGCTCACGACTTAAAATCACCGCTCAGGGCAATTGGAACATTGGCCGACTGGATATCAACAGACTACGCCGACAAGTTTGATGAGCAGGGAAAAGAACGAGTCAGGCTGCTCCTTACAAGAGCAAAACAGATGAGCGCCCTGATCGACGACATCCTCCGATATTCCAGACTCGGACAAAGCAGTCCGGAAAAGCAAGAAGTGGACTTCAATGCTATTCTCACGGAATTAATTGATGAAATCGATCCCCCTGAAAATATTGAAATAATCGTTGATAACGAGTTGCCGACCATAACGTGTGAAAAAATACATATCATTCAGATTTTTCGGAATCTGCTGACTAACGCTGTAAAGTATATCGACAAGCCCAGGGGACAAATCAAAGTCCGATGTGTCGAGCAAGACAGCTTTTGGATATTCAGCGTCGTAGATAATGGGCCTGGAATTGACAAAAAGTACCATGAGAAGATTTTCAAAGTCTTCCAAACGCTTACGCCGTGCGATAAAGTCAAGAGCACCGGCATTGGACTTTCGATCGTCAAAAAGCTCGCTGAGGTAAACAGCGGCAGAGCCTGGGTGGAATCCGAAATCGGCAAAGGAAGCACATTCTTCTTCACACTGCCAAAGTAATTTCTTGATGTTATTACTGTGCTGGTGTATAATTGACTGCAAGAATTGACGGTTTAAACGGCTGTTACTTTAAAATTTACCGGGCCTCTAAGCATTTGTTGTTCTTGGGAAACTCATTAATCGGTGGGGAACCCGACTAATTCAGGGCACGAGTTGTGAAACGCAGCAGAATTAACAGAGTCATAGAGATTCTTACAACATTGCAGGCAGGTGAAAGTTATACCGTCGGTGATTTGTCTGAGATGTTTGGAACGAGCCGGCGGACAATCTTTCGCGATATGAAAGAGCTGCAGGCTATCGGCGTGCCGTATCATTACGATATAAAAACAGGCGGCTATACCATAGAACCTGAATTTTTCCTGCCGTCGGCGGATCTGAACCTCCAGGAAGCAATGAGTTTGCTTCTGCTGGCTCACAAAGTAAGTAACCAGGTACAGTTGCCGTTCAAAAGGTCTGCTCTTCTGGCCGCCTTGAAAATCGAAAACAATCTCCCCGCCGAGATCAAACAATATTGCACGACCGCCTTGAGAAATGTCTCCACCGGCACTAATGACCGGGCACCGGTCCAGCAGAATGCCAAATTTGACAGGATCTTCACACAATTACAGGAAGCTATCGCGAAAAAACGCAAAGTAAACATCTGTTACTATCCGTTTTTCGAAAGTGGAGTTATTAAAACTGAGCTGTGCCCCTATCGTCTTTTCTACAATAACCAGACGTGGCATGTGCTGGGCCGCTCCAGTCTGCACAATAGCGTCCGGACATTCGAGCTTAACTGCATCAGAGAATTGACAACTACAGAAGAACGCTTCCCTGGAGACGAGGATGTTGACGTGTCCGAATACCTCGGCAGGGCCTGGTCAATGATTCCGGAAGGCCGGATCTACCATGTAAAGCTGCATTTCCTGCCCAAAGTAGCCAACAATATCGCCGAGGTAAAATGGCACAGCACACAAAAAGTTACACCCAACGGCGACGGCTCGGCAATCGTGGAATTTCGCGTCGACGGCCTGAGCGAAATTACCTGGTGGATACTCGGATACGGCGACCAGGTCCAGGTGCTCGCGCCGAAAGCCCTCCGCGAAAGAGTCCTGGAAGTTGCAACAAATATGATCAAGCTCAATCAGAAAGTTTGATTTTCATGCCGATACTGCTGAGTGGTATGTCATCAACATAGTTATATTGCAGCACAAATTACCTTTAATTTACTTGCAACAATTTCCCGATAAAAGTAAAATAATACCGCCCTTGAGGTCGATATACGCGTATATCGAAAAATAGTGATGCCAACGTAGCTCAGCGGTAGAGCTCTGGTTTTGTAATCCAGTTTAAGGGGTTGAGCCAAATCATTGATAATTTAATAAAAAGCCCATAAGTCTTTGTTTTACTTGCCCTTGCGATTGTTTCTGTTATAGTTTCTGTCAGGTAGTTTCAGGCCTGTTTAGCTATCTTATGGACACTATATGGACACCAGATTTGCTTCTTAAATTTTAAGCGTGGGTAGCTATTTGTAATCTCCAAGCTGGCGTTTGAGTATTTACACTAAATAAGCACCAATTTAGTAAGGTCGAAATCCAGCGGTAAAGTAATTTTTCCAAGAGCCCTTAAACCATCGCCTTAAATCGTCGTAGTTGTAGTGCCAACCTGCAAAATCGTTCTGTCTTGTGGGCCACGCTTTCAAGGCGGTTAAAGACCATCGGAGATCACATGAGAAAGCGACAACTATACCTCAAGGAATGAAAAACAAGTCAGATCCAAATGGAAGTGGCAATTGTTTTTAATCTGAAATAGGACATCAAGAGCTCTTTTTCAGCAGGTGTTGCAAATACTGCCTGATCCGACAGGGCAGTCCTAGTTGTCCGGAGGATATTGTTTAGTATTTTTTCTTTATATGGCACTGCTTGGCCTAACTCAAAAAGAGCTTGGCCGTCTTTTAGAGTTCTGTGATGCTAATGTTTCGCGGTGGGAGAGAGGTAAAAAATAGGCCAAAAAGCAAATACTTACAAATGTTTGAAGACTTCCTACATGCAACTATGTCCATCACCCAGAACCCTTCCTTGAGCAGCCTCCCCCGGAACACCCGGCAAAGAGCTATACTTTTAGTCGCCACTATACGGTCTCTGATCTGTTTATTCTACCCTATCATTAACTGGGACATCTTAGAGCCGAATGGCGCAGCCAGCAGCAGTTCGTTATCTCTTAGATTTATACCCGGCCTTGACCCATTACAACCAGCCGAAACAGTCGGTAATCCTGTCATTAGGACATATGATGTACATTCGCCACACGCAGCGCCAATGCCAGAAATGGGAGAATCCACTCTTTCACCAGTCAGAGACGAATATCTTTGAACTATTTCTTGAATCTCTTGCGGATTACAGATTTTTATTATTACATCGGGCTTGAGGCCGATGGCTGGATAGCTGAAGTAAGCAATGTATTTGAAGAAGCGGTTCATACGATATGCTGACTTGAGAAACTTAAGCCCTGTGGTTTCATCAACAGCGTCGGTCCAGCCCACCAGAATCCTGGATAGACTTTTAAGGTCTGGCTTCTCAATCCCAAGATGAAACCTGGCTAAAGGACAGTTTATGTTCTCCGCTGGGATATAAAATGGCTCACCTTGTCGTGCCCTGCCAATAAAGTGGCAATGCATATCCTTTGTTGTCAGTTGACGTACTGCCGTTGGCACAGCCTGGTGAAAACTTATACCGATAAGATTGCTTTGTGTATGATTCATCTTCATCGTTAACCTGTGAAGTGTTAGTAATAATTTCTTCGGCCATTTCGCATAGCTTATTCGATAGGATTGTTACAGTCCAGTTTTTTTGGTTGCAGGCTGTACCTTGATGCAGTAACGTTGTTAGTAAAGAAATTGAGCCTATGCTGTTTTGAAAAACAAAAGAATTGAGGATGTATTTATCGATATCTGGCCTGATAGGAGCAAAGCACAGCGGATTTTAGAAGACTGGACCGCCAATGAGAATCTGAGAAAACACACCTACGCGGTTGAGGCAGCAATGAGAGCATATGCCCAGAAATTCGGAGTTGACCCTGATAAGTGGGGTGTCGTGGGACTACTTCACGATTTCGATTATGAAAAGTATCCTGACTTGAAAGACCATCCTTTTAAGGGAGCATCATACCTGAGACAGCAGGGATATTCTGAGGAGTTGACAGAGGCTATTTTGGCACATGCACCTCACACCGGTGTTAATCGCGATACGCTTTTGAAAAAATGTATTTTTGCTGTTGATGAACTTACAGGTTTAATTGTTGCCGTGGCGCTTGTCCGACCATCGAAGAAGTTAGCAGATGTTAGCGTTAAGTCAATTATGAAAAAGTGGAAGGATAAGTCTTTCGCAGCCAGCGTGGACAGAAAAGTGGTCGAGCAGGGAGCCGAAGGACTTGGCGTAACGCTGACTGAGCACATAGAAATCGTCCTTAAAGCAATGCAGGATATATCTGAGAATTTAGGGCTTTAGCCTTGCAAATTGTGGCGATTATTGCAAGTGGCGGAACTATGAAATATACAATAAGCAAAAACAGCAGGTATAAAAATGAAGATTACAATTATTTATGACAACACAGCTTACAGAGAGGACCTTATCGCAGATTGGGGATTTTCCTGTCTGGTGAAAGCAGAAAATACTCCAAGAATTCTTTTTGATACCGGAGCGAACGGTTCCATACTGCTTTCCAATATGGAAAAGCTTAGAATTGACCCTGCTTCTATTGATGAGGTCTTTATTTCGCATCCCCATTTTGACCATACAGGCGGCCTATCAGCATTTCTTAATATGAAAAGAGACGTGGAAGTTTATGTGCCTGTGTCACTTAGAGGAGTTCGCGGCGCAAAGGAAGTGATTTCTGTCAGTGAACCTCTAAAAATCCACGAGAATGTCTTCTCTACCGGCCAGCTCGATGGTATAGAGCAGAGTATGGCGGTTAAAACGGACAAGGGGATAGTTTTGATTGTAGGATGCTCGCATCCAAAGATGGCAGATATTCTCAAAGCAGCTTCGCAATTCGGAAATGTTTATGCAGTCGTTGGCGGCATGCACGGATTCAGTGAATTTGAGCTGTTCAAAGGGATGGACCTGATTTGCCCTGCTCACTGCACCGCCCATAAAGCAGAGCTCAAGTCTTTATATCCGGATAAATACACTGATGGCGGAGCAGGTAAAGCGTTAGAGATATGAACGAAATATTTCTGCTAACTTTAATATTTGCCTTTCTGGCCATCTTTGTTGAATCCGTAAGCTTAATCCTTCAATTGAAAGGCAGGAGACTTTCTAAGTGGTTCGGCAGGAATGCCTTTAACATTCACATGATAACCACTGGTACTTTTTGGGTGATTACATTCTGCCTGATAGTTATTTTACAATTTGAGAACCATTCTCTATTTCACAGCAGCATTGTCTTGAAATATGCAGGATTAATTTTGTCAATTGGTATGTAATGGTTCAATAGCTTGGCATCACCTTGTAGGGTAAAATGTATGTATATGGCATATACAACAAACCCTTATTTACCCCGAGTACGCACGCAAGCAGCTAAGCTTGTAATAGAGAAAGGTTGGAGTACTCGGCAAGTAGCAAGATATACAGGATTTAATCAAAGCACTATTGTTAAATGGACGCAGAAAGCCAGAGTAATGAGCTCTTTAAACAGGTGAGAAAGAAGGATGGAATTATATGTTTGAGGAGCATGTCCCTGCTGATTACACTGAGATGGACCTCTTAGAGGCCAATCGCTTTGATAAAAAGGTCAAAGAACACTTTATGCCAGCGATTATCTCCACGGTTAAACAAATCATCGAGGATTATGGTGTTTTGGAAGGTGTATGTGTTGATGTCGGCTGTGGCACGGCAGTTTTTGCAATTGAGTTATGCAGATATTGCAAGTTGAAAATATATGCATTGGAAAAGGAAAAGGCAATAAATGAAGTAGCACGCCTGAATATTGAAAAAGAACAATTAACAGACAGGATAATCCCAGTATTGGTTGATGCTCACAATTTGCCTTTTGAGGACGAATTTGCTGATTTCGTAATCAGCAGAGGTTCATATCATTGTTGGAAGGATAAGGTACGGGTATTTAAAGAAATTTATAGAGTATTGAAGAGGGGAGGTATTGGTTTTGTCGGCGGCGGATTTGGCCGATATATCACCGAGGAGGAATTAAACAAAATGAAATCTCTAAGGGACCGTTCCCTGAAAGAGGGTGCAAAGGCTTACAGTTCACCTGATAAATTAAGAGAGATTATATATAAAGCAGGTATATCTAATTCCCGTATAATTTATGATAGAGCAGGTCTTTGGGCAGAAATAAGGAAATAAGAGAAATTCAAGCGTATAAGCTAAAAAAGCAACTTTGATTTCGATATTTGCCATATTATTCATACCTTCTGCAACTGCAATGGCCAGGGCAAATTGCCGCACCGGCTTTTTGAATTCAAAGTCGGTAATACAACTCGATGAGATACTGAAGGGTGTCGTGGAAAAATAGCAAAACGTTAGCCAAATGAAACAGATTTCTTAAAAAATGTAAAAAAATATGTAAATTCACAGCAAAATCCAAGGCCAAGAGTCGTACGAGTGTCTAATCAGCAAATGCAGATTAACCGAGAAAATATTGAACGAGTCTGAATCGGTATGGTTTCTATGCAAAATACTCAAGAAACAAAACCCCATTCATACCAACAAAGAAACATGTTGGCTGGTATCGTTCACGGTACTTTTTTCGAAATGGCGTATGCTTTTGCTGAACCCTTTGCTCTGATTCCTATTTTTTTGTTCGGTTTTACATCATCAAAGTTAATCATCGGTCTGATAGTCGGATTAATGCAGG
>Ga0307433_1001438_pt1 | contig 13044 bp, 8 predicted proteins | sample SalMarWE160210MG_FD_202166 | JGI IMG/M metagenome (GOLD analysis project Ga0307433, IMG submission 202166) | Salt marsh sediment microbial communities from the Plum Island Ecosystem LTER, Massachusetts, United States - WE1603-210 | ecosystem: Environmental > Aquatic > Marine > Intertidal zone >... | reverse complement strand
GTCGAGGTGACCGAACGGCCGGTCCTGGAGCGACTCGAGTTTGACGGGAACCGGAAATTCGACGACAAGGACCTCACCGGGACCATCGGCGTCGAGGCGGGGAATCTCCTCGACCGGCACAAGGTATTCACCGGCGCACGAGCCATCGAACGCAAGTACCGCGACAAGGGATACCACTTCGTCTCCGTCACGCTCGACGAGAAACTGCTGGCCGAGAGCCGGGTGGCCAGGTACACCATTGCCGAAGGCCCGCGCGTCCGCGTCCGCAAGATCCGGTTCGTCGGCAATCACTCCATCGGGGCGGGTGAACTCGGGAAGCGGATGGAGACCCGAACCTGGTTCCCCATTCTGGTGACCGGCATCTACGATGAGGAGCAACTCGGGCGCGACATTATCAGCATCCGCAACTACTACGTCGAGCAGGGGTTCCTCGACATCCGCGTGGGGCGGGAACTGGAGTTCTCGCCCGACAAGACGAAACTCACCATCCGCGTCATCGTGGAGGAAGGCCCGCGGTACCAGGCCCGGTCGGTGGCCCTCGAGGGTGTCGAGCGTTTCAGCCGGCCGCTCCTCCAGAAGCAGATGCAACTGGCCCCGGGCGAACCCTATACCGCCGACGCCGTCAGGGCTGACGCCGAACTGATCCGCGACACCTACGGCGAGGTGGGCTACATCGAGACGTTCGTCCGCCCCGTCATCGACTTCACCGACGAGCCCGGCCAGGTGGACGTCACGCTTAAGGTCGAGGAAGGCAACCCCGTCCGCATCGGCGAGATTCGCGTCGAAGGCAACCGCCTGACCCAGGACAAGGTCATCCGACGCGAACTGCGGTTCTATCCGGAGGAACCGGTCAACACGAAACTCGTCGACCGGGCCCGCCGACGGCTCGACGGCACCGGCCTCTACCGGCCGGGGTCGGTCCAGATTACCACGATCCCGACCGCCGACCCGGCCGTGGCCGATATCCTGGTGCGCGTTGAGGAAACCGAAACCGCCAACCTGATCCTCGGCGCCGGCATCTCGAGCAACAGCGGCGTCCTGGGCAACATCTCCGTCGTGCAACGCAACTTCGATATCGCCGACTGGCCCAAGTCGAACCAGGAGTTCTGGCGGGGCGAGGCGTTTCGCGGCGCCGGACAGACCGCCCAGATCGTCCTCGAACCCGGCACCGAACTTCAGCGGTACCGGGTCGATTTCCGCGACCCGCACGTCTTCGACACCGACTTCAGTTTTTCGACGAGCCTGTTCTACTTCGACCGTGTCCGCGATTCCTACGACGAGCAGCGCGTCGGCGGGCACTTCGGCTTCGGCAGGGAGTTGCGCGAGGACCTCCGGGCCTTTCTGAACGTGCGGCTCGAGAACATCAACATCAGCGACGTCGACGCCGGCGTGCCCAAGGACGTCCTGGACGTCGAAGGCTCCTCGAACCTCACGAGCATCGAGGTCGGCCTCGTCAAGGACACGACCGACTCGTATCTGTTCCCGACCGAGGGTTATCGCCTGAGCGGGTCGGTGGAACAGGCGGGCGCCCTGGGCGGCAGTTACGACTTCACCAAGTTCGTGTTTGACGGGCGGCGGTACTGGACGGTGACCCGCGACGTGCTCGACCGCAAGAGCGTTCTGGCGGTTCGCGGGCGGATGGGCTACATCGCCGGCGACGTCCCGATCTTCGAGCGGTTCTTCGCGGGCGGGCACGGCAGCATTCGCGGCTTCGAGTTCCGCGGCGTCGGGCCCGTAAGTGGCGACACGTTCATCGGCGGCGACTTCCTCGTCTTGGCGTCGGCGGAATACTCGTTCCCGATCTTCGAGAAGACACTGACGGGCGTCGTTTTCCTCGACACGGGCACGGTTGAGGAGGATGTCACGATCACAACGTGGCGGGCGGCCGCAGGCTTTGGCGTCCGCTTCACGGTTCCCTTCTTCGGCCCCGTCCCGTTTGCCCTCGACTTCGGGTTCCCGATCTCCAAGGACGGGGATGACGATGAGGAGTTCTTCTCGTTCTCTCTGGGAACGTCGTTCTAGACCGCGTTCCGTCACCCGTTGCCGGCTGCCCTGCGGTTTTCTGTGGCGAGACCCCGCTGGTTTTCCGATAATGCGGCCAGCCTTACGAACGAGGTGTCTTTTTGGAAAAGGAGTCATCCATGCGCAGGTTATCTCTATTGGCGGCCGCGATGGCCGTCACGCTGACGGCGTCGGCCTCGGCCCATGCCGCGCTCAAGGTTGGGGTCGTGGACATTGTCGCGGTCACCAACGGCTATGACCGCACCAAAGACGCCAACACCGACATCCAGGTGGAGCAGGCGAACTTCAAGGTGGCGGCCGACCCCAAGGTCAAGGCCCTTGAAGACCTCCGCCTGAAACGCGACGGGTTCAACAAGGGAACCAAGGAGTGGCAGCAACTCGACGACCAGGTCCTTACCACCCGGGCCGAACTTAACACCTGGATGCAGATCGAACGCATCAAAATCGAACGCCGACATCAGGAAGTCCTCCTCGACATGTACCGCCAGATGACCGGCGCCGTGGAACGCATCGCCAAACAGAACAAGATCGACCTCGTCTTCACGAAGGCCTTCCTCGAACCCCCGCAGATCGACGTGGACCAGGCCGTCGGCCTTCAGGACCTCCAGAAACGCATCGTCGGCCAGAGGGTCCTCTTCCCGACGGCTGTCGTCGACATCACCCAGGACGTCCTCAAGATTCTCAACGACGAGTACAAGGCCAAGAAGAAGGCCTCCACCGGCAAACCCAAGGGCTGATGCCGAGACGGGGCCAGTCTCCATGCCGACTCCGGCCCGGCGGCCGACACCTTCGGCTGTCGGGCTGGTTGACTTCCTCGGAGGGTGAGCCCTTTCCGGGAGGACCGTTCCCGTGCGTTGCCTGAAGACGCTCTGGTTGGCGGCCGTCGTGGGGGCGGCCGCCGCGCCCCTGGTGGCCGATCAGGCGCCCTGGATGAGTCCCGACTGGACCGTCCGGCGGGTCGTCGGCGCCGTTGTCGACGCCGCCGGTGAGGACGGCGGCGAAATGGCCGTCTGCGCCTTCTACACCGGCGGCATGACCCGGCCCGGGGCCGCCGACGTCCGCGTGGCCATCAACGGGCGAAGGCTGACCCCCCATCGCGTCCTCCAGGTCGGGCCGGGCGACCTCGTCCGCATCGCCTTCGAGGCGCTGCCCACCGTCACGCGGTACTACGTCTACTACGGCAATCCGAAGGCGCCGCCGCCCGATCCGTGGGAGATCAAACGCGGCGTCCTGCTCGAGGCACGCCGCTGGGCGTCGGTCAAACGCCCGACCAACCTCCCCATGATCGAAGCCGCATGGGCCAAGGCACGACCCATCGGCGCCGACGTCGTCAGTCACATCTCCTTCGGCCACCATCCCTTTGCCGCCGACGGCACGCCGACCGTCTTTCACTACACCGGCTGGTTCGTCCCGCCGAGGCCGGGCACGTACTCGATTGCCACCTCCAGTGACGGCGGCTCCTGGATTCTGATTGACGGACGCCCGGTGGTCGTCTGGCCCGGCTCGCACGGCGCCGTCCGCGACGCGCGGCACGCCAAGGACGTGGCCCTGACGCGGGCCCTGCATCGAATCGATTACTGGAATGTCAGCCACAGCGGTCGGACCATGATGGTGGCCGCATGGAAGGGCCCGAACGACAAACGGTACCGCGCCATCCCGCCCACCGTCTTTCTGCCCGTCGCCGAGGCCAAACTCGTCGAAATGGACCTGCGGGGCGACAAACTGGTGGCCGACTTCTTCGCCGAACACGCCGACGAGGCCTGGTGGCCGAACCGGTATGCCGTCCGCATGCGATTCAAGAACCTCTCGAAGGTCGTCACCGTGGGGCGGACCGGACGCTTCGAGTGGGACTTCGGCGACGGACAGACCAGCACCGAACTCGAACCCGCCCACATCTACCTCGCGCCCGGCGATTACACCGTGTCGCTGAAGGCCAGCCGAGGGGTGCTCTCCAACACCTTCCACACCAAGGTCGGCGTCGAACGCGACTGGTTCAACCAGGCGTCCCGCAAGATCACCCCCATCGCCGAGTACGCCAAGATTGTGGCCACGTACGACTTCACCAAACTCGACGTGCGGAGCCTCATCCTGGCCGTGGACCTGTTCCAGCACGAGGCGAGCCGACAGCCGCTCATCGCCGCTGCGAGCGAACTGGCCCTCAAACGCGACGCCGTGCTGGAGAAAGACCTCGTCAAGGGCGGCCTGATCCTCGGCGAGAGCCTCCGCGCCGCCGGCCGGACCGACGAGGCCGTCCGCGCCTACCGGAGCGTCGAACGCCGTATCAAAGCCGGTCGCCGGAAGGCCCAGATCGCCGTCCAGATTCCCGAGACGCTCCTCAAGGACCTCCTCCGCTGGGACGAGGCCGAGAAGGAATATCAGCGGATTCTCAAGACCTACGCCACCGCCGGGGCCGACGCCGAACTCCGCCGGGCTCACATCGGCATCGGCGACGTCCGGCGGCATCGCGGCGAGGGAGACAAGGCGCGCGAGGCCTATGCGACGGCGGCGGCCATTCGGCTCACCTTCCAGCCGCCGAACGTGGCCGCCGTCCGCGTCGGAACCCTCGCACGGTACGTCGAGGAATACACCCGCGAACGCCAGTGGGAATGGGCCTTCAAGTCTATCGACGACTGGGCGTGGGAGTTCCCCCTCGACAAACTACAGGGCCACTGGTCGCTGCTGCGCGCCAAGGCCCTCTTGGCCCGGGGCGACCGGCCGCCCGCCCTGCGAGAGGCCATGGACCTCCTCGGCGCCAACCCCGACACGGCTTACGCCGTCCGGCTCCTCATGTTCGCGGCCGAATGCCACGTGGCGGAGGGCCAGACCGACAAGGCCCGGCTGCTGCTTCAGACGGCCGTCGAGGATTATCCCGAAGACCCCGACCAGAACGCCGCCCGCGTCCGTCTCAAGGCGCTGGGCGGACCCGTCAAGACCAAGTAGCGCCAGGCGGTTCACGCTTCGCCAGGCCGGCCTGCTCCGGCGACTCTTCCGGCGGCCCTTCGAGGTCCGACCCACTTGCGGCCCGTCGTGCGGACGCTTAGAATCACGCGGACACGGCGCCGCCGGCCGGCTCCCAAGACACGTCAGGAGGCAACTTGATGCGACGCGAACGGCTCAGCCTTTTCCTCACGGGCGCTCTCGTGCTTCTGGCAGCCGGGTGCGGCGAGGTGGAGCAGCCGTCCGAGACCGACGGGGCACGCCCGCTGACCATAGCCGTCATCCCCAAGGCCACGATGCACGTTTTCTGGAAGTCGATTCACGCCGGCGCCAGAAAGGCCGAGCGCGAACTCGAGGGCGTCAGGATCATCTGGCAGGGGCCCGCCGTCGAGGACGACCGCGGCGCCCAGATCGCCTTGGTCGAGACGTTTATCCAGAAACGCGTGGACGGCATCGTCCTGGCGCCGCTCGACGATAAGGCCTTGATCGCCCCCGTCCGTGCCGCCGGGCGGGCGAACGTGCCGGTGGTCATCATCGACTCCGCCCTGGCCGACCCCGACGCCTACGTCAGTTTCGTCGCCACCGATAATTACCAGGGCGGTCGCATGGCCGCCGGGCACCTGGCCAAACTCCTGGGCGAGCAGGGCAAGGTCATCGTCCTGCGGTACCAGGTGGGGTCGGCCTCGAACGAGAACCGCGAGAAGGGGTTCCTCGACGAGATGGCCGAGCATCCGGGAATCCGCGTCGTCTCGAGCGACCAGTACGGCGGGCCGACGGTCGAGACGGCCCTGACGGCGTCCGAGGCCCTCTTGGCCAAGTTCGGCGAAGGGCAGGTGGACGGCCTGTTCTGCCCGAACGAGCCGCTCGCATGGGGGATGCTCCGGGCGCTGGCGTCCGCCGGCCGGGCGGGCAAGATGAAGTTCGTCGCCTTCGACGCCTCCGACCGGCTCGTGGAGGCCCTCAAGGGCGGCCGCCTCCACGCCCTCGTCGTCCAGGACCCCGCCGGCATGGCCTACGAAGGCGTCAAGGCCGTCGTCGATCACCTGCGCGGTCGGGCCGTCGAGAAACGCATCGACACCGGTGTCGTCCTCGTCACGCCCGAGAACCTTACCGACCCCGACATCGACCGCCTCGTCCACCCGCCGCTGGAATAGAAGGTAGTGAACCATGTCCCGCGACCTCGCGACAAAACCCTTGCCAACGCTTCGCGTCCGGCTATATTCGTGAGTGCGGCCTGCTGGTAAGCGGCTGGCTCTTTGCTGTTCGGGAGTCGCCGGGCGACAAGGGGTGAAGGGGCCGGGAAGTCTATCGTTTTGATTTGAAGGTAGAGCTTATGGTCACTAAGACCGATTCCAAGAAAAGTGCTCCCTGCATCAAGATTCCGATTACGGCCGGGAACTTGCGAAACGGCCACGTTTATCTGCGCGAGTTCCTTTGGTTCTTTCCGAAGGAGGCTATGCGCCCGCAGCGCACCAGCGGCAGCGACCTCTCTCCTTGCATACTGGATCTGCCGGGTGTTGGCACGGTGGAGAGTGAGATCGATCCGACCAAGGCGATCTTCCGTTGGCGGGGTTGGAAAAAGTTCTTTCGACTACACAGGGTTGCGGAGGGCGATCAGCTTGTCTTCTCTCGTACGAATCGGAAGCGGTTCTCCGTAGGAGTTGAGCACAATGTGTTAGAGGGCCTATCGCTATCAGAGGAACTCTCTAAGCAAGTGGGACATGTCACCCCGGAGACGCGAAGCCGTAAACGCTGCAACGATCTGTCGGGTGAAGAATGGCTTCGCTATTCGCTGAGTCTCTGGTCGGACATCCGAAAGACGGCGCAGGAAATCGCGCTCGGCCACCCGGCGATGTTTCCGACGCAGTTGTGCGAGAGGCTCATGATGATGTTCCTCCGACGTAGAGGGAAGCATCACATCCTCGACCCGTTTATGGGTTCGGGATCCACACTTGTCGCAGCCAGGACGCTTGGCAAGGTAGGCATAGGCTTGGAGATCAATGCCGATTACATAGAGATGGCGAGAAAGAGGCTTGACGCTCCCTCGCTTTTTGATCAGCACGCCCCGGAATACGCTATCCACCGAGCAGATGCGCGTCGGATTCTCGACCATGTGCAACCGAACAGCATTGACTTGTGTGTGACTAGCCCACCTTACTGGGACATCCTGAGCCAAAAACGTACCGCAGATAGCAAGGACATCCGCGACTACGGCAATATGCCTGAGGACCTTGGCACGATTCGGGATTACGAGGAGTTTCTGGAGCAGTTAGGGTCTATCTTTGGCGACGTGCTGCGGGTTTTGCGCGCTTCGGCTTACTGCATAGTAGTAGTAATGGACCTTCGGAAGAAGAACCGTTTCTTCCCTTTGCATAGCGACTTGGCGACGATGCTGTGCCAGAAGGGCTTCGTTTTCGACGACACGATCATCTGGGACAGGAGGAGTGAATACAACAACCTGCGGCCGTTAGGCTACCCCGCTGTCTTTCGCGTAAACAAGGTGCACGAGTTCATCTTGATCTTCCGCAAACCAGCACAATAGAGCGGCGACCGTATGAGGAACTGCTGTGAACCTCGACTATGTTGACCCGGACGTTGCCTATCTCTGGGGCCTCATCCTTGCCAGAGGAGAATTCCATGTAGAGGGGGACACGCGCCGGCTTGTTGTCATGTTCCCATACAGGCACGCGAAACTGCCTGGCGGTGCACCTGATGCACCTGATCGGGAGACCGCGATTCGCCTGGGTCTGGACGACATACGTAATCGCATTCAGGAGTTGCTTGAAACCACAGTCAGCATCGACCGTGGCGAGCACGTTGTCACCCTGAGGGCGGTCTTTACTCGAAACACAATAGGGTGGCGAGACCTACGGTACCTGACTGACAACCGGAATCACTACACGGAGTTTCAGTTGCCTGAGTTTGTGTATGATTTGGATCGCGAGGTGCAGATCGAGTTGATGCGAGGATTTGCGGATGCGTCGTCCGACCCAAATCCTGCCGACGCTGATCGCAACGAGCGCCACCGTGTTGTCTTGCAGGTTCAGTTCGGCAATTGGGTTATTCCGGTCCAACTTTGCAGACTCCTGCAAACCAAGCTCGGTGTTCCAGTCTCCCATATTCTTTGGGGGCACCCGAACTTGCGGGCGCCGAGGGCGGGTCGAGGATGGGCCAAGGAGACGCGCATTCGCATTCTCGCCGAGGATTTCGAGCCGGTTGGGTACTACTTTCGCTACAAACAGGAGGTTTTCGAGCATCTAGTGGGCGTCAACCGTCAGACCTTCGCGGGGGCAGGCAAGCCCTGTAATCCGAAAGCGAAGAGAATATCCCGCAGGGCGAGGAAACCGAAGCATCCGGGGGAGAAAGATGACCGTTTGCCTCCTCAGATTCGGGGTAGCCACTTTAATTCCTACTTTCAGATCTGCAAGAAGATGGGATGCACTCAGGGCAAGAAGCCGCCGCAACTGGAGATCTTTGAGGATGAAGACACTCAGTGAAAGCGACCTCTACGAGCCAGTAAGGCGGTGGTTCGAACAGGCGCTTTCTCAGCGTTTCAGACGGTCTGAAGTACGGGCCTACGATACCAGCCACACGAAAGCCTCCTCGCTGATCGCGGGGATGGGGTTGCAGGCCAAGTTCCCCCAGTCCGCCGTGTGGGATATACAGGCAGATATTACCGCCCTCATAATGGGCCGTCAGAACAACGTGGCTTTCATCGAATGCAAGAACAGGCGCGTTACTCTCCGGGATGTTGGCCAACTTCTTGGTTATAGCCGGGTCGCCAAGCCCGTTGTGTCAATGCTCCTCTCCCCGCAGCCTCCTACGGACACGCTGAGGACTTTGCTGTCCGTCTACGGGCGTTACGACATTCTTGAGTACGATGACCGAGGAACGCGCATCGTGATAGCGCAGTGGGACCGTGCACGCAATGCCGTCCTCCATGCCAAGACGCTACCCCCCGGGGAACACATCTGACGCCCTCTCCCTGTGTCTCGCCCCGTCCGGAGAATCTTGTTGACGCGCCTCGGCCGGTTTTGTAGAGTCCGATACCGGCGGAGCGGGCAGACCTCGGATTTCGCCGGGGTTTGCCCGATGTCTTTTCCGGGAAGGTGACAGGAGGGTGAGCGCTTTGGGCGCACGCGGTTGGTTGTGCAGCGCGGCAGGTAGTCTTGCCCGCCGCGCGGTGCCCAAGACCGGACACCGCGCTTGCTGTGTGACTGAGGCAGCCTGGGTGCAACGCATCCATCGAAGGAGACTCGGATGAGTTTCGCCGATGCCATCCACTACAAGGCCATTCAACTGTGTCGCCACGCGGTCCAGATGACCGCCGCCGCAGGGTCGGGGCATCCGAGTTCCGCGAACAGTCTCGCCCACATCACGGCCGTCCTCATGTATCACAAGATGCGGTACGACCTGGCGAATCCGTGGAACCCCCACAGCGACCGGCTGGTCCTGTCGGAGGGGCACGCGGTGCCCATCGTGTATGCGGCCTACGCCGACCTGGGCGGTGTGGTTGGGACCGACCCGGCGAACGGCCGCAAACTCTCGGTCGAGGACCTCAAAAACCTGCGCGATATCGACAGCGTCCTCGACGGCCATCCGAATCCGGCGCTGGGGTTTCCGTTCTTCGATGCGGCCACGGGCTCGCTGGGGCAGGGGATCAGCGTGGCGGCGGGCCTCGCGATGGCCGCACGGATGGACGGCAGCGACAAGACCATCTACGTCCTGTGCGGCGACGGCGAGAGCCGCGAGGGGCAGATCTGGGAAGCCATCGATTTCCTGGCCGAGCACCGCCTCGTGAACGTCCGCGTCATCTTCAATTGCAACAAGATGGGCCAGAGCGATTACGTCAGCGGCCAGCAGAGCCCCGAGACGCTCGCCGCCAAGGTCCGGGCCTACGGGCTGCATGCCGAGGTGATCGACGGTCACGATCCGGACGCCATCTCGCAGGCCCTGTCGCTCCCGCCGCCCGACGGCAAGCCCGTCGTCGTCATCGCCAGGACGACCAAGGGGTGGGGCGTGAGCGACCTGCAGCAGGTGGGGTTCCACGGCAAACCGCTGACGGCGGAGCAGGCGGAGGCGGCGCTTGAGGAGTTGGCGCTTCCCGACCCGCCTCCCGACGTGCAATTGTGCCCGGCCATGCCGAAAGGCGAGATTCCGGAAGCGGCGGCCGAGCCCATCGCGATGCCCGACCCCGATTTCGTGGCGTTGGCCGAGGGTACGAAGTTCGCCGACGGCGCCGCCAAGCGCGCCTTGGCGACGCGGCAGGCGTACGGCCTGACCCTGCTGGCGCTGGGAAAGGCGTCGGACCGCGTCGTGGCGCTCGACGCCGACGTGTCGAACTCGACCTTCTCGCAACTCTTTGGCAAGGCGTACCCGGACCGTTTCATCGAGTGCCGCATCGCCGAGCAGAACATGATCTCGACGGCGGCGGGTCTGGCGGCGGCCGGCAAGGTCCCCTTCGCCAACTCCTTTGCCAAGTTCTTCGTCCGGGCGTACGACCAGATCGAGATGGCGGCCTACACGTGCGCGAACGTGAAGATCGTGGGCAGCCACTCGGGCATCAGCCTGGGCGCCGACGGGCCCAGCCAGATGGGCGTGGTCGATGCGGCCTTCTTCGGATCGCTGGCCGGCGTCGAGACGCCCAAAGGCCATCCCGGGGCCGTCGTGCTGAACCCGTGCGACGCCATCGGCACGTACAAACTCACCTGCCTGATGGCCGGCTACGAGGGCCTCGCGTACATGCGGACGCTGCGGCCGACGACGCCGTTCCTCTACGAGCCCGGCGAGGTGTTCCACCTGATCGGGCAAAAGGTCCTGGCCGAGGGCAAGGACCTTGTGATCGTGTCGTGGGGCTACATGGTGCACGAGTCGCTGAAGGCGATCGAGGCCCTGAAGGCCGACCGAATCGCGTGCGGCCTGGTGGACGCGTACAGCCTGCCGCTGGCCGATGACTTCCTCGAGGCCATCGGCGCCGCCGCCGGCGCGACGCTGCTCGTGGTGGAAGACAACTACGCCGGCGGCCTCGGCAGCGCCGTGGCCGTAGCCGCCGGAGACCGTCCGGGTGTCAGCGTCTCGACGATGACGCCCGAGCGTATGCCGAAGTCGGGCAAATCGGCCGACGACGTACTGGCCTTCGTCGGCCTGGACAGTAACGCCATCTGCCGACGGGTCAAGGCGATCCTCGGAAAGGTCTGAGCGGCCGGGCCCATCCTGCCGGCCCGCGGCGGAGGTTGGCCGCGACGGATCGCGCGCCGCCTCAAACGATAACGCACCGGCCGCAGGAGACCCGAGACCCATGTCCTTGGCGGATCGTATCATTGGCGACGGAATCACGTTCGACGACGTTCTGCTCATCCCCGCCTACAGCGACGTCGTGCCGCGCGAGGTGGATACCTCGACGCGCCTGACGCGCGGTATCCGCATCAACATCCCCATCCTCTCGGCCGCCATGGACACGGTGACCGAGGCGGCGCTGGCGATCGCGCTGGTCCAGGAAGGCGGGATCGGCATCATCCACAAGAACCTCTCGATCGACGACCAATGCCGTGAGGTCGAGAAGGTCAAACGGAGCGCCAACGGCGTCATTCTCGACCCCGTGACGCTTGGTCCGAAGGAACGTGTGGCCACGGCCCAGCGGGTGATGGACGAGCACAACATCTCGGGGATCCCGATCATTGCGGGCGACCGGCTGGTGGGCATCCTGACGCGGCGCGACATGAAGTTCATGGAAGGCCGGGACGTGGCCATCGCCGACGTGATGACCCGCGAGAACCTGATCACGGCCCCTGCCTCGACGACGCTGGAAGAGGCCGAGCGGATCCTGCTGGCGAACAAGGTCGAAAAACTGCCGCTCGTCGACGACGCCGGCACGCTCGTCGGCCTGATTACGATCAAAGATATCGAAAAACTCCACCAGTTCCCGAACGCCTGCCGGGACGATCGCGGGCGGCTTCGCGTGGGGGCCGCCGTGGGCGCACACGACTACGAGCGGGCGGGGCGCCTCATCGCCAAAGACGTCGACCTGCTGGTGGTGGACACGGCCCACGGCCACTCGGCCAACGTGATGGAGACGGTCAAGCACCTGCGCCGGGACCACGACATCCAACTGGTGGCGGGAAACGTGGCGGAGCCCGAGGCGGTGGCCGACCTCGTGAAGGCCGGTGTCGACGCCGTTAAGGTTGGCATCGGGCCGGGGTCCATCTGCACCACGCGCGTCGTCAGCGGGGTGGGCGTGCCGCAGATCAGCGCCGTGGCGGCGTGTGCCGAGGAGGCCGAGAAGCACGGCGTGCCGGTCATCTCGGACGGCGGAATCCGTCACAGCGGCGACATCACCAAGGCGCTGGGTGCCGGGGCGTCGAGCGTGATGCTGGGCAGCCTCCTGGCCGGGCTCGACGAGGCGCCCGGCGACATCATCATCTACAAAGGCCGCACCTTCAAGGCCTACCGCGGCATGGGATCGCTGGGGGCCATGGTCAAGGGGTCGGCCGACCGGTACTCGCAGGAGACCGAACGGCAGCGCGGCGAAAAACTGGTGCCCGAGGGCGTCGAGGGCCGCGTGCCCCACCGGGGGGCGCTGGCCGATTTCGTGTACCAGTTGGTGGGCGGCGTGCGGGCCGGCATGGGGTACTGCGGGTGCCGGACGATCGACGATCTCCGGACGCGACCGCGGTTCATGCGGATCAGCCGGGCGGGCGTCGTGGAAGGCCATCCGCACGACATCGCGATTACACGGGAGGCGCCGAACTACAGCGCCGCGACCTTCGCGGAAGAGATCTGACCTGCCGCGCAACGTGGCGCAGTCGTTCTATTGCCGGATGGCGTCGGGGTACCCCGGCTTCGAGACGCGTTCCTTGAGCGCCTCGAAGTAGGCCCTGGCCCGATTGAGACAGATGGTGCGTTCGCGGTCGTTCCAGTGCCGGTTGGCGTCGCCGAGGTCGCGAACGCCCTGGGTCAGCGTCTGGAACGTCAACTGGGCCCGCTGGCGCAGGTCGGTGTTTCGGATGAGGTTGATGTAGGCCTCGACCGCCAGGGTGACCTTGGCCTCGTACGCGGGCTGGTTGGGTGTGGCGGTGGTTCCGGCCG
>Ga0307433_1001435_pt1 | contig 13066 bp, 10 predicted proteins | sample SalMarWE160210MG_FD_202166 | JGI IMG/M metagenome (GOLD analysis project Ga0307433, IMG submission 202166) | Salt marsh sediment microbial communities from the Plum Island Ecosystem LTER, Massachusetts, United States - WE1603-210 | ecosystem: Environmental > Aquatic > Marine > Intertidal zone >... | reverse complement strand
AGCCTTGCCGTCCTCTTTGGGAGTGTAAATCTTGTAGTTCATTCCAATCAACTCGTCTCGCGAATACCCAAGGATGCGGCACATTGCATCGTTGACGAAAGTGAAGTTGCCCGCTATATCCACTTCATAATAGCCCTCTTCCATCTCCTCCAGTATAGTCCGGTATCTCTCCTCAGACTGCCTCAGCGCCTCCTCCGCCCGCTTGCGCTTGGTAACATTTCTGCCAACCCCCTGAATGGCATAGGGCTTTCCCTCGTGGTAGATAACGGCTCCTATGACCTCCACGTCCACAAATGAACCGTCCTTGCACCTGACCCTGAACTCATTCACTTCTTTCTGAGCCCCGGTGTCCTTCAATTCCCGGAGCGTGGCGAAGGTCGTGGGCAGCTGGTCCTGGCTCAGCAGGGAGGCAAAATTGAGGTGGGGGATATCTTCTCTCTCATAGCCTAATAACTTCAAAGCCACCTCATTGGCATCCAGGAAATTGCCTTCAAAGTCGTGTACGAAGACGCAGTCAAGCGAGCGGTCGCACAAAGCCCGGTACCGCTCCTCACTATCCCGCAGCGCCTCATCCGCGCGCTTGTGTTCAGTGATATCCTGATACACCACCTGGGATTGCTTTTCACCATCCCACAGCACTTCTCTGCGGGATACCGATAACCATCTAACTTGACCATCTTTACGCACAATGCTAATTTCGTAATCGGAGGGCACATGTTCTCTTCGTTGCCTCTTATTTACTCTTTCCCTGTGTTCAACGTAGCTCTCAGGCATATAAAGTTGATTTCTAGGCACAGCTTTAAGTTCCTTAAGGCTGCCATAGCCGCATATGTCCAGCAAAGTCTTGTTGACGTAAAGCGTCTTTCCATCTTCAGTGACAATACGTATGCCTAAAGGCGATCTTTCTATCGAGTCGCGGAAGTTCTGCTCCGAGAGGTGCAGGGCTTCTTCTGCCCGCTTGCGCTCGGTGATGTCTATGATGACTCCCTGGATAGCAGGTTTCCCGTCATACTCGATGCGGTTAGCATGTATCCCCAGCAAGCATACTGTCCCGTCCTTCCGGATGCCGCGATATTCATAATGTGGAGGCACTGCCTTACCTGCCAGTCGGTCACGGAAGCGCCCCCACACGAGAGCCCGGTCTTCGGGATGTGTCATCCCCCCCACTTTTTCCGGCGAGAATGACAGTAGTTCATCAATAGTGTATCCGTAGATTTTGGCAAAAGCAGTGTTGGCGAAGATGATGCGGAAATCTTGAACTACGACCAGCCCCATCAGAGATTGCTCGGCTAATGTGCGATAACACTCCTCGCTCGGGCGCAGTGTCTCCTGTATCTGCTGCTCGCGCTCAAGAATATTACGCTGACTTCGGGTGCTGGAGGAGTCCTTGACTCTTCCTCGCGGCTTCCCTTTCGGCAGTTCTTTTTCTCTCCTCTCCTTCGCCATCGCTTATCTCCCTCCCAATTGTGTGCAATAGCCGTCTGGTTGTCAAGTGAAGCGAGTTGCAACTCGCTTCACTATAGTAGGGCCAAGCAAAAAGATGCCACAAGATGTATTAATGTCGTCTGCTCTGCGAGTTTACCAGATTGAACTAAACGCTGTATTGTTAAATTCACCTTTTTATACACCATGTTGCGTAGCTTCATAAAGCGGCTAGTTGAACTTGCTCATTGCCGCTTCTATCCCATGGTTAAGAAAACAATCGATGGCTTCCGATACCGTGGCAATTACAGGCTTGATTATTGCTTCTTCCTGGGGGGAGAAATTGCTGAGCACATAATTGACTATAGCGTCCTCGCTCATGGATTGCTCCTCCGCCTGGGGCCGTCCAATCCCCACCCTGATTCGGGGGAAGTCCTCGCTTCTCAGGGCGGAAATAATAGAGTTTATGCCCTTGTGTCCTCCCGAGCCTCCGCTCTGCCGCAGGCGAATTTTGCCCAGGGGCAAATCGAGGTCATCGTGTATTACCAGGAGGTCGCTTAAAGGAATCTTATGCTTATGCACCAGGCCAGCCACGGAGTTACCACTGAGATTCACAAATGTTCTGGGCTTAGCCAGCAGCAATTTCTCGCCCCTTACTTCTGTGAGGCCTACTTTAGCCCGGCATTGCCTGTGGTCAAAGCGGATAGAATGCAGCCTGGCGAAGTAATTCAGGCACCGGAAGCCAGCATTATGGCGATTATGGGCATAGGTCTTACCGGGATTCCCCAGACCAACTATGAGTTTCATTCACTTAGAGTTTATGGGAATTCAGATTCCTGCCTTTCCTTCGGATATTATGGCTGATTCCATCGACGCTAAGCAAATGCTCATCACCCTACACAGCAAGCTTGATTGGCTTAACTCGCTTTAATCTTCTGTTTTTAAGCTTGATTGGCTAAATGGCCTTATATTCGCCAGTATTTAGCCTTAATACTCTAGAATATCCCATTTCACAGAAGTTGCATGAGCGACAACAGCAGGGAAGCTGGAATGATTCGTTTTGTAAAAATGGCTATTTTTTCTGGAGTTTAAGAGTTCTTTTTCATACGTAAGGCGGCCACCCGCGGCGGATTCAGTTGTTAAAGTACGTAGGATTCGTTTCGTCAGCATTTGCCTTTTATGTTTGTGGGCCGTGCAGATCGGCGGAGTGACGTAGGGAGGCGATTTCCAGAATCTTGTCGACGACGTAGCACACGGGGTTCTAAGCACAAATTAGCATAAATTCTTTATTCGAACAAGGGGAAAATGTCGCTAGTTGCCAGGGACTAGGGGCTAGGAACTGGGGGGTGGGAGCAGGAGACTGGAGACTGGAGGCTGCGAGAATGATGCTGAGGGATAGGCAGCCGTCTCAGTAGCCTGGCAGTACTGTAGTGTGGCTAATTGAATCAGGGCATTCGGGGCATTTCGGCTGAGTGGACTATATTAGCCACTATCTGGACTTAACGATCCAGAATATCCTATTCTGGAAAGGCTGCATAAACTAACTGGCCTAGGCCATATGGATGAAAACAGAACTTAAAGCGTAGGTTTTGAGGCCATCTCACGGAGGGATGACAAAAAACGTCAGGGCCGAGGCATAAAAAGTAAGATAGGGAATAGTGGCTCAAATTTTCATTTTTGGGTGAGGGTTATAGTTGGAAAATCCTTTGCCAAAGGCTCTCACTTCGCCGGTCGCTTGAGTCTTTGAATTCCATAACTAATCAGGCCACCGATCGTCGCTAGCCCCATCGTCATTACACTCATGCCAACAGAGACCGAACCGGGAGGGATAAAACCGGATATCTTGCTTAGCTCCGCCTCATACCAGTAAATCAGCATCGCCGGTATCGTGCAGAGAATCCCTGCCAGAGGCCCACGTCTCCTGGTTGCGAGCCCTGCAATTATCGCCGCGATACACACGAGCAATAACAAGTCCAAATCCATACGAGACCCTAAAGCATTGATTCCCGCCAACGCTACCACTACTGGTATCGCACACAGGATTCCCACTAGAATACGCCTCCGCTCCAAATTCTCCGCCACGCCCCCCGCAACGACTCCAGCAATTAATACGGCTAGCCAAAGGATTACGGTTCGTGAGAGGAAGTAAGGAGAAAATAGGCTTATTCCCATCTTCCATCGCAGGCCGGCAACAAGCGTCACCATGATGAAGCCTATCAGTACGCCCCACTTCAAACCTTTTATCCTTTGCATGTTCCGTTTCTACGGTACGCGAACGTATGAGACATATCCATCACTATCATAGGGGCTATCCTCTGTGCTAATGTAACAATAATCCTCGTAAACTGTGTATCCTTTGTCTATTGCCAACGAACACAGTGAATTCTCTGTCCATTCCTCCCGATCCCCAGTACCCCAATGATCATAATGGACAGTCCCTATCACAAAGTAACCAAGGTGCACATCATAAAAATAGTCCTCCGGGTATGGTGCGTAAACTCTCATATGTCTACCTACAAACCACAATTCATTTTCACGCGTGCCTTTGTCCTGGTCGTACTCCCAACCGTTGGTGAAGTTGTCATCATTGAGCCTGTCATACCTCGTATAATGTATTGCGGTTGGCCCCCAGTATATAAACTTAACTTTATCCACCTCTGCGTTCTGGTAGAATAACATGGACACAGCATGTTCTCTTTCAGATGTGGTCGTCCCACTAACTTGGTCAAAATTCCAGAATTTTTCGCCTTCGTCGAAGGTGCTAATCACATCAATCGTCTCATCGCTGCCACCTACATTGTACTGCAATACTTTCAGCTGCGCAGGATTGGAGGCAGTCATTACCTGGTCTTGCCCCTCCACGGGTATGTCAACTTCATCGACTATCGCCGGATGGCCGCCCGTTTCCAATCGACAAGTCGAGTCGCCTCCAGATAAAACTTTTCCTTTGCTATCAATTTCCCAAATCGGCTGTCCGGGTTCCACAACATCCTGAATTTTCAAACAAGGTGAAAGTCCACCTTGCTTCAGGGTCCCCAGGACCCACACTTTCTTGCCAACATAGGTACTTAAATCAACGCGATCGCTTTCGAGCCTGTGGTAAATCCTACCGTCCTTTCCCACTAAAACAGTCTCCCCATCTTCAGATTGAATATAACCAATAAAGCCCAGCTCTGTGCCTTCTTCTAGTCGCAGGCTTTCTCCCAGAATTGGAAGGGCTTTTCCAATTCTAAACTCCAGTACTATGTCTTTGCCCGCTTGAACGAGGACTTCGTAAGTTTCTGGAATTTCTCCATAATCCACTGCGCCCGCACTAACTTCCCATAAGCCCCCCTCGCGTATGGGAAGCTGTGTGAGCCCATTATTCACTGTCAAGTAAAAGGAGTCTTGGAGAATTTCTAGATTTCCATCCTTTGGAACTCGGCCACCGTATATGGTCACGTTATCACCCTCTCCTAGCCCAGTGACCTCGACAAAAACTGTGACAGTTGGTGATGGATGAGCTTCACCCGCTCCTTGAGCCTGACCAAAAGGTATACCCCCTACGGTCAAAGCCAGGACAACTAATAAAATAATCAATCCTCTTTTCATGTCAACCTCCTTTATTTTTAATTAGGCATTATCCACTCCAGCCTATCACTCCCCTCTGCTTTTTTTGTTCAAACGATGTAAAATATCTTATGTAATACACCATCTAAGAATAATACTCCTTAGAAGAAAAGTCAATACCCTCTGCTGGCTGACCACATGGGTAACACGGGAGAAAGTATTTTAACAAGTTCCTTTTCAATATACTCTATCGGCGCAAGATAGCCAAAGGATCGATGTCGACGGTTGGAATTATACTCAGCAAACCAGAAAGGCCAGCTTGCACATTCTGAAGTTTTATTATGCTCGTGACGAAAGCCAAATCCCTTCTAAAAAGTTGCTCAATCCTCCGATAAAGCCTCAAACTATCCTCAAACTTCACTGAGCTAGCAATTAACAGCTTATTCTACATGAGGTTTGGCTGGTGGTATAATGGAATTCAGAGAAAGTCAATGAGAATAGCTATTCTAATTTGCTGTATTCTTGCTTTGGTCTTCTTAGCCTTGACAATCTTATCATACACGCCGGGAACTTCATTAAAGATTTCCAGAACTGAACTAGATAATGGGGTCATAATTCAGAATATAGGAAACATTCCTTGCCTTATTTTTGTCAGTTCACCTGAAGGTGTACAGCAGTTTCAACTGGCTGTGGCCGAGAAGGTAACGGGCACTGACATAACAAAGCCGATTGATATTGCAGCAACTAGCGAGATGACGATTAGTTGGGAGGATTGGGAGAGGATGAAGAGGATACATGAGAAGTGGGTGAAAATCAAATATTATCTATCCTCAAACTTTGCTGACCCCTAGTCTGGGCAAACCATATTCCAAATATCGTAGTTTGGGAACTTCCGTCTTGGCTTTAATGAACTCAAAGCCAAGCCAGAACGTTATAGCCCAATAAGATTAGTAGACCCAATTCCGATAAACTTAGAGTTAAGAGAGTTTCTATAATTTGCTTACAGCCTTATCCAGCAACTTCAGGAATTCAGCTTCGCTGAGCGTCTTTGTCCCCAGCTTCTCTGCTTTAGCCAACTTGGAGCCAGGGTCGGCACCTACCACCACATAAGAGGTCTTTTTAGTAACATCCGAGCCGGCTTTGCCACCCAAAGCTTTTATTTTCGCTTCTGCTTCCGAGCGGGAGAATGAATCCAGCTTCCCGGTTAAAACAAATTCCAGTCCGGCTAAAGGTAACTCCTCCTCAAGCTGGGTTTCCTTGACTTTCTCCCTTTCCAGCTTCACCCCGCGCTTTTTCAGCTTTTCAATAATTTGCTTATTTCCCTTCTGTCGGAAAAAGGCAAAGATGCCTTCAGCTATCTTGGGGCCGATAGAGGGAAGGGCTGAAAGCTCTTCCTGGCTGGCTTCGGCCAGTTGGTCAATACTTTGGAATCGCTCTGCCAGCAGTTCGGCATATTGGTCACCGACATGCGGGATTCCCAGGGCGAAAATAACCCGGGCTAAGGGTCTGTCCTTACTCCTCTCGATGGAGCTAAGCACATTGGAGACGCTTTTATCCGCCATCCTTTCCAGCCCGAGAAGTTGCTCCTTTGTGAGGTAGTATAAATCGGCAGCATCTTTGACCAAGCCGGCGTCGAACAAAGCCTGACATAGCTTTTCACCCACACCATCTATATCCATTGCCCCGCGGCTGACAAAGTGTTTGATTCTCTCCAGGGCTTGAGAGGGACAGGCGGTATTGGTGCAGCGATGCATAGCTTCACCTTCAGGCTTTATCACCTCGCTTCCACACACAGGGCAGCGGCTGGGCATCGAGAAGATTTTCTCCTTGCCGGTACGGCGGCTGACGATAGGTTCGACTATCTCGGGTATAACTTCACCAGCCCGCTGCACCACAACCCAGTCTCCAATCCTGATGTCTTTGCGGTGGATGTCTTCTTCATTATGAAGCGCCGCTGAACTAATAACGACTCCACCTACCCGAACTGGCTCTAAAATAGCGTAGGGGTTAAGGCTTCCTGTCCTCCCTACATTTATGCCAATGTCAATAAGACGCGTAGTGCCCTGAATAGCGGGAAACTTGTAGGCAATAGCCCATCTTGGCTCGTGAGCCACTGTGCCCAGCTCTTGCTGAAGGGTAATAGAATTGACTTTTACCACTATGCCATCAGCTTCATAAGGAAATTCTTCCCGGCTTTCTACCCAGCTCTGATGATATTTCTCCGCTTCATCGAGGGAGTGGCGTAGGGCAATATTGGGGTTTATCTTGAAGCCCAGGGACTTGAGGTATTGCATGATTTCCCAGTGAGTGTCGGGCGCCGCCTTGCCTTCAGCCCAACCGAGAGCATAGATGAATATATCCAAGGGGCGCTTGGCAGTGATGCTGGAATCGAGCTGCCTTACCGAGCCGGCAGCGGCGTTCCTGGGATTGGCAAAAAGCGGCAGCCCCTCTTTAGCCCTTTTTCCGTTAAGCTTTTTAAAGCCAGCCTTAGGAAGATAAACTTCGCCTCGGACTTCAAATCTGGGCGGCGCTTCTCTGGGTACGGAAAGGGGAATACTCCTGATGGTTCTCAAGTTCTGGGTTATGTCCTCACCTCGATAGCCATCCCCCCTGGTTGCTCCTGTGACGAGCAAGCCATCAGCGTAAGTCAAGGCTACTGCCAGCCCGTCAATTTTAGGCTCGCAAACAAGGTCGAACTGGCGCCCGCCTAAAAGGTTGCTTACTCTTTTATGCCAGGCTGCCAGTTCTTCGTAGGAAAAAGCATTGGCCAGGCTCAACAAGGGCTGGGGATGTTCGACAACTCCGAACGCCTCTACAGGGGGCGCCCCAATCCTTTGCGTCGGCGAGTCCGGGGTAACAAGCTCAGGGTGCTCAGCCTCAAGCTGCTTGAGCTCCCTCATCAATTCATCGTACTCGGCGTCGCTGATTTCAGGGCTATCCAGCACGTAGTAGCGGTAATTATGGTGATTAATTACCTCCCGTAGCTCTTTTATCCTCCGCTTGACCTTATTTATGTCCCTCATAAAGCTAATCCCTATTTATAGTATAGCAAAACTTCTCGCTATTAATCCTGCCTTGCGACTATCTCTTCTCCAATTCATTAAGCCTATGCTGTATGCTAAAATTAGATAAGTTTTAGGGGGAACGATTTCCCTTGCTTCATCTGAAGGCAACACTCAGGCCCGCATATACTAAAGGCGAAATCATGAATGGGATAAAGTACAAGCCAATCGGAGTTATCCTTTCTCCGTTCAAGGAGCCCAAAGGGACACCTATACAGCCTGCAGGTGCTAAAGGTGCCAATGGGATAGTCGAGATATTCCCAGAATATGCTGAAGGTCTGAAAGATGTCGAAGGTTTTTCTCACATTATTTTGCTATACCACTTTCACTTATCCAAAAGGTCGGCATTGACAGCAAATCCTTACATGGATAACGAAATGCATGGAGTCTTTGCCATGCGAGGTCCCAGTAGGCCTAATCCTATTGGCATCTCAGTAGTGTGTCTTGTCAAGGTTGAAGGGAATATGCTCCATATTCGAGATGTGGACATTGTAGATGGGACTCCCCTTCTGGATGTTAAACCTTATATTCCCGAATTTGACATAAGGGAAGTGGAAAGGATAGGATGGCTAGAGAAAAATGTGCACAAGCTTTCGGAATCGAAAGATAATGGAAGGTTCGCAGAGTGATTTGTTTGACTTGCGATAGCGGAACATATGAAGTTCCAGCTCTTGGCTTTTGTCACTCCGACTTCTCAAATCTGAGATATGTTGGGCAAGGTCTGCATTATTTTGAGGAGGATAAAGCATGGCTACGAAACCAGTTGTAATCAGGTTCTTCGCCCCGGTGATTGATGCCACTGTCAATGCTCTGATGAGTGCCGTCGACCAGAAAATGAAGCAAGGGATAAAAGATTTCATCATCCTTATTTCTTCGCCCGGTGGCTCTGTCATCCATGGTTTAAGCGCATATAATTATTTGAAAGGATTACCTGCTTCCATAACTACGCACAATTTCGGCAGCGTGGACTCAATAGGCATCGTCATATACTGTGCCGGTTCAAAGAGGCTGTCAGTACCCCAGGCGAGATTTCTATTTCACGGCGTTAGTGCACAATTTAGAGGGGAACAGAATTTAGAGGAGAAACTGCTGGACGAGAGGTTAAAGGGATTGAGGATTGATATGGAGAACATTGCCAAGGTAATCGCAGCCAACACTGGTAAAAACGCCAAAGATATTACTGATGCCATGATTGAAAGGACAACTTTGAATCCAGAGGAAGCGCAGTCCTGGGGCCTGGTACACGAAATTAAGTCAGAGCTATTTGAAGCAGGAAGCGAAGTAATTGCCATACAGTTTCAGCAACAAGCACAACCGCCGCGGAAGCCGTAACATCAGCCGGGAAGTATGTACCCCACTACTCCTTATTTCAAACAAAATGATTCGTAGCCTGGTGCCTTCAGATTTCGATGCCATACTCAAAGTCATGAATGATGCCGCGCAAGCTTACAAAGGAGTAATCCCGGATGATAGATGGAAGGAACCGTATATGTCAGCCGGGGAATTAAAAGAGGAAATTGAAGCTGGCGTTAGATTTTTTGGGTGGGTGGGAGGCGGGCATTTGCTCGGAGTGACAGGCATTCAAGCTCTTAAAGATACTACCTTGATCAGGCATGCTTATGTGCCTTCAGGATGCCAGGGAAAAGGAATTGGCACGAGACTACTTGAACATCTCTTGGGCTTAGCCGAGACCCCGGAAGTCCTGGTAGGGACCTGGGCCGATGCCACCTGGGCTATTCGATTCTACCAAAAGCATGGTTTCGGACTGGTGCCGTCCAGGGAAAAGGATAGGCTCTTGCGGACATATTGGAACATCCCCGAGAGGCAGATTGAAACCTCAGTGGTGCTGAGGACAATCCCTTCTTTCTAGTAATGGTATGCTTTCTCAAGTTGCCAATAGCTGGTACCCATCTAACATATTAGCGATATCTCCCCCTCTGGTCGTTGCCAAGCAATCTAATCTTTGTCCCCAGCAATCATGACTGAGGGCTTTACCATATACCTTTTATTACGATATACTCTTTTAATAAGGGTTCTCCGAAGGCAGAGATGAATATTAAACAGACCCTGGAAGATACTGCCCGCGAAATACCACGCAAAGAAGCCATTGTTTTTGATGCTCAGCGGATTACTTATGGGGAACTGGATAAAGCTTCTAACAAAGTAGCCAATGCCCTCCTAGGGCTGGGAATGAAAAAGGGTACCCATGTAGCTATCTTGATGTCCCATAGCCCTGAGTGGGTCATCAATTATTTTGGGGTAGTTAAAGGTGGGGGTGTAGCTGTACTGCTTAACCCTGCGCTTAAAGCACCTGAACTTGATTCTTTGCTGCGAGACTCCGACTCGGAAATTCTGATAACGGAGAGGAAATTTTCTCAGATGCTTTCCTCAGTTTTACCGCACATTCCTTTGCTAAAACACATAATTGCGGTTGATGCAGGTTCTTACACCAGGATGATAGCTAACAGCTCTCCCATATCACCGGCTATCGATATAAGGGACGAAGATGAAGCTACTATATTTTACACCTCTGGCGTACTGGGGAAGCAAAAAGGCGTGGTACATACACATGCTTCCTTTATGGGAACTCCCCCCATAGTTTCTGCAGGCATACAACGGAAAAGTGAAGATGTCATCATAGACCTTGTTCCCTTTTCCTATCTTTTTGGCTTATACGAAGTTCTTTTTGGTTCGATTATCACAGGCTCTACCATCGTGCTTATCCCTAATTTCACTCCCAGAGCTGTCCTGGAGGCTGTGGAAAAAGAGAAAGGAACTATTATCTTTGGCGTTCCTGCCATGTACAATGCCCTGGCTATGGTGCGTGACGAAATTTTGGGAAGATATGACCTGAGTTCGCTGCGATTGGCTGTTACCGCTGGGGCGAAGTCCTTTCCTAAGCTAATGGAAACTTTGGAGGACAAGTTCGGGTTATCACTTTATGAAGTATACGGTCTCACGGAAGCTTCAGCCGTTTCCATAAGCACCTTTAACAGCCGTAAACTGGGGACTGTCGGCAAGCCAATTTGCCGCCTTAAGATATTGGATGACAACGGCAAGGAAGTTCCCAGGGGCGAAATAGGGGAAGCTGTGTTCAATGCCCCCTGGGTGATGAAAGGATACTATAAAGCTCCTGAACTCACGGCTCAAGTCCTTAAGGATGACTGGTTTTATACCGGAGATTTAGTCAGGATGGATGAAGAGGGCTACCTGGAGTATATAGAGAAGAAGTCGTTCATAATAGTCACGTCTTCTGGACTTAAGATTGGTCCGTCAGAAGTTGAATTCGTGCTGCTGAGCCACCCTAGCGTAGCTGAGGCGGCCTATGTAGGTATTAACGATGGTTATGGAGGACAGATACCCACAGCCTTCGTAGTGCTTAAAGAAGGGCAACATGCCACGGAAAAAGAGCTGTCCAACCTTTGTTACCAAAACCTGGCTGATTTTAAGCTCCCTAAGAGAATTGAATTTGTAGACAACATACCTAAAACTAGCTCGGGGAAGGTAGCTAGAAAGAAGCTCAAAGAAACAGAGTTAACCCAGAATTAGCTGAAAGAGTAGCTATTAGCCTTGTCTATTGGACTCCTCAGAATGACATTACCGGACGCTCACATTATCCTAATGTTGACTTGGTTAACACTTATTGGTAACATCATTAACTGAGCCGTGCTAGGCGGGGAGCTAGCGGTGCCCTGTACCCGAAAGCCGCTATAGCGGGGCTGAATTCCTGTTTGAGGTTTACGGCCGGCTAGATTTGTTTTTGCTGAGCGGTGTTGATAATCGGGTTCTATGCAACTGGAGACTATGAACCCCGTCAGGTCCGGAAGGAAGCAGCGGTAAGTAGCATTTCCAGTGTGATATAGAGTTGCCTGGTTGGAGCTAGCTGGCAAAGACAGCTTCCCGGTTTTGGAATCGAGGGCAGGTGCACGGCTTATGAAATTCAGAATGGATAGGAAAAAGTTCACAGATGGATTTCTTAGGGCTTGAAGGTAAAACAGCAATTGTTACTGGTGGTGGCTCCAATATTGGGCGGGGCATAGTTCTGGCTTTCGCTGAGCAAGGAGCGAACGTGGCCATAGCCGAACTAGATGAAACTCAAGGAGCTAAAGTAGCTAAGGAGGCCCATGCTCTAGGCAAGGGCAAAGTTGAGAATGTAAGGACGGATGTAACCGACTGGGATTCGGTACAAGCGATGATAAAGCAAACACTGGATAAGTTCGGTCAGGTAGATATACTGGTCAACGTTGTTGGTTGGGTCAGGGACGATCTTTTTGTAAGGAAACCCAGGGAGGATTGGGAAAAAGAGATAGCCCGCAATTTTTGGAGCGATATAAACTGCACTAGAGCCGTTTTAGACCATATGATTGAGCGGAAGTACGGAAAGATTATCAGCATTGGGTCTGATGCTGCCAGAGTAGGGCAGTTGAGAGAAGCTGTTTACAGTGGCTGCAAGGGTGCTTTGATTTCTATGACAAAGTCTTTAGCCAGGGAGCTTGGCCGTTATGGGATAACCGTCAATGTGATTTGTCCGGGTGTTGTTGTTCCTGCAAGCAGAGATGTTACTACTTCGGAGAGCATGTGGACGGATGATATGATGAGAATATTTGGCACCCCAGAAGCGCTAGAGAAAATAGCTAAGGGTATCCCTCTGGAACGGCTGGGGACACCAGATGATATAGCCAATGCTGTTCTCTTCTTGGCCTCAGACCGAGCTAACTTCATAACTGGACAGACTATCAGCGTTGATGGTGGTTACACCATGGCGTAAGAAATTTTAAAAAAAGCTGTTTAAAATTGAACGGATAATCAAAATTAAACAGCCTCAAATAATCAAGGTGGCGACGAACTTGGCAATAAAAAAGGTGTGTGTTATTGGTTCAGGGACTATGGGCAACGGCATAGCTCAGGTATCGGCACAGGCGGGCTATGAGACAACCATGGTTGACGTAAAACAGGAGTTTCTTGACCGTGGTATGAGCATGATAAAAGCCAGCCTGGGTAAATTTGTGCAAAAAGAAAAAATCAAGCAAGAG
>Ga0307433_1001430_pt1 | contig 13087 bp, 11 predicted proteins | sample SalMarWE160210MG_FD_202166 | JGI IMG/M metagenome (GOLD analysis project Ga0307433, IMG submission 202166) | Salt marsh sediment microbial communities from the Plum Island Ecosystem LTER, Massachusetts, United States - WE1603-210 | ecosystem: Environmental > Aquatic > Marine > Intertidal zone >... | reverse complement strand
GCTGAAACATTAGCGAATAATGGTTTAAAAGTTGCACTATTAGAGAAAGATACACAATGGCGTAAACCATGTGGAGGTACTATTTCTTCTCGAATATTTAAATATTACCCGCAAATCCGCGCACTTAACTTTATTAAGATAAATGCAATAACCATGTATTCAGCGGAGTATCTCACTTTCAAGTATTCATGGAAAGGACTACAAGAAAGCGCCATAAATGTGGATCGCTTGATTTTTGATAACTTTGTGCGGGATATTGCGGTGGATGCTGGTGCAGAATTATTCGATAAGACTATCACTTATGATTTCATCTATAAGAACAATAAGAAAATAGGAATTAAAGCTAAGACCAAATTAGGAACGAGAGAATTTTTAGGAAAAATTCTTATAGTTGCTGATGGTATGAGCTCTAAATTAGCAGTAAAATCTGGTTTAAGAGAAAAATGGAAAATAAATGAAATTGGGTTAAGTAAATGTGCAATATTAGAAGGAGAAAATAATATCGATAAAGAATCGATATCTTTATTTTTTAGAACTTACAAAGGGTATGGATGGATATTCCCTTTAGATAATAAGCGTTTTAATATTGGAGTTGGAACTTGGCAGGAGGAAAATCTAAAACATAATGTAAAGGATTTATATTCTAGATTTTTACAAGAAGCATTTATTAAGAAAATTCTTCCAAAATCTCATTATAATGTTGTTTGGGAATCTGCTTATCCAATTCCGGCAGTAGGCGTTTTAGATAAAAGTTTATATGATGAAAATATTATGATTATAGGGGATGCTGCAGGATTTGTATCCCCTATTAGTGGTGAGGGAATACATCCAAGTATTGTCTCCGGTAAAATAGCGGCAGAAACCTCATTAAAAGCCATTGAAAATGAAGATATATCAAGAACCACACTTAAAACATATAAGACTCACCCAAGTATTAAAAAAATTATTAGAAATTTTAAATTAAAATTATCTTTAGTAGATTTCTTCTTTGAAAATAGGGGTAAAAATCTTTCTAATATGTTTAAGATTGCCGAAAAAGATGAGAGATTTCGAGAAGAAGTAATAGGCATGTTTTTATTTAATAAAGCGCCCTCCAAAGATTTTTTAGGAAAGATAAAATAAAGAACAAAAGAATGATGATTGGTAAATTCAATAGTTATTTGAATAAAATTTTTAACGTTATCCCAGGACAATTTTTCGGAATTTTATCGACATTTGTCGGATTGGGGGGTGATATTCTTGCGATATTATACTTTTCAGAGTATAACCTTAGCCTAATGATAAGTGTATTAGGTACAGGACCGGGTGGCTTCTTTTTTAATTTTGGCACCATTCTTTCAGGATTACTTGCATTACCACTTTACCTTTATTTAGAACGAGTGCTTTCAAAAGAAAAACTTAATAGAAAGGTATTAAAGATGGCTTTAATAAGTGCGATTATTTCATGCATATTTTTTATTTTAATAGGAGTATTTCCTTCATATAAAAATAATGTTTTCTTTTTATATAGCCACGGGATTTCAGCCTTACTCTGCTTTCTAAGTGGAGCAGTATATATTATTCTCTTTAGTTATTTATTTATAAAAAGTTCATTGTTTCCGAAAATTTTAGCATATATCGGATATTTACATTCGGGGTTAATAATAATATTTTTATTTACCTGGATACCTTTAACAGAATGGTTGATGACATTTGGGATTATACTATGGATTTTGTCTGTATCTTTTTATATGATATATAAAGATTTATGAATTGATTTAAGAAAGTGAAGCCTAATTAAAGTATTTAGAAACTATAAAATACTTTTAAAACAATATTAAATTTTTCTATTTTAATGGCTGAATTAATAGGTTATCTTTTTACTCTTAATGCGTTATTCACGTGGGGTCTCGCATCTTTAGTTTATAAGTTTGGTCTTACAAAGGTAGAAGCTAAAGCAGGTTTATTATTTAGGCTAATGTTTGTTTCAGTATCAACTTTTCTGCTTTCCTTAATTTTTGGGGATTATTCTGTGTTTTTAAATTTAAATTCTCAGGAATTTTTTGATTATATGATTGCTTGTTTGATCTCGGGGCTTTCAGTTACGATTGGAGATCTATTATATTTCTTATCTCTAAAAAAAATAGATGCATCAAGAGCTTATCCATTAACGCAGTTGAGTTTAATTTTTGTGTATCCTTTTGCATTTATTTTTTTTGGAGAGAATGTATCTGTTTCAATATTAATTGGTGGAATTCTGATATTATTGAGTGTATTTATTTTAAGTTCAAAAGATAAACCTAAATCATCAGATAATGAAATGGAACCTTCATATAAATTACGGGAAGACCTAATAGTAGGTGTTATGTTTAGCATCGGAACTGCATTCCTATGGGCTCTAGCAATTGTCTCATTTAACCAAGCACGAGTCATTACTAATGATGTGTTTTCAACCAACTTTATTCGAGTTGCGATGGGGGCTATTTTTTTCATACTTTTAGGGCTATTCCAGCGAGATTATTATTCAGGATTTCGAAAAGAGAGTAAAGCTCATTTAAAATATTTTTTCTATATAGGTATTGCGGGAGCTCTATCCTTAGGATTTGCAGATTCTTTTTTTTATATTGCTGCAGAGATAAATGGATTAGTATTAACCTCAACTATTACAGCAAATACCCCAATGCTGCAACAAATCTTCTCAATAGTGATTTTAAAAGAAAAATTTCGAAAAAGGTTTTTACTTGCTGTTATATTAATAATTGTAGGAAATTATATCATATTATTTCTCTAAAATTTTTTATGAAAATGCTAAAAATAGAAATTGTTTTACTTACAAATAATACCATTATTCCCTTTCAAAATCTTCAACGTGATTATAATCTAGATTTTATCGAATTGAACAAGTTATTTGCAACGGCATCTTTAGCGGAACATGGATTAGGGTTTCTAATAAATCTTTATGAAGGAGATAATACTCCAAATCTCTCAAAATTACAACTCAAAAAACAACTTATCTTTGATACAGGGGGCATGAATCAAACATTTCTTCACAATTTGGATATTAGAGGATATACGATATATGATACTGATACCATAATTCTTTCTCATTGGCATTATGATCATACTGGAGGGCTTTATAAAATTCTCGAAAGGATTGATACACCTGTTTCAATTGTATGTCATGAAGATGCTTTATGTGAACGTTTTTTTAATAGGTCAAAAGATCTAAACTCTAATGATCTTATCAATAAGAATCGAAGTGAAGTGATCCCTTTACTAAATTCTTCAAAAATTGTAAATCAAGAGTCAATTGATCTTGATAGGAGTAAAAAAATAGGAGGAAATATTTTAATGAGCAAAACTCTTGAGAAAGTGTTTGAGATTAATAGTTTTAAAATAATGGTAAGTGGAGAAATACCGAGGATACATGAGGAAGAAACCTTTATGAATTTTTTAATTAATAGAAATAATATTCTTAGAGTTGATGATATTTTAGATGACAAATGTTTAATAATTGAATTAAAAGATTCAATAGTGCTATTGAATGGTTGTTGTCATTCAGGGATAATGAATACTTTGGATTATGTTAAAAATATAACAAATAAACCAATAAGTCATATAATTGGAGGGTTCCATATGGCTAATTGCAGTGAAAAAAGAAAGAAATCAACTTTAGACTATTTATGTAATTGCCAAAACGAAGATTTGTTATTATTTCCTATACATTGCTCTGGAGATAGATTTATTACTGATATTAATGACATGAAAAATCCAACAATTAGAGCATTTAATGTAAGTGTCGGTTCGGTCTTCAATTTCTTTTACATTTGAAAGAACATCAAACAAAAGATAGTAATAAATTTAATAAAGGTCAAAAAAAATATTCACCATATATAAGAATTTTTTGGTTAATTTTATGAGGACTGTTATTGGTACTTCAATGTATAAGCAAAAAGTTCTTGCTGATGATATCATTAGCATTATTATGATATTGAGTTTCATCGTGTTAGTGTTTTTCTTAAGGGTAATTTTGGTAGTTATTGTTTATCCATTATTTGCATTATTGATTTATGGGATTTTAAAGATAAGAAGTGGTATAATGGAGAGAGATTTTGACGATAATATGAAAATATTAACAATTTTGTGGGGTATGTTTTTATTACTTTTTGGATTGCTCATGTTTTATATAATTCTTACAGAACCAACAGTTGGATTGACTATAATTATTGATTTAATTGGTTTTCCAATACTCTTAGTTGGTATCGCGGGTATCGTAAAGGGTATTATCATTAAAGAATATAAATCTAATTTTAGAATTATGAACATTGTTATTGGGCTATTCACTATTATCTATCTTGGATTTACGTTTGTTTTAGCTGAGAGCGCATTTCTCTTTTTTTTCTATTCTCTAATTGGTGTTTTATTTTTAAATATGATGATACGTTCAGCCATGTATTTGAGTGATTTTGGGTTATCAATAAAGAATTTAAAAAACTTAAAATATATCTTCCAAATTATCAATGATTATTCTGATTTTGAAATAATGCAAGAAATTGAATTTAGTCGATTAAAACAAAAACATTAAATTATTCTTCTTATTTCTTTATTATATTAAAAATACACGCTAAAATACCCATTTTAACTGATCTAATTTTAATAATTTTGATATAATGTTAAATCTGATTATTTTAAAAATATTATCAATCTTTAAATTTTAAGTTTTAATATATTAAATTAATATTCTTTATTATAAATTAAAAATTGATGATAAAATGCCAGAAATACACTTTAATAAAGAAAAAGGATCTCAATTAAAGCTTTTTACTCCAGGTCCAGTTTATGTCCCAAAAAGAATATTAGATGAAATGGCAAAACCAAATGATACCCATCGTTCTAATCCATATAGAGAAATGCATCAACTTGTAGAAGAAGGGCTTAAAAAATTACTTTATACTTCAAATGAATGTTTCATATTTGCCTCTAGTGCTACTGGGATAATGGAAGCGTGCGTAAGGAATTTATTAAAAAATGATGAAAAAGGGTTGTTTTTAACTATCGGTGCTTTTGGAGACAGATGGCATCAAATTGGTTTGACAAATGGAAAAAATGCGATCAAAGAAGGCGTAGAGTGGGGTAATGCTATTAAACCTCATTTTGTTAAAAATCTTTTAGAAGAGGATCATTATGATGTAGTTTTTATTCAAGCTAATGAAACATCTACAGGAGTTTATAATCCGTTAGATGAAATCATACCTATAATTAAGAATCATGATACCTTGGTATGTGTAGATGCCACATCATCAATGGCCGGAGTAAAGGTAGAAGTTGATAAATTAGGAATTGATGTTTGTTTAGCTTCTGTTCAAAAATGTCTTACAATACCTCCAGGACTTGCTGTATGTTCAGTATCTCAAGCTGCTTTAGATAAGTCGAAGGAGGTTAAAAATCGAGGCTATTATTTTGACTTTCTCGAAGTTCTAAAAAAAAATAAAATCCATGAAACTCCAAATACACCTCCTATACCACAAATAAGAGCATTAGCCATACAATTAGACTACATTCTAAACAAAGAAGGTTTAGAAAATAGATTTGAGAGACACAGCAAATTAGGAAACTTTACAAGAAAATGGGCAGCTCATCAAGGTTTTAAAATGTTTTCAGAGCAAGGATATGAATCAAATACCGTTTCTACTATAACAAATAATCTTGAGGTAGATATTAGTAAAATGGTGTCAACCTTAATGGAGAGAGGATATAAAATAGCAAATGGTTATGGGGATCTTAAAAATAAAACCTTCCGAATTGGTCATATGGGAGAAATTACACTCAAAGACTTATCAGAAATGCTGCAAGTTCTAGGTGATATCATTTCTGAGATGAAATGATCAAAAAATAACGTTAAATTAAAATATTACTATCTTTTCTATATTTTTTTTAGGAAATTATATACTTACTTCATATATATATAAAAAATTCTTATAATAAAATATTCAATTAAATCATATATAATATGAGTAAAATGTTATGAGAATATTAATAAGTGATAAACTTCAAGAAGAAGGAATTAAAATCTTCCAAGATAACGGATTTGAAGTTGACAAAAATTTTTCAATCACTAATGAAGAACTGAAAAAACAATTAGCAAATTACGATGGTATTGTAGTTCGTTCAAGAACTAAACTTACAGCAGAAGTATTAAGCGATGCAAAAAATCTAAAAGTGATAGGAAGAGCTGGCGTTGGATTAGATAATGTAGATCTAAAGAAAGCTACGGAAATGAACATAAAAGTCTTAAATACCCCTGAAGCTCCTTCAATAACCGTAGCAGAGTTCGCTTTGGGGTTAATGCTTTCTCTTACAAGATATATTTCAATCGCAGATAGAACAATGCATAAGGGAGAATGGAATAAAAATCAATATTTAGGATATACTTTAAATGGGAAAAAGTTAGGATTAATTGGTTTTGGGAATATTGGAAAGGAATTAGCAAAAAGATCTATTGCTCTAGGCATGAAAGTAGGAGTGTATTCACGATTTAGTGCAGGTCAAAAAGCAGTTGATGAAGCAAAAAATATGGGATGTTCAATATATCCATCAATCGAAGATTTATTAAAAGATGCGGATATTATCTCGCTGCACTTACCAGCAACTTCACAAACGGAGAATATAATCAATGAAAATACATTAAATTTGATGAAGGAGAATGCAATTTTAATTAATACTGCCAGAGGGCAATTAATTGATGAGAATGCTTTGCTTTTGGCATTAAAGCAAAGAAGAATAGGAGGGGCCGCTCTTGATGTCTATAAAAAAGAACCACTTCAGAATGAAGAATTATGGAAATTTGATCAGAATCTCATCTTAACACCACATATCGCAAGTCAATCAGAAGAAAATCAGATTGAAGCTGCGATTATGATTGCCGAGAAAATGGTAAAATATCTGAAACAATAATCTTTTAATGAATACTATCCTTCCAAGAGATCATGAAGTACTAAGCCCGATAACAATTTAGGATCAAACCATGTTGACTTAGGTGGCATCACTCCTCCAGAATCAGCAATAAATTCTAAATCTTTGATATTCACAGGAAATAGATTAAACATTATAGCATTACCATCTTTTTTTATATATATCTCTAATAATTCTGGATCTTGAATTCCACCCACGAAAAAGATATTATCACTAGCTCTTATGTCAGCTATATTTAAAATGGGCTCTATAACTTTATCTTGAAGTATAGATACATCTAAACTCTTCACTCGGGATTGAAAGGAGATATTTTTAACATTCAATTTATACCATTTGCCTCTTAAACATAAGGCTATTTCATGTTTTTTTAGCGGATTAAAGGCTTTTTCTACTGGTTTTATATCATATGTTTGCTCTAACTTTTTGAGAAAATTTTCATTAGTTTCAATTAAATGCCTTATTACACGATTATATGCCAAAATTCTGACTTGATCATCTGATGCAAGATATGACAATAAATAATTCCAAGGAGACGTTTCTTTTTGTATTAAATGTGGATTATCGAGTTGGAGTTTCCTATATTCAGCAGCACTTGCAGCTCTATGATGTCCATCAGCAATATAAACTTTTTTTTCTTTTAGATATTGAGCTAACTCTTCTATAACTCTAATATCTGTTTCTTGCCATAAGATATGCCGATATCCATATAATATAAAATCAAAAAGTGGCTTATGTGTTTTAATTTTCTCTTGAATTAAATTAATTTTAGAATCAGATTGATATACAGACCAAACAAGTCCAGCTGCTACTTTAGTAGCTTCAATATGTTTCATTCGATCTTTAAGTGGTAGTTCTCGAGTATGCTCATGCTTAACAATATTACCCACCTCATAATCTTGAAGAGAAATTCCCAAAATGAATCCTTGCTGACAGAAATCACTGGATTCTTGTCGATAGACAAAAATACTTGGACTATTAATCCGATGAATAAGTTCTTCATCTTTATATCTCTGATAAGTGAATTGTGCATTCTTATATTTATTTTCACCATCACCATCGGGTAGAATCAAATGTATTAAAGAATTGGGATTTTCTTTTAACTTTAATTCATCTTCTTTTTCAATTACATCGTAGGGATAGGTACAAAATGATTGAGGATCATATGGAATATAAGGTTTTAATGCGGATATTTTAACCATGATATAATTTAAAAGATATTTAAAAATAAATTGATTTCTATTTTTGATAGATCAGAATTTTTGTTTAGGTAATGTCTCAAACTTATTCAATTCAGTCCATATGAATTACCATTCCGATAAATATTTAAATTAAATCTATTATCTCTCTATCAAAATATATATAGAAATTTAAGATTAAAAATTATAAGCTTATTATATCGTAAGAATTTCTTAGTTATAAATCACAATTTCAGAAAAGAGTAAATTAATATGTCTAAAGATATAAAAAATATGATTGAAGGAATCGAATCAAGTGAAAAAGAAACCGCAGTGCTTCAGAGCAATATAAATCGATTACAAGAAATAATTGAGAAGCAAAGAAAAGTAATTAGTGAGCAAGAAAATTTAATTGAAGACCAGAAAGTAAAAATTTCACGGATGTACGATATTCCTGAAGACGTATTAGAATTAAAAGAACTGATTGGAACCCAAAGAGCTTTACTTAATGAAAAAGATATTGAACTAGAACTCACTAAGGGGGAAGTAGTTCAATACCAAAAAGAATTAGATTTAATGAAAAGACAAAATCTTCCTACCCAAAGAAAATTGGATGAAACTTTTGATACTGTGGGAAATTTGAAAGCAGAATTAGCAGAAAAAAGTTCTGAGTTAATAATGAAAAATCAAAGGATTAAAACTCTCGAAAATAAAGTCTATGAAATCCAAGCGTTTGCAGATAAATTACAAGATGAACAAGTGAAATTGATGACGGAAATGGACCAAAAATTAAAAATTGAAATGGAAGTGATTAGGAAAGCTCATTTTGAGGAGAAGAAAGAGTTAACCTCTAAGATTGCTGAGCTAGATAACTTCTTGTTAGACAGTAAATTAGTCTCAACAGAAGCTACTTCAGAAGCAAAAGATTTAAAATCTAGGTTCCAAGAAATACGAGATAAACAAGAATCGCTAATTAAAAAGGTTGAAGATCTAAGTGATGAGAAACGGATAGCCCAAGAGGAACTCAGAAATTTACATGCAAAAATGGAACATTTAGTCAAATACAAGGAAGAAAATTTCAAGAAAATTGCTTATTTTGATAAATTAATTCCATTAATGGAGCAGGAGAATCAATTTAAAGCATTTTTAATAATAGAAAAAGTTGGCGCCATGGCAGTTGAGGATTTAAGGAATGCTCTTGGCGCACCAATTGTGTTGGTTAAAAAAATCGTTCAAAAATTACAGGATCATGGATTATTTGAAATAAATGATAAAGGAAAAATAGTAATTAAAGCCTTCGAAGACGAGGTATAGAACTTTATAAATAAATTTATTTTATATTTTTGCTAAATCCTTATATAAATCGGGTAATACACTTTTAAATTTCCCATCTTGAATTTTATCTAGTATTTCTGCGGCAATGGTTTTCAGAATTTCACGATATTTGTTAGGTTTCTCATCACGTCGTAATAATAACGCTACTACGTAGTTTTCAGCACTAATAAAATCAGCTCCTACGCCAGAGAAAAAGGAAACCACTTTGTAGTTCTTGAGCGAAATTGAAGCAAAACCGGGCTTTAATGACTGGTATCGGTGTGAAGAATATACTTGTGTGAGTAAATTATTCGTTATTTTTAGATTCTCTGGATAAAAACCTTCATTTATTGGACCAATTTCATTGTCCCAGCGAATAATTAGAATTCCAACGGGCATACCACGAACCTCGTCAAGTATTATATATTAATTTAATTTCTTTACTTATATTTTTAATATCTTGTTATTATTTATTTATATTTATTTTTTTATAATATCTTTTCTAATAATAGAATAATATGCACTGATGATAATGAAGACTATGTTTATTTATCACCTATAATATCTTTCTAACGTGAAAACTACAAACTAAAAATTTAAATTAAAACCTAAATTTTTGAATACTACCTAATTCGCTAAATTTGAATCTCGTACCCTTCGTAAAAATTTAATGGGATCACTGTTTATAATTAAACCTTTAATGGCGGGATTACCGAGTCTGGTCAATGGTCGTGTCTTAGAATGGGTCAAGACCGAATATAGGTGCTGGACTTAAGATCCAGTGGCAAAGGCCTTCGGGAGTTCGAATCTCCCTCCCGCCACATTTTTCTTTATTGCTTATTTTTATGAATTGTTAAAGTTCTTTTGGCATTAAACCCAGATAAATTTATTTATTTGGAATGTGTTAAAGATTATTATATTAAAATATTAATTAAAAAAAACAACGAATAGAATTAATAATGAAACTTACGGATATTATTGGTTTAGAACAAAAGCATGCAGATTCATTAGCTAATGCGGGTATTAGGGAAGTAGGGGATTTATTAGCACTTTCTTATTATCAGATTAAGAAGTTAGCTCGATCAGTTGGTGTATCAGTAAAAACGCTCGATACTTGGCAAGAACACGCAGATTTAATGCGAATTGCGGGAGTTAGTCCAGAAATTGCGAATGCACTAAATTTAACAGGAATAGATTCCGTAAAAGAATTTGCGTACCGAAATGCAAAGAGTTCTCTTGAAAGACTGAAGCAATTGAAACAAGATAATCCAAAAGCTCTTGGAAAGGTTCCTACTCTTAAAGAGATGGAGAACTGGATTAAAAGTGCGAAGAAGTTAGCCGAGGTCCCTTCTAAAGATGAAAAAGGGAAAGAAAAGCCTTTACCAAAGAAAAAGCCTACACCGAAAGAAGAACCGGAAGCAGAAGGAGAGTATGGCTCAGAAATTCCAATTGTTCCAAATTATAAACTTTTCGATAAATTTGAGAAAGATTACGGAGAATATGGCCCGAACTATTGGAATAGCAAATGGGAAATGGCGCCTATCATTTATACAGGAAGAGCATTAAGGGGTGAGTCTTATAAAAAACAAATTGATGCGGATGTTAAAGCATTTATTAAAGATAATGACGCGATTCTGTGGCATGTTATTAATCAAGCAGAATTAAGACAGGCTACACCAAATGAAACCGCATGGGCAATACAAAAATTTGTATGCAGTTTATTGAAATATACGAACGATGATGTAACAGAAGATTGCCCCGAATTTTGGCAGTTTCCTTTTGAAGCAATACAGTCACAAGTGGGGGATTGTGAGGATGGTGCAATTCTAATAGCAGGGCTATTAATCAATGCGGGAATACCTTCATGGAGGGTAAAAGTTTGTGCCGCCCAAGTAGTAGCAGATCCAATATTCGCACCATCAGATTCAGAGCTTGGAGGACACGCATATTGTATATATTTAGCTGATAGAAAAGACACTGAGCGTGGTCTAGAATGGTGCATTCTTGATTGGTGTTATCTACAAGACCCAGAAATCCCTATAGAGAAAAAACCACTAGCGGGAGACGGGGGTCAAGAGGGTGCATATAGAGATATTTGGTTTACCTTCAACGATAAGTATTCATGGGCACAGAGTGCTTTTGAGGTAATAGAGGGAAGAATAAGTCAGAATCGTACAGCACATAAAGATGATGTATTAGCTCCAATGAGCGAGATAATGAAAGGTTTGGCAGCGGAAGCATTACTCAAGGTTTTTCAAAAATATAATTTTAGTATTGAATAATAAATTTTCCTTTTTCTCTTTTTTAATCTTTTTTTTTAAAACAAAACAAATATCCTTTAAGAAAAATAAATTAATTAATTGAAAGTAAATCAAAAAAAAACAATTGTAAGGGCTTTACTAGTCTATTTTTTATCCAAATTCTTTATTCTAATAGACATAAACAGTTAGTATCGGTTTTTAGTAGATACAAGTAATTATGGATTTATACAGAAGATTCAGAAGAATATAACGCATTACCACAGTTTTCACAATATTTAGCACCCTTTCGTTTTAATTCCGTTCCACATTCCTTACATATAATTTTAAACGCTACTGTTGAAGGTAATGTGGTAATAACATTGTTAATTGTTTTTTTTAACATTTCTTGTACTTCTTTAATACTTTCTTCTCTAAATTCTTCTGGTAGTGAGTGTATGTAAACTGAGGATAGTTCTGTTAAGAAATTTTCAATGAAAGTTAATTGATCAAGGAAATTTTTATTAACTTTAATTTTTAGGAGCTCTTCACCTGCTTCTGTAAGGGAATACACTTTCTTTATTGGTCCTAAGGGACTTCTAACTTTTTTAATCAATAGAAATCCATCTCTTTTTAATTTTGAGAGAATTGGATAAATAGTACCTGATTGAGCTTCCCACGTTCCTGCAAAATGATTATTTAAAATATAAATTAAATCATATCCCGAGATTTGTTGATAATTAAATATTGTTTCGATAATTGTAAATTCGAGAGGGGTTAACTTGCTCTTTTTTATATTGGTAAAGATTTGTTTTTCGATTTTTGAGCGTAATTCATTAATATCCTCCTCCAAATCTAAAAATTTTCCTAACCACAATTCTTCCCAAACTCCATTTTAATTTTATGATTTAAGTCTTTTTTTCATTTTTTCTAACTCCTTCTCAATTGCTCTTGTTCTTTTAGAGTATAGTTTCCCATGTTCATCAATCTTTCTCTGGTAATAAAGAAGATAAGTAACGATATGAAATATTAGTGCTATTCCCCAAAAAATAATAGGATATAAAACCCACAAGATTTCTGGAAGAGTAAAAACATTAATTAATATAAGGAGTAGGATAGTAAATAAATAAGCGTCTAAGTGAAATATTACGCTCCTTTTAGCCATCGGAAACACTCCTCTTGCATATAAAATGTAAGAGAGAGTATGGATCGAAACTCCTATTAACCAACCAAAGAAAGGATAAATTATCCATAAATGTAAAGGAGAAGAGACTAAATTGATGATTAAAAGAAGAGTCGAAACTATTAAATACACACTTAAATGTATTCTAACAGAATATCTGAAGTTTACCTTCTGTTGAGCAATTTTTCTTAGACTTTCCTCTGAAAAACCATTATAAAATACTTTTC
>Ga0307433_1001427_pt1 | contig 13103 bp, 13 predicted proteins | sample SalMarWE160210MG_FD_202166 | JGI IMG/M metagenome (GOLD analysis project Ga0307433, IMG submission 202166) | Salt marsh sediment microbial communities from the Plum Island Ecosystem LTER, Massachusetts, United States - WE1603-210 | ecosystem: Environmental > Aquatic > Marine > Intertidal zone >... | reverse complement strand
TTTACTCTTAAAAGTTTCTTTTTCGCTTTACCTATAGATTTTCTTAAATCTTTCTTAAGATCTTTCATTTCAGGAATTTTTTTTATAATTTCTCCTATTTTCTGAATATCTTTTTTCTCAGCTCTTCTCGCATGGTAACCCTCAGGAAATTGTTTTGATTTCAAAGGAATATTACATATGAATTGCTGAATCAACGAAATTCGTTGAAAACCATATTTATTATAGAGATGAATAGCGTTTGAGTTTTTTTCATTTACTAATAATCTTATTTGATTGGATTCATATAAAGTCAGGAGTTTTTTAAGCATCATATTTCCGATACCCTTTCCTTGAAGATCTGGTCTTGTAAAAAAATTACCAAGGAAATAATCATGTTTATTGAGGTTATAGGATAATGAAAATCCTCCAATTATTTCATTATTTCTTTTAACAGTATACATTTGGGTTTGTTTTGCCATGATTTTTAGTGGAATACCTAAAAGAAGCTTATTTGTTCTTACTAACTTCATTAGAGATTCTAAAGAATATCCCATAGCTTCAAAATCTTCTGTTCCTGTTTCATAAAGATATGTAAAGAATTGAGATTGTTCTTTTGATTTGAGTTTGGCAAATTGTAGATCCTCGTGTGCAATGTCAAACTTTTTATTCATATTTAGGTGACTCGCGTTTTTTATAAAAGAAAAAGGCTTAAAACTATATTAAAATTACTCTTTTCTTAAAACGAACCAAAATTTCATTGATTTAAAATATTACACATTTTCATAACTACTTTTTGCAAATAAAATTCAGCTACCCCAAATCTGGTTTTTGAGTTGAAAATTAGGATGATGAAATAAAGATCATTTACATATTCAGATAAGATTAATTCCTTTTCTCGGGAGGTATAAAAAAGTTTCAAAATAGAATTATTACATATCTTGACCCGAAAATCAACTTGTTTTAAGAACTTTGAGAGTTCTATCTCTCTTAAAGTTGAATATATTATATTTCCTCTGTCTGTTAAAAGAACACACCCTTGAATCTCATCATTCATTTGTACTTTTTGTAAATATTCAATGATAGCTTCTTCTTTATTTAAATCGAAATCTTTACTTAATATGTCTCGAATTATATCTTCAATCAAAAAGTTAAGATTTTCATCATAAACATATTCAATATCTGTTTTAATGTCATTTTTTTTTATATAAGTTAAAAAAATCAAATGAATTTTTGCGATAATTTCTTCCAGAAGAACAATATTTTCTATTGATGCGCATAATATACAATAAAATAAGTTTTTCTTTTCAAAAACCACCAGTTTAATTCCGCCTCCCATTTCCACAGTTTTAATTTTATCTCCAATTAATTCTTTAGTAAAAGACATAAGTGCTGTAAAATAGGAAGAGATAAGTTGTTCTTGCTCGATGGTGTAAATTTGAGAAAAATTAAGTCCATAAATACAAATTCCAGCTCTGTTGAAAATGAAGAGGTTATGAATTTTAATTTTATTGAAGCCCCTTTTTATTTTAAGTAAATGCGAAGAATTTTCCGGTGTACTCATAATAAATTTTTAATAAGGAAGTATAAAAAGCACTTACTTTTCAAATTGAGATAATGATTCTTCATAACTCAAAACTTTTTACTCCTTTAAAACTTAATTTACAAGGTAGGATTCTAAAACCATTCTCCATAAGTTTGTTTTTCAATTTGTGTTCATATTCTATTTTTGATAATATTGTAACTGACCCTCCTCCACCAGCACCATTACACTTAAAGCCTATTGCTTGGTTTTCTAAAGCAATCTTTTCTGCTTTTTGTATTAGAGGATTTGTCATAAGCGGATGAAGACTCTTTTGAGCTTTCCAATTTTTATTCATAATTTTACCTATATCTTCTAAATTCGAATTGATTGCATTCCTCATTTCTTTAGCACAAGATTTCATGATATCTAAGGATGCAACTGTATTGGAATCTCTTTTCTTATAATTTTCGATAACCGCTTTATGCATATCATTTGAGCTTCTTGATTCTATAAACACTAAGATTAATTGCTTTTCCAATTCATAGCGTCGACTCTCTTCTATATTTATTTGTTGTAGATTTACAAAAGGGTATTCAATTTCCATAAAGTTAATTCCCCCATATGCAGCAGCAAATTGATCTTGAACTCCACTTTCTAATTTAAGTTCTTCGATCTCTAATTTGTGTGCTAATTTCGCTATTTCTTCATGATTTAATTCTATTTCGGAAATCTTTAATAAGGCACTAATTAGTGCAACTGCAACACTTGCACTTGTACCCGTACCACTCCCCGGAGGTGCCTCAGTCTTAATATAAATATCTAAACCCTTTTTTATATCTAATCTTTTAATTCCTGCCTTGATTAAGTCTAATGTTCCATTATATTCAATAGAATTATAATCTTTTATGGTAGTATTTATCCCTAAATTATCAGATTTAATTCTTATTTGTTCTTGCCCGTTTTCTACAAGAAAAACATAACTGTAAAGATCGACACAAAAATTAAATATCGCACCACTTCCATAAAACCATGTGTCCGTCCATCCTCCAATATCACATATTCTAACAGGAGCACGAGATAATATTTTTTTTCGCATTAATTAATCAGAAGAATAGTTATTATAAAAATAGATTTAATAAACTAAGTTGCATCAAATTAGAATTATACTTCAAAATTAAGTATTTGACGTATTAAACTACAATAAAAAGGTTTTAAGTCTTAAAAATAATTAAATATCAGAGTATATTCTCAGAGTTTTTAATATAGAAAGCATTAAGCCCAGAAATTCATTTTTTTAAGAGTCATGTAATTTGTGATTAGACCGACAATATTAACCTTCTATGATGATTTTTCAACTAACTTTAAATATAAGCGTGAAGAATTATATTTTAAACACAAATTTATTTTTAAAACATATTTAACACAATAAATGGAGGAATAAAAAATGGCTAAAAAAGCAGCAACTGCAGAAGCCCTATTTGTAAAAAGTAAAGTAAGAGAGTATATCAAGTCAAAAGGATGCAATACTAGTGGAGACCTAATTGATGGTAAATCTTTAAATGATGCCATCATTGGTGTACTTGACAAAGCTATTGCAAGGGCTAAAGCAAATGGAAGGAAAACCGTTCAGGAAAAGGATTTGTAAAATCCATTATTCTTGACTACAATGGTTTAAGTCCAATTTTTTTTTCTAAATTAATTTACTCTTCTTTTAATTTATTTCATTCAATAAATTATAAATTTAGTACGGTTGTGTGACTTAAATTTTCATTCTATTAATAATGAAATAACACACACAACATTTATAATCAAGAATAAAAAATTCGTCTAAATCGCCTTATCCTTTAAGCTACTTCTCCTTATTTAGAATTTTTTATTCTATTTTCTTCTTTTTATCCTAACTTGACTACTTTACCTTTTTATTCTGTTTCTTTATCAATTATAAAAAAACCTGTAGAAATGACACTTTTAAGACTTTGAAGATCTTCTTTTAATTTCTTCACTCTATCATTTGGACCAGATACGGCGATAATTTCCAAACACTTTTCAAATTCCAGATGTACATGCATCGTAGAGATAATGACGTCAACAAAATGGTGTTGTATATCATTTTTTAAGATTTCGTCTGTTTGTTGTACATTTGCGTACATAGGTCTTGAGCCAAAATCATGATCATGGTGATGATTAGCATCATGGTTAACTTCATGCATATGATTATGTTCCATTTTATGATCTTCTTCAAGCTTAAAATGTTTATGGGCTATAATTAAAGAGATACATCCTACAACATTTTCTGAATCAGAGGGAATACTCTCTTCACTTATCATATATGAATATATAGCTTTTCGGATAAAATCTGATCTTGAGACCCCTAACTTATTTCTGAAGGATTCTAATTTTTTATACAAATCAGGAGGGAGAGACACTGTAAAGCGCTTATATTCTTCTTCCATTTTTAGTGTTAATCGCCTTAAATTTATTATTTAAATAGGTTAAATAGCTTTTTGGGCTATGATTTAGAGATCATTTTCGCATTAAAATGGCTATTGGAACACTAGCTTCACGCCATTGAGCAATCTTTCCAGAATATTCTAAATCTAATTTAACTCTTCCATGATCACCAAGAATTATCAATAAAGAATTGTTTCTCAATTGCTTATAATTGCTTAATATCCATTTATCCGTACGCAGAATTAATTTTTCAATTAAATCTTCTGGAGTTCTTTGCTTTAGTGCTTGTTGTTGTTTATGAAGGTTTTCAAAATCTAAATAGTGCATCCAAGAGAGTTCAAAATTGTTAATCGTTTTAGCAGATTCTACCCATGTACTCATATCTGTATCTTTTGGAATAGAGTGTGTTCCACCGCTATATCGTTCTAAATCTTTTTTTCTTGCGATAAAACAAGATTTTTTACCATGCTCGTTTAAATAACGCAATAAATGAAATCCATTTGGTTCTACTTCAAATCCACCATACATTATTTGATGAAATACTCCAAGAGTATAAGGATTTCGAGTTGATAAGAGTAGCATTGCTTCAGAATTAGTAATCATAAATTCGGGCTTGAAAAAACTAAGCTCAAACAAGCCAAAGTTATCCAAAAGACTTAGAGATACACGATTAACCCCTTTATACATATCTAATACATCAGAAACGGGTTCTGGAAGAAATTCTGGATATTGAATACCTAAAAGTTCAATAATTGTAGAGGGAAATTGATTTAAATAACACTTTATTGATGTTAAAGTACTCATTTTTTAATTATATAGTAAAATTCTATACAAAAATAAAGAAAGCTAAACTTTTTAAACTTAATCATTGAAGTAACTAGATTTTTAAACGATTAAATATCCCCCGCACATTTAACGCATAACCATTTCTTAGTTTTAAATAAAGGATGCTTCGTATATATCATATTTCGATTGGTTTTCGCACATAAAGTACACATACAAATAGTATTATCAAATAGAGCTTCAACCTTTTCTATTTCTCTCCTTACACTGAAAGCAAGCTTATCAAGTCTATGATCCGCCCCGAAACCACTAGATGTAAAAATTTCCTTCTCAATATATTGTAAATAACCTAACTTTTTTTCCGCTACACTCAACCATAATTTCCGTAAGTTATTCCTGAAGAATATATGACAAGGTTTTCTTATCCTAATCTGATTATTTTCCTTCATACTCTTAATATGAAAATATTAATTTTAATTTAAATAATTATGGACTAATAAACGAAGATAATGACAATTGAAACCCAAAAACTCTCATCATAAGTTCTATATCAGATATTGAAAGATAACAGCTTAGTTTAGCTTTATCTCGATAATTTTTGAATAGCGAATAAAATGCATCACTTTGTTCCAAACCAGCCTTCCAAAATCTAGTAAAAGCTGTTCTGTAGTAATGCGCAATAAAAGCTTTTGCGCTTTTGCCACTCCTTAAAAATTCAATTCTGTTATTAAATTCACCCAACCTTAATTCAAAAGATTTACTTTGTTTCACACCCGATAGGCTTCCATCTTTCCACCACTCTAAGACTGTCCTCCCATCTGCTAACCTATAATCTTTTCCTCCACCTAAGACCCTAAAAACATCTTGTATATCTGATTCCTCAATTAAACCGGTTATTTCACTACCTTGTCTCTTCTTTCCCATCTCTATTAACTTCTGCAGCCCTTTTTTCAAAACTATTTGATCTTGATAAGATATCGCAGAACCCCCATACACATTATGATATTTATCTATTGTAAGAACCATACCAGATACATACAAGGACCACGGGAAATTTATTATAATATTTATGTGTTTAACTCAGCAAGATTCACTATTGCTTCCGATTAGTAGCTAAAAACAATATTTCTAATGATAACAATTTTTGGTTATCATCCGCGCATTTAAATACACAATATTCCACTTAATTCACACTTAAATACAATTCCTACCTTGAGCAATTCATTTGGATTCAGTCAAGCATTTTGTAGCGATATTCTTGTTTTGGAAAACTAAAACAAGATCAATAATTCGCCTTTATGAAAAAAGAAACGAAGTTATGGGATGGAAGATGGTGTATGAACCTAAATATTTACGTTTTTTTCAAATAAGGTTTGAAAAAATTTAAATAGTTAAAGCCTACATAATACTAATTCGTTCAACGCCTTGATATGCCCCTAAGATTTCTTGTACTGGTTCTGGAATAGTGGTTGTAGGAGGTTCAATTCCGAGTAATTTCAAAATCGTAGCAGGCAGTTGATCCAAATAACATTTTAAAGTTTGAAGTTCACTCATATTTCTAGCCGAAAAACTAGTAATTTTAAACCATATTACAAAATCTTAATACATATATTATTATCATTAAATTATTAAAATTTAATATTATTTGTGTTATTTTTATAGTAAGCATAAGATAACTAGAGAATGGATAGTGCTGATGAAGATACTATATGTTGACAGCTTAAACTCAGGAATATCTGGAGATATGTTTCTGGCTGCATTATTGGGAATAGTTAAGGATCCTAATGAGATTCTAAGCGCATTAGAGACTTTAAAACGTTATTTAGATGGTGTTTCACAACTCGAAATTGAATTAGTCACGGTTGAAAGGTCCGGTATATTACTAAATCAGCTTAAAATAAACATGAAAGAAAATAAACATCATAGAACTCCAAAAATGCTTCAAATGGCTTTAAATACATTTTTAAATGAGAATCAATATTCTCAACTAGCACAAACTTATGCAAAGAATGTTTTGGATTCCCTCTTTAAAGCAGAAGCCAGCGTCCATGGAAAGTTAGTGGATAATATACATCTCCATGAGCTAAGCTCAGTAGATACATTAATTGACATTTTAGGAGTTACAAAAGCACTAGAAAATATAGGTTGCTTTCATGAAGATTTTAAAGTATATTGTAGCAGATTACCATTAGGTGGTGGAAAAGTTAAAACTGCTCATGGAATGCTAGCCGTCCCCGCACCTGCAACAGCAAAAATCTTAGAGCATACAGAAATAATTATTCAGAATGGTCCTATTGATGGAGAATTAGTCACCCCTACGGGTGCCGCACTATTAGTTAATTTAATTCCAATTTGTAAGGAGTATTTTGATGGTTTTAAGCTTAAAAATATAGGATATAGTACAGGACAAAAAAATTTCATTGATTTCCCAAACGTTCTCAGAATATTTTTTGGTGAATCTAAAACGGAGATAATAAATTCGTATGAAAATGTCTTTCAAAAATATATGGAAGACGTATGTGTTTTAGAGACCGATGTAGATGACCTCTCAGGAGAAATTCTTGGCAACTTCATAAAAAAAATGGAGGAAGCTGACATCTTGGATATTCAAGTTATGCCAAGTATTACTAAAAAAAACCGTCCCAGTTATGTGATAAGAATACTTTGTAAGCCCAAAATGAAGTTCGATATAATAGAAAAAATGTTTAGAGAAATAGGTACTTTAGGAGTAAGAATGTATACAATTAAAAGAGTATGTATCGAAAGGAAATTAGAACCTGTAAAACTCCTCATAGATGAGAAGCCATTTATAATAAATTATAAAATCTCTTATGTTATGAAAGAAAAAAAAATCCAAATTGTAAATATAAAACCAGAATATGAAGATTTAAAAAAAATTAGTTATGATACTGGTTATACAATTAAAGAAATCTTATTAAAAACTGCTTCAGAAGTAACTAAATTGTATAATAAGAAATCTGATTTAAATACTCTTGAATAAAATTATAGAAAAAAAAAGAGATTTGATAACATTGATTCACCAAGTAAGTTTAATATTTATCGACATTGAATTTTTGAAGTATGTACTCGTCTTCTACCATCTCTTTTGAAAATTCTTTAAGTTGGGAAATTTTCTTTTTTATATCTTTTTCTCTTCTTAATTTCCCTAACTCATGATATATTTCAGCTGCTTCATTAAATGTATTAATACATGTATCATAATTTCCAGAAACTTCAAGATCTTCAGCAAGAAACACTAGTCCTTCAGCGACATCTACTTTTTTACCTAATTTCTTTTGAATCTTTAATGCTTGATAGGAATATTTTAGTCCTTCTGCATGTTCTTTAAACTTTGCGTGTGTTCTCCCAAGAGCTCTTAAAACCATTGCTTCTTCGCTCTTAAGATTATTATCTTGGCAGTATTTTAATAAATTGTTTAAGAATTGAATTAGTTCTGTTTTGCGTTTCGTCTGGGTGCGGTCTAAACTTTCAATTACCTTATTAAAGCTATCTAAAGTATTAAGAACATTTCCAATATCAAAAAACTCTTTAGACTTTTCAAAATTATCTGCTGTTGCGACCATTGGTCTCAACTACATAGTTCTAAATTTTATTTTTTTTATTAGATTTTATATAGAATTAGTATCAATATAGATTATATTAATCTACATATTTATAGTTTTAGGTACGCTTTTTATTAATAAAAAAGGGGGGAAGGTTTAGTAATTCTCACTCACGGCTCGAGTTTAAAATTTGCTAAAATAAGCTTTTGAATAAAGCTTTTTCTAAATTAACCGCCAAAATTATGCCCTAATAATAAAAAATAAAAAAAAAAGGAAATTAAAATATTCCCAATGGCCCTAAGATAGGGCCAAATATGCAGATTATTACAATACAGATGCCGTATATAATACCTACAAACTTAACTTTTTGCTTTTTCTCAGGTAAATCATATACATAGAAAGCTCCTATAAAGAAGTAGAAGTAACCGATTAAAAAGATTAATACTGGGTTATACCAGTTCCACCAAACATATTCCCAAATAAGATAATTTCCCCAGTTTAGCAAAATTTCAACTATTACACAAAAAAGAGCAAATCCTGCAGCCATCACCCAACGATTGGGAAGACCAAACATTTTTTTATTCTTATCTTCTGGTAAAAATTTAGCAAAGATGATACCTGCGATAGAAAACATAAATACTATCTCAATATTCCATCCTATTAAGATAATATATGCACTTGCTCCTGGTGTGGTCCAAAATGCAGAATAATTCGTAAAAGCAAAAACTAAGGCATTCCACAGTTCGTTTATAAAATCTAATCCTAGTACTGTCAATCCTGCGAAAATAGTATTCCAATTCCCAGTTTCTCGTGCTTTCTTAATTTCTACACCGTATATATACAATACAATAGCAAGTAAAGGGATTATATACCAACCAAACTCTGCATTCAATATCCTAAGCTTTAATAATGCTTCCGAAGAAGCTGGTGTAGGCGTCATTCACATAATCTCTTTATTTTTAATTAGTTAAAAATATAGATTTAGTTAAAAAAAGATTCTATTCTAATTGTATTTATATGTATGCATAATAAAAGACTAAACTAAAAAAAGAATAATAGGGTAAGACTAAAAGATTAATTAGCAATTTTATTTGCTATTAATGCCGCTGAGGCTCCTGCACCAAAACCATTATCTATATTCACAACTAATAATCCTGGAGAACATGATTGAAGCATAGTTGTTAGAGCTCCAATTCCTTTTTCACCTAAACCATACCCGCTTGAAACAGGAACTCCAATCACAGGAATATCGACAAGAGCTGCTACAACTCCTGGTAGAGTCCCCTCCATGCCAGCACACACAATCAGCACCTTAACTCCCTTTTTAATCATTTCACTTAATGGTTGAAAAAGACGATGAATCCCTGCGATACCTAAATCATAACTAGTTAACACTTGGCATCCCATTGATTGAGCAATTACCTTTGCCTCTTCAGCTACGTGAATATCCGAACTTCCAGCAGTAATAATTCCAATAATACCTCCCTTTTTCTCAAAATCAAATTGGGTTGCTTTAATAATTATTGTTTTAGCTAAAGAATTTACTTCAATAATAAAATTTTTATCATGGCTAAATGTTTTTTTAATCAAGTTCAATTGTTCATCCTGATATCGGGAAACAATGGCAAATTTGCTCTTTTCTAAAAATGATTTAATAATCTCAATTAAAATTTCGGGTGATTTATTCGCTGCATATATCACCTCAACAATACCTGTTCTTAATTTTCTAAATATATCCAGTTTAGCTAAATCTCCCACTTCCTCAATAATATTTGCTTTTAAAAGCTTTTCTGCCTCTTCAATAGAACATTTTTTTTCCAATAATTTATTTAATATTTCACGGATATTCTCCATTTTTTCACACCATTTATAGCTTGATACAAATAATGATAGCCATATATTATTTTTAATGTTCTTAAATATAAAATTAATAAATAAAATTAATTACAAGAGCTCAAAAACTTAATCGTATGGTTTAATCCTTCGAATTATAAAATTTACAATCCATTTAATAATTGTTAAAAGGAGCTTTCCAAAAATTTTATACAATCTTCCAAGAAAATAACCCAAAAAGGTTTTAATGGCATTAAAGAAAAATGTTTGCATTCCAAAATAATCTTGAGTTATAGTTTTCTTTCCCTTAAGTATATCACTTTTAAATAAATCTCCATTTAATTTGGGGGAAATTCCATACGATTTTACTTTTTTCCAATTAGAATCGTTAAAATCTAATGCAAACCAATTCTTACCTTCTTTAATCGCTCCCGCATAGCAAAACCAAGTTTTATCAGTTAGAATTTCATCTAAAGTTCCATCATCATAAAGTATCTGACCATAAAGGTTAATTGCTCCCATATATCCTTCAAAATTATATGCTTCAATGGCAATTTGGTTTCTTCCTACATGTAATTGCTTGGAAATGTCAAGTAATTTAACTCTCTTAACAATTGGCAGAATAGAGAGAGAAAATCTGCTTGAAACGTTTCCTACCTTATCGCCATTTATATAAATATTCATAAAAGTACTTGCTAATACTTCAATAACTGCTTGCTTAACGGGTTTATTCAAATGAATAATCTTTCTAAAGTAGCGTGGTACGGGCGGACAGTATTTCTCATGAACCCAAATCCATTCTGAAGGAAGATAAGGTGTTTGAAAGAATATCCCCTGCTGGAGTTCATTGATTTTTTTATCATAACATTCAATTACAAAATCAAATAAATTGAGATTTACTTCTAAGCATGGTCTTTTAGCAGCGCTTAACCATAGTTCTTCATATTTCTTCTTAGTGGAAATGAATTCTTGTCTAACATACTTCAATTTTTGAATAATCTCGTCGATTTCAGTATCTGAAATTACCTTATTCCTAAGCTTATGAGTAATAGTTCCAGAAATCTCAATTTTTAAGCATAATAATCTAGCTAATTCGCAACTAAATCCGATATAGTTAAAATTGTTCCTTTCGAATTTAATTTTATCTTTCAGCTGATTAAACTCTTTAAAAGAAGAGTTCACAATAGACCCAAATTTCTTATATTTTTTAAATGAAGATTTATAATTAATACTCGGAAATGGGTGCTTAAATAAATACATATAGAAAAAAGAGGGCAAGAGAATACTAAAATGGTAATAAAGGGCAACTGAAGATGATAAAGAGATTATTAAATTAGAGAATCTATCCAAATCTGTCCTTTCTATTCCATAAAACAGAAATCCATAATTCTTTAAGAAGTTATAATCATCAAAATCTTGAAAATTCCAAGCAAGAGCCCCTCCATATATCGCTCCGAGAATCTCATTTTCTCTAAATGAGTAATAGCGAAAATCACCCCATGTAGAATTTAAAAATCCAAGACAGCCCTTATCTCTAAATATAAAAGCCTCTCTTACCATAGAATATACATTTTTTGAGGAGTTGATGAAATCTGGGAAATGTCTTTGCCAATTCAACATGGAGGGGCTAATTATAACTTTGTAGCCTGCGTTAATAATTTTTTTAATTTTTGGATACTTTTTACGAGGTACGTAATCCCATTGCATAAGGATATAGTCTTTTCTTAAGGATTTCAGGATTTTTTCATCATTAACAATTATGTCATCATAAATAATAATATTCTCATTACCAAACTTAGTAACTATTTGGTATAAATTCTCATAAAATTGAAGGTACAATTGACTTTTTCCTATTTTTGAAACCGACTCCTTTGATCGATATTTGCCTAAATCAAAACTCTCATCACAGCCTACATGGAAATATTTTGCAGAGAAAGATTTGCTTAATTCAGATATTTGGTTTTCTAAAAATGGATATAAATCTTTGTTTTGAGTATTGAAGCATTGGGAGCCCGGATATTCTCCAAGGGATTCATATTTTTCATGAGTCAAAATATTATCCACATGCCCAAGAGACTCAAAAATAGGGACAAATTCAATAAATCTCTCCTTAGCAAAATCATCAATGTTTTTGATTTCTTCCTTAGTTAATGCTCCCCTTCCCTTCCCAATTTCAGGATATTTAGGGTGAGAAAACATATCTTCTATATATATACAATAAAAATTCATTTTATAATGACTTAATATATGTAAAACCCGTTTAGCATTATCAGTGGTAAACACTTGTCCACGAGAGATATCTTGGGCAATACCTCTTATCATAAAATCAGAAGTATCTCGAATAATTAATTTAGGGACAGCAAGATAGTCAGCTTTAGAGTTTTTTAACTCATTCTTTTCAGAAAGTGACAAATAGTTATTTTTTAGAATTTGAATTAATGTCTGGAGTCCATAAAATAATCCTTTTTCATAATTACTATAAATAACAATAGTGTTTTCTTTAATAATCAAGTTATACATATCCTCAAAAGGAGAGTCTAATAGCGGAGGCAAAGATAAGCTTATATCATCATTATAGTTAACTTTTTCTTTTTTATAAGATTTTTCAGTAATTTGAAAACTTGAAATATTATCCAAATATTCATTTAAGTCCTTATAGAATAAATTTGGTGAATCAACATTATGGAAAGTAATATAACTTTCAGTATTTAATAGGTATGATTCCATTCCATCTTGAATGAGTTCTTTTGGATTTGGAAGAAGTGTTAATTTAAGTTCAAATTCAGATTGTGAATCCTTCAGTCCTTTAATAGAAATAAGTTTATATTGTTTTACCATTGATATAACTCAGCTTGAATTGTTAAATAATACAAGTATTGGATAATTTTAAATTTAGAAAGTTTTTGAGAAAAAAATATTAACTAATCAAAAATTAATTGATTATAACTCAATTTCAATTAATATTTAAAATA
>Ga0307433_1001423_pt1 | contig 13140 bp, 23 predicted proteins | sample SalMarWE160210MG_FD_202166 | JGI IMG/M metagenome (GOLD analysis project Ga0307433, IMG submission 202166) | Salt marsh sediment microbial communities from the Plum Island Ecosystem LTER, Massachusetts, United States - WE1603-210 | ecosystem: Environmental > Aquatic > Marine > Intertidal zone >... | reverse complement strand
TGCTGCCGGTGTCGGTCAGGGTGACAGTCCTTTGCCCTGTTGTCATGACATAAGTATCTGACATTCTGACACATGACTCTTTGTTATTTGTTATGACATATTGTATTACTTAATTTCATAAATTTGTTGGTAGTGTTTCATCAATAAAAAACATTATGAAAGTACATTTAAGGAATAGATTACTTAAAATAGAAGTGAACGGAGACGGTATTGAGACGTTACGTATGAAACAAAGCAGGTTTGCCCGTATGCTGGTATTGCTTTTGTGTTATTGTGAGCTTAGCGGTCTTAAAATAACTTTAGGGGATGCTTGGGCGCATGATGGGCACATGGAAAACAGTTTACATTATATCCGTTTAGCAATTGATCTAAACTTTTTCAGGGATGGTGATTATCTGATTGATACTGAAGATTACCGGGATGCTGGGGAATATTGGGAGAGTATCGGAGGGTCCTGGGGTGGTAGATTTAAGGACGGCAATCACTTTTCGCTTTCCTATCAGGGCCGCAAGTAGCTGCCTTCAGGGGCTGGCAGATTTTAGCATGTTATACAGCATATAAATTTCGGGAAAGCATGACAAAAGTCATGGTTTGTCAAATAAATCCGGTTTAACTTGCAAATAAAACCAAAGCACAAAGTCATGGCAAAACCACAACAAGATGATTCTAAGGATGTTAAGAGTACCGGTCGTCATTTAACAGATGCAGATATTACATGGATAAGGGAAATGGGTTACATTATTCCCAGCCGGATGGATTTTGGCAGGGCCATAGATATTAGTGAGTCGGGTAATGATTTTAATAATGTTGAGATAGGCAAGTTATATCTTATCATACAGGCTTGTATCACGTCATTTCCTATTCCTTTGGATTATTTGTATGATTTAGATGGCCTGTATGAAAAGCACATAACTAATAATAAATAATATGGAAAACACAAACACAGAGCAAGTTAAACAAAGGAAGAGTGATACACGTCATTTTGATGAAGATGACGAGTGGTGGGTAGCAAAAAAAGGATTTATGATACCTTCAAATGATGACCGTGAAAGGGCCAACGCTGTAAAGTGGAGTGGTATAAAGTTAAGTTATGAAGAAGAGCGGGCTTGTCATGTAATTGTAGCAGGTTGGATTTACGATTTTCCTATTCATCCTGACATATTTGAGGACCTGGAGCGCGCTCATTCCAGGATGCTTAAGGATACAAAGGACGAGTTTAAGGAAGAGGCTGAATCATGAAATGGTCAAAGGATAAAATAAGGTGTTTCATTATCACGGTCGTACTATTCATTATTTTATATATGATAGGTGCAGCCGTGATTTTGGCTCAGGACTACAAAGCATCAATATCAGGTGTTTACTTACCTGAAGACAACGGGCTGGGTATAAAAGCGGATTACAGGCTTCTAAGAGTGGGAGTGTACGTGTCATTTTCACATGGTTTGTATGAGGCTTCGGGTTATTATACTCAGCCTTTTTTCATTAAGGATCACAACAGGTATTCTTTGGGTTTAACGATTCCCTCAGGGTATAGTTATTTTTCTTTGGGAGTTGTTTATCACACTTACGGTGCAAGGGACCTGGGAGGTGTTATCAGTGAGAAGGCTTTAAGGCCCTGGTCATTTGAATACGGGGCCGGTTGCTCTGTTGGCAGGTTCAGGGCCGGATTCCGTTTTGATGTTATCCGCTGGGAGGGGTGTGTTGATGCAGGTATTAATTTATTTAATATAAACAAGTAACGGATATGACTGTTATAAATTCTAAATTGTATAGATTACCCTCAATAGGTGATTATAACACGGCACGTGCTATTTACAGCAGGACTTACGACGGGTTAGAAAAATGGTTTCTGAAATGTATTATGTATGCTTATATGAGAAGCGAGCCTTTGCATCCTGGTATATTTAAGAATTTAGCCAGGTTACGTGAAAAGTATTTAATAAACAAAGAAAGTGAGGCAAACAATGGCTAAAAAACAGATAGAAATGAAAATACCCTCCAGATTAGACTTATGGCTATCGTGCGAATTACTGGTTCAACCAGCATACAGAGACCGGGATCTGGATTTATATGTTATTATAGGGGGTCATATAATGAATAGAGAGGTTAACCAGGATTTTATGTTACAACTTCGTAAGACATGGTTTAAACTTATTATCAGGGGTTTAACAGAGGAAGAGCGTAATGAGCTGGTCAATAAGTAAGGGTGAAACCTTTAAGATAGAAGAAGGTAAGTATCTGAAATTTACAGGTGCAACCGTTCACAGGTGGTATGTAACAGCATCCTTTCTGTTTAAAAATGATCTGGTCGAAAAGATCATAGTACTTCATATAGATAACCGTGACTGCATGTATATTGGTGATGTTTTACATTTCTCAAGTCTGGATAAAGAACATGAAATATTAAATGAGATATACAATGAGATTACGTAAATCAAAGAGCCTGCGAAGGGCAGAGCGCAAAGAGCTTGAGTCTCTCAGGTATTTATACCTTAATCTGATGAGCGGAGCCATAAAGGAAATTGACCCGGGTCTGATAAAGTGTCTTATGGAAAAAGACTGGACCAACGGGTAATTATATATATCTTTAGTATTAATTTAAAATCATTACATCATGAGTAAAACTTACAAAGAATTACTAACCGAGGCTGAAAAAACCAAGACTATTCAGCCTATCACTGCCACGTATCTCAGGTGGGAAAAAGAGGGTCAGAGCATACTGGGCCGTTTTATTGCCTCATCGCCCGTTAACTCATCCATGAGTGAGGGCACATACAATCAGTACCTTTTTGAAACAGATCAGGGGCTGGTTAAATTTGCTCTGGGCCAGAGCCATGACAATGAGATAGGTGAAGTGATGAAAAGGGGTTCTGTTTACCATATCGTATACGAAGGTAAAGAGGACCTGCCAGGTGGCCGGAAGTTTAAAAAGTTCACCTGCTCCCGTATACCCTTTAGTTCGGATGATCTTGAAACTCTGGATGACGGTATTAATCCTTTTCTGGGGGATAAAGAGTAATGGCAAAACACAACACACGGTATAAGATCAAGTGCCAGCTTGCGGAGGCTTTTGCTGACCTGGAGCGTACACAAACACATCTGGTCCAGGCAGCTGTATTAGGCAGGGGTCAGAGTGAGTTCCTGGAGAACGGACTCAGTGATTTTGTTGTTTCGGTCGAGCTGCTTATTACCATGCTCAGTGAGTTTGAGGCCAGGGTATAACAAAAAAGCGGTATGTATAACACTTGCATATCGCTTTTATAATTAAAACGATATGAGTATAAAAAGATCAATAGGTTACACTTTTATTGAGTCTATGGTTAAGGGAGGCATTTCACCCACCAGGATATATAATTTATTAGTCAAGGGTGGGGTTGGATACCGTAAGCAGGATGTTCTTGATGACATAAGGGTATTTAGTAACCGTCATAAGATGCAGAGTCAAGTCGAGTCTTTAACCGGCAACCTGGTTATACCTACCAATTACATGAGTGATACGGAGCTTAGAAGGCCTGTTAAATACAGGGTTTATGGTGAAATTCACAGCTGGGATTTTGAGGAAGGGACTGAGGTAATAAGTGACGGTAGCTTTTACACTGATAACCTGGCCAAAAAAGAGGACTGGGAACAAAGTTTCAAGGATCAGTACAGGCGAAGTGAAAAATATCCTGACCTGGAGATTATGTCTTTTCATATCACTGGCGTAGATCATAATAAATCCTTTGGGTATTAATATTTGACTATGATATACGAAATACAGAAAATAAAGGGTTTTAAGCTACCCGTGGTTACAAGTGATGTAATCCCTTCCCGGTGGCTTTTTATTGATACAGAGACCCGGGAAATGACTCACAAGGGTAAAAATGTACATATATTCCATATAGGATGGACCTGTTATATTGACCGTGATCGCCGGGATGGTCATGGCGGTGAGGTCTGGCACTTCTGGAAAAATCCCACCGATATGAATATGTATATCGAAGGGATAGGTGAAAGGAAAAGAGGTGTTTATTTTGTTGGTCACAATATATTTTTTGACCTTCAGGCCTGCGGTTTTTTCCGGTATTTCACCGCTGCCGGATGGACCCTGGAATGGATGTATGACAAAGGCATCACTTATATTATGCGAATTATTAAGCCCGGGGGAGCTATCAATATAGTATCGTCGACCAACTGGTTTAATTTTTCCCTTAAACGGCTGGGTGCTATGGTAGGCCACAAGAAACTTGATATTGACTTTGAAGAGGCTACTGAAAAAGAGTTGAAGGTATATTGCCGCCGTGACGTCGAGATACTTGTAAAAAGTGTTGATTACCTTATTGATTTTGTCACTTCTCACTCCCTGGGACGTCTGTCTTTTACCCGGGGCGCTCAGGCTTATACGGCATTCAGGCGCAAATTTATGCCGGGACGCATTGTTATCCATAAAGTGGAAGAGATCAGAGAGTTGGAGCGAAAAGCATATTTCGGAGGACGCACCGAAGCATTTCAGCTGGGTGAAATATCTGACGGTCCTTTTGTCACCCTGGACGTTAACAGCATGTATCCCTATGTCATGAGCAGGTTTAAGTATCCCGTTGAGCTGGTCGAGTATAACAAGCCACGGTCGTTGGATAACTTAAAAGAAATAATAAATCGTTACGGTATTATTGCTGAGGTTGAAGTTGACATCCCGGAGCCTGTTTACCCTGTATATTACAATAAAAGGACGGTATTTCCGGTCGGAAGGTTTACAACCTATCTATGCACTGAAGGGTTTCGCCACGGTCTTGAACATGGATATATAAAGAAGGTCCATAATAGTGCTATATACAAAATGGATAACATCTTTTCAGACTGGGTAAAATATTTCTATTCCCTTAAGGTTCAGTACCAGAGGGAAGAAAACATGCCTATGTTAATGCTTGTTAAAGCAATGCTTAACTCTCTTTACGGTAAGTTCGGTCAACGTAAGATAATGTCGGAGCTGTATGTAAACACGGGTGATAATAAGTACAGCCGTTACAATGTAATAAATATCGACTCCGGTGAGCTGACAACAATTACCCGTATAATGAACACCGAAATAGTGCAGTACAATCAGGGTGAGGCGCCTTTCAGTATCCCTTCCATCCCGGCGCATGTCACTGAGAACGCAAGACTGTATCTCTGGAATATAATTAATATGGCAGGTCGTGACAAAGTGCTTTACTGCGATACGGACAGCATTAAGATTCGTAAAAAAGATATGCACCTGGTTAGCACCTTACTTGATCCCGAAGGACTGGGCATGTTAAAGATAGAGAATGAGAGTAACGAGCTTTTTATCGGAGGGGTCAAGAATTACCGTACTGAGGTGAGCCGTCATATAAAAGGCATTCCTGCTTCAGCCGTCGAAGTGGAGCCGGGTATATTCGAATATACCACTTTTACCCGTCAGGTCACAGCCCTTCGTAACAGGCAAATAACTGGTCTTGAGATGCTTACAAAGTTAAGATCATTAACGGGTCGCTACGAAAAAGGGGAGGTACTTGAAGGCGGTAAAATTATTCCTTACTCCCTTTCACTTCCCTGCTCACCTGTTTAGCTGCTTCCGCAACCTTTTTCATGTTATCGATCTTTCGCTTATCAATCCCGCTGGTTCTTTTAAACTTAAGGGCCAGGTCCTTTAATTTGTCTTGTATAGCGCTCATAACTTTAATTTAAGATGTTAATTGTACGGCTTGTGAGGCGTCCATTCCAGTACCTTGCAGGTAATATCTTATATACCTGAGGCTGTAATTCTGAAGTCTCATCTCATTAACAAACTCAGGCGCTGTTATAATATCACCCTTGAGCCATGCGGTCAGGTCCGCTTTGGTGGGCAGGCGTCCCGAAACTTCCGTCTCACCGCCCAGGGCATCAAAATAGCGCTGCACGTCCAGTTGACTGTATCCCCTCTGGTGCATACGGTCACGCCATTGTGACCCGTCAATGATTCCCTTTGTCAGCCAATCGTCCAGCTCTTCTTTTGTAGGGACCGCTTCGTATTTGTAACGTTTCAGGTTCCACTGGTCGATATAGGCATCAATCTTTAAAGTGCTCATGCCCATACTGTTAAGAAGGCTACGCACTTCTGCTTCGCTCACCTGGTTTATAAGGTAACGGTCACGGATATTATCAAAGAGTATATCCTGCGTTTCCTGTTCCTGTTTATATTCAGCGTACGTAAGGTAATAATCTGCCAGGTCCTCACTGTAACCGCAGTCCTCCAATAAACCGGATGCTGTACTGCGGTCTATAAGCCCTTTTTCAAATGATGAGACAATAGTAGAACGTGTAAGCTCTTTGTCATTTGCCGTGTTATAGCGCAATGTAAATTCAGCCATTGCCAGGGCTTTTTCACTATCATACCCTAAGTCCATATAAGAGCGCAAAAGTTGTTCATCGGTCAGCACTCCCATTTCGTGCATCCTGCGAACATCAACACGTGTAAACGGCTGGTATGCTATCTGTGTTAGCTTATCCCTCCAGAATGAGGGTATCTCAACAGCCCTGAATAACAGGTCCAGCTCATCATTGTTAATAACTCCACGGTGCAGCATTTCAAAGCCCTGACCTATGGATGGTTGTTCCCAGTGTGCTATCCAGTATTTTTGCGCCCAGTAACGTGATATTCCCTGTTTTTCCAGCCATTCCAGTTGCTCTTCAGGAAATTCAGCCGAAAGGCCCAGGTACTGATACATGTCAGGCTCGAACGCTTCTTTAGCTACCATTGTAAAAAGGTCCTGAGGACCGGGTATCACTTCCCAGGTCTGTGTTATTTCCTGGGTCCTGGTATCTGTATATCCCAGCTCACGCATCCGTTCATACAGGCGTTCTTCGGTTATTATGCCTCTCAAATAACATTCTTTTAAAGTCCCCTCGTCCACAGTACGGTAATATGAAAGTATTATATTCTCAATCTGCGTATCATCAAAACCGTACTTTCTCAATTCTGCCCTGTTTTCCGTACTGCGTCCCGGGTCTATGATCATAGAACGTATTAAATTATCAACAGGTGCAGGATTGGGAGTAGTTAATGCCATAACCGAATATTGCCGGTCCAGTCCGTACACACTTATCATATTTTCCAGCTCTGTGTTAAAGACCTTTATACGGGTCATTAACATCTCAATAAAATTCATAGGGAAAGGATCATCCTGGATCATACTCAGAAGTGCAGCCGTATCATTATCTATCATACCCCTGTCAACAAGTGAATGCAGCCAGGTTGAGTAAGCCACTTTAACAGGTGAAGGGGTATTTTTGTTTATCTCATCACCTATCGACTTTACCAGCATTGGCAGGGTGGGTGCAAGCGTTTCCCAAAAGCGCCCTGCCATTATTTTTGCATACGCTTCAATCAGTTTTCCCGAATCATCAAATAAAGGCATAATAGTATTTTTATGTTAACTCTTTAATAATCACCTGCAAACCATGTCTCATGGGGCTCAACTGTTATTTCAGGATGGGTAGACCCGGGTGCAAGCTCAAGGGCCAAAAATGATGGTTCGGGGATAGGCACACTCATAAGCTCATGAAGGGCATCGAGTATCCTGTCTTCTGTTTCAAAACCAGCTGCCACGTCCCCGGTCTTTTTGTTCATCATCTCACCTGAATATTTATCCAGCTTGCCAGCCTGTATAAGACGTGCCTGTTCACTCAAAGCCTCAATACGCTCCAGGAGGTCACCGGGATTGTTAAGGCTTTCTGCCAGTGCTTCAGCACGCTCCCTGTACGATTCAAGTACAGCATTTACTTCCGCTATCCGGTCCATGACATCAGTGAGAACGGGCAAGATACCTTCATCTATTGTCTTTTGCACCCGGTCGATACCGTCCCACAAACCTTGTGGTATATGGTCAGCAATAAAAGAGGGCATGTCTTCCCGTAAAGCGCCTAATTCTGAAGTAATATCACTTATACTGGTAAGAAAGCCCCGGGCATCATGACCCAGCTTGCCCAGGTTAAGCTGGATATTATGCATCTCCATGTGACTCTGAAAGTTATTTAATGAAGGAACACTGTTTATCAGATCATTAAACATAATACCCGGCACGTTTTCCCATTCTTCTAACCTGCCACTCAGTGAATTCAGGAAACTTTGTGTCTTTGTCATCTTTTCAGTTCTCACACCTATATCGGACTTGCCTGTTATAGCACCCCAGGCATCAGTGCCTATATTAAAAGCATTCAAAAGATGACTGATGCCGTCCACTCCCCAACCCAGCTTTTGTGATATAGTACTGATCTTGTGCAATATGCTGTTCCAAGCATTCTCAAAGCCTGGTATTAGCTTATTAAGCCAGTAAAGAAGATTTTGATCGGTGATAGCTACCAGAAGATCATTAATAATACTTATCCAGTCAAGAACAATTTTAACTACCTCAAGAATGCCAATTATAATGGCCCACAAACCAGGTGAGGCATGAAAATAAGCACTTATAATATGATAGTTAGCATTCTGGCTTATAATCCCTGTCAGACGGATAATATGAGCCTCACATGAAGCTATTTTTATGTCAACTTCATCCCTCAGTTGCCGGGCCTCAAAACGTATTGCAGGACGCAAATCATCTGTATATGAATCAACTGTCCTGACATAACCGTTCACAGCCTCAGTAGTCGAAGCAATGGCTTTTTGTATCCGCTCTTCATTCATCAAACCTTACGCTTCACTGCGCCCGAAACGTTTCAATATAATTTCCCTGGCCTTGTTTCCCCAGGCAATACGTTCCTCAAGACGTGATACGTCGATACCTATTTCCTTCAGTGCGTCCAGGTCTTTTTGCGCTTCATCAAGCTCACCCTTAATAGCATCAAGATGATCGACGGCTTCTTTTGTAAGGTCAGCCAGTGGCTTTGTTTCATTTGTATTTGCCATAGCTTTACTCTTTGTAGTCAAACAGTTTGTCTAACAGCGACAATACGAATTCATCAATTTCACTGTCAGGATCATCTATCGCCTTTTTTACCAGACTTCTCAGTATGCTTTTGTAAGCATAACAGATAATAGTGTAAATTGCTTTCATTGTGTTATCCTTTCTTTTAGTTCATAAATTATAATGTATATACAATAATTGCTCCGTAAATGCTGTCACCCGTATCCAGTGTGCTGGTAACGATAAAATAGGCATAATTAGCGTTGTCGATAACAGGATCAGAAATTGTAATATCCTCAGTACCAATGTTTTGTGTAGCCATTTGTGAGTTCGTGGCGTCCAGTAGCTTTACCCTCCGGAGTTCAAACGTTTCAGCCTCAGCCCCTGCATTTCCCCTGACAATAACCCCGGTGACCGTTGCACCCTCCGGTAAGTTGACCTGAGCCATCAGTGCGCAGTTATTAACATTGCAGACAACGGCCCCGCTTGTAACTGAATAGTCAATATCATCACTGAATGATTGCTGACCAATAAAACTTACCCCGGGTATAGCTAAATACTGCGAACCTTTGAGATCACTGTACTTACTGAGCAAATTATCTTCATGGATAACATAAACGTAATGATCTGTACGGTAAAGTCCAATCTCAGTATTTATAAAACCAACACCCGACTGTGAAGCAACAAGTCTCATAGCATAACCAGCGATAGGCGAATAATACTGAGTCAAATAGGCAGAATCCGCAGAAGTTTTCATTATAAAACGCTGCAAATTCTGAATAGTTTTAAATTTTGCATTAAAATTACCAGTTAACCGACCCAAATTATCTAATATATCATTAATTGCACCCCGGGCCTTAACATCAGTGTACTCTTCATGGTGTGCATCGGGATCAGCTTCATGGTCAAAAGCCCAGCTGGAAGCCGGGGCCTTGCCGTGTTCGTCCTCTGTGGGAGGGTCCTCAAAAATTTCCGTCGGGTCGATAATGAGCTTCCCCTCAGGGTTAACAAGTATCTTTACCCAACAAGTATTTTCTTCATCCCAGCCAAATATATAAGCCCCTTCTGCCATATCTTAAACTAAGTCTTCAATAAAACCTATTACATTAGTATGCACCGTATAACTAAATTCTTCACCTGAACTTATATGCACCTTGATCTCGTCACCTTCTTCAAAAGGAAATGAACCGTAAGCCCCAAAATCAAAGCTCCAGTTGAATGAAAACCATGCAGTAGCAAGGACCTCCAGGTTTCTTTTAATCACCGCAATTGCCATACGTGCAGTATTGCTGCTTACAATTACACCTGAAACATAAAGTTTCTTCCCGGCAGGTACGGTATACTCATAAGCCGTATCAGTAAATCCCGGATTAGTATTTATAGAATCAAAACCGTTGAAAGTAACAGTATACCTACCCGGCAAAATACTATCTTGTAAAACACCCCACGTATAGTCCCTGCGTCCGTGTGCCATTGTCTTAATCTGTTAATCCCTTTAAATCTGCTTCAACTGATGCCTTACGCTGCGCTTCCTGTTCGATAGCAGCCTGGGCGAGAAGTTGCTGAAACTTACCCCAGCTGACACTGGGCATATACCTACTCATAAAAGCCTCGCTGGATGCAATACCCACCCTGACCTGTACGGTGTGGGGCCAGGTATCATCGTCATTCCATACAACAACCCTGAACATCCAGGGTGCAGCCGTCTTTAAATAACAGTCATCAAAAGCAATAACACTGGCATCGCCGTGAAAACTGTCATCCCTGCTCGTGGGATATACCTGGTAACTACCGTCAAATATTTTCACGTGACATAAACCGCAACAGCCGGGAGGGAAATCAAACTCAACACGGTATACTAAACCCTTTGCTATCAGAAGCTCACTGATAACAGGATTATCAACGTCCCTGCCAACCGCTGCGGTCATGCTCTTTGTGAAAATCATAAGCTACTTACAAGAAATTACTAAGCCGTCTCTTTGGTGCGCTCATACTGGATCAATACACTGGTCACGTTATTGCCCACAACAAGATATAAACCCCTGTGAGTGACAAGCGGAGGCTGAAAATGAATCATCTTGCTGGTATTGTCGGGACCCTTCAACTCAGCCAAAACAGGATCGTCCGCACTTTCACCGTCGTACAGGATAATGTCAGTAACACCCTGGCCGTTGGAAGTGATAATCACTGTTCCAACACTGCAAGGAGCATTACTGACCTTATTATCATCTGTAAACCTGTCCCAGTTGTAACTTGGCATCTTAGTAAGGTCTGTATTGCTGGACAAATAAGAAACCTGTGGCTGCATTAGCTCCCTCGATGTCAGCCCTGAGATTTCCCAGCCTGCGAACATCATACCAGTCCTCAATACTGTCCCTGAGTCCGAAAGGTATCTCAAAAACAGAGTGAGGGACGTAACCCCTGACAATAATCTGCGTATTGCTGGGATTAGCCTTAGCAATAGTCTTTAACCTCCCACCATCACCGTCATAAAAAGCGGCATTCTGTATGGCAGCTGCTTCAGCCCAAACTGATCCCGTAGCAAAAACACCCATACTTGGTGCAATATAAAGGTAACGGTTAGCTGTATCCAGAGCATAAAAATAATGCTCTATAACAGCCGGGTAATTTTCCTGTACATACCTCAAAAGTTCCTGACCACCACAATTGTAAGGTATCCGCTTGTCCTGGTCCTCACTTAACTTGATATTCTCGACATTGGAGTTTGGCTCCCTGCCAGCGGAAAAAGCCCTGAGGTAAAGGTTTCTGTAAGGATAGTCCAAAGGCAGGTCAGTGTACTCATGCGTATTATCTGCCATATTCCATTCCTTAATTTCCTTACTCATCAAAAAGCCTTTAAGTTCAGCTGGTTGTTCCTCAAAAAGGTTGGCCCAGCAGGTTAAAAAAATATGAGTGCCGGCATTGCCGCCACCGTCAATATCCAGACTGATCCTAAGCTGTGGATTAATGAATTTCTTGGGATCGAAAGCTAATTCACGGTCCCAAAGATGGCGACCGAAATTAATACGTAACATCCTCTGAATATTACCACCGTTCATTGCCCAATTCCAGTTGGCAGGAAAATGACCTTTTTGGTGATACCAGTCCAAAGCCTCAATCTCGTAACCGTCAAGACTGAAAAGTACGTCACTACCGTCAACAAGTTCGACCTGTTTGATTCCGGCAGCCGGATGAGCTGTCATAGCAGCTGCTGCATTGGTAATTTCGTAAAATATCACGATGTTTGAAATAACATCCTGTATGTTTATGTCTATTACCTTCGTTGTATCAGCTGCAAAGTCTTCCCTGGAAAGGAATTTATTTAATCTGTAATTCATAATCTATATCCTTTCTTTACCGTTACTTGGTCCTTTTGAACTTGCTCATATCACGTATGAACGAAGTCATACGACTGATATTATCCTCCAACGTGACGTCAGGCATCTTTTCGATCTTTGCCTTGGCACTGTCAATGTAAGGCAATAACTCTGAAGCAAACTCAATGACTTTGGGCGCTGCTTCATCAATGCCACTGGATACACGATTAACACCCTTGTTAATCATCTTTGTCTTCCAGTCATCCAACGTGACCCGCTTTAACCCGGCAGCCCACTTGCCATTGTCAATACTGGCAAGTATGTTAGCCTTCATCTTGTCCTGCTTGGCTGCTGCCTTCTCCGTAGGACTCACCGTCACCCGCTCAACTCCCTTACGCATGTCATCAATGGAAGCTTTAAGCCTCCGTGCATGCTTTTCCTGAAATTCTTGTGCTGTTAACTTAGCCATAATTAAATTTATTAGTGAATAAAATCCAAAGATAAACAATTAATTCATGATCCAAAATTATTCTGACTTTTTGTCATGACAAATCGCCGGACTACCCCTACCCGTAAATGATATGCCCCGCCATGCCCGGATTAAGGAGGCAAGGCCGGGGGGTAAGCGACATTAAATCAATTAGTTACCTACTCAAAAGCTCCCTGAAAACATAAACCAAATACCCTGAAAATAAGGTCTCCATACAACTTTTTAATGGACTGTAAACACACTTTTTATAAACCTCCCTCAACTATTTACCAAAAGCAGCCATACTGACCTGAAAATAAGTCAGTTATTTTGTCATAACAGCACTGATTTTTTGACCTGACAAACCTGACTTTTTGACCAAAGATACTCCAGTAAAATATTGAGAGGTAAAAAGTTATGACTTACTGGCAGTCTCTTGGACCCGAAAGCACACACTCCCCCTACGCCGGCA
>Ga0307433_1001422_pt1 | contig 13142 bp, 12 predicted proteins | sample SalMarWE160210MG_FD_202166 | JGI IMG/M metagenome (GOLD analysis project Ga0307433, IMG submission 202166) | Salt marsh sediment microbial communities from the Plum Island Ecosystem LTER, Massachusetts, United States - WE1603-210 | ecosystem: Environmental > Aquatic > Marine > Intertidal zone >... | reverse complement strand
GTGATCTGATCAGGGAGTCCAACTATTTTGCGGGGCTCGATAATGCGGAGCTGATCGGGAAGGAACACGTAGAGCGGGCTGTGGAGAAGCGGATCTATCGATCGAACCTCATTGAGGAACGGATCAAGGAGCTGGTTGAGAAGGACATCTTCTGGATTGAAACCGACGGCGCCAAGGTAGGTCAGATCAACGGCCTGTCTGTGCTCATGACAGGCGACTATGAATTCGGCAGGCCCAACCGGATTACAGCAACCGTCTCGGTCGGACGCGAGGGGGTTGTAGCCATTGAGCGTGAGTCCAAAATGAGCGGAAACATCCACACCAAGGGCGTGATGATATTGAGCAGCTTTCTCAAGGAACGCTTTGCCCATAATAAGCCCCTGTCGCTTACGGCCTTCCTTTGTTTCGAGCAGAGCTACGGGTTGGTAGAGGGAGATAGCGCCTCGAGCACCGAGCTATTCGCGCTTTTGAGCGCGTTGGCGGGAGTTCCCATCTTGCAGGGCATTGCAGTGACCGGATCGATTAGCCAGAAAGGGGAAATCCAGGCCGTGGGAGGTGTCACGAGAAAGGTAGAGGCCTTCTTTGACATCTGCAAGAAAAAAGGGCTTAACGGCAGTCAGGGCGTCATCATCCCCGCAAAGAATGTGGAAAACCTCATGCTCAAGCAGGAGGTGGTGGAGAGCGTGAAGGAAGGCCGGTTCCACATCTGGCCTATTTCCACGATGGAGGATGGCGTTGAGATCCTCACGGGTATGAAGGCTGGAGCCCTAAGTCCCGACGGATCATATCCCAAGAGGACGCTTTTCAGAAAGGTGGATGAACGCTTACTGGAGCTTGCCGAGGTCGTGAGGAAATTCGGCAAGGAAGAGGAAGGAAAGCGGAAAGGCTCGAGGAAGTAGTCCCCATTGGTGAAAGGATTTCCACAGGCGCTTGCATTCCGAGGTAATGGGCAGTAAGGTTTAACCTCTTGTGCCTTGTCTTGTGAGAAGGGGGAAGAGGTGTTATGTTGAGGATAGATGGTGCGCTATGACATCCGATGATATGATCGCTATTAGCCAGATCCACCTTGAGGCCGATCCCAATAGGGGGAACATGGTCGTGCTCAAGGAGAGTGCAGAGGCCGAGCAATTCTTCATGATGTTTGTGGGCGATGCGGAATTTACCGCCATTGCAAAGGAGAAGGGCCTGGTCGAGCCGAAACGACCTCTCACCCATGATCTCTATCTGGGCATCCTGGAAAAGCTCCACCTGGAGTTCATGAGGATTGAGATCTATGAAATGCGTCAGGAAACCTTCTACGCCCGCGTGATCATCAAAGCAGACGGTGAGCAACATGCCATAGACAGCCGACCCAGCGATGCGGTAGCGCTCGCCCTGAACAGGAAGATCCCTATCCTCGTCAACAAGGATCTCTTTCGAAAAAAGCTCAGCCGGGAGGAGCTCAAGGAGTACGAGGGGCTGGTGAAGAGCGTGAAATTTTAGCTTACCGGAGATCCTTGACGGATCACGGTGCCGGAGATTGCCGCAGGCCTCTCGGTAGAGATTTGCTCGTTTTCTGTAAAAAAAACACAGGGAGATGCGGTCGTAACGCCTCCACTTCTTCTTGACTTCCAGACATTTTTCCCGTTTCATAATCCAAGGATTTTTCTTTCAGACATCTCTATCTAGGAGCTGCCGAATGGAGATCTATCTCAAGATGCGCCCGCATCGCTGCTGACGGGACAGAGGTGGTATGGGTGGAGCTGAGATCAGAAACACGGCAAGCGTTGAGAATTGATTCTCGTTAACCATACTTGCGTGAGAAAAGGAGAATACCATGACCGACTATCAGGCCATAGTGATCGGCAGCGGTGCAGGCGGGCTTTCAGCGGCCCTTACGCTCAGCAGGAGTGGATCCTCTGTATTGCTTCTTGAGGCCATGCCCTCTTTTGGCGGGTATCTGAACCCCTTCCAAAGAAGATCCTATACCTTTGACACAGGACTCCACTATCTCGGTGAACTGGGCAAAGGAGAACGTTTCTGGAGCGTACTGGATACGCTAGGCATAAGCGATACGGTGAACTTTATCGAACTCGATCCGGATGGGTTTGACCGCTACCTCTTTCCGGGCTATGAGTTTCGCTTTCCCAAAGGAAAGGAACGCTTCAGGGAACGGCTTATAAGGGATTTTCCAAAAGAAGAGCGGGGCATACACAAGTTCTTCGATGTCTTTGAGAAAATCCTGAAAGCGATGAAGGATGCCTCGACGACGCTCGAGGGTGGCCTTTTCAGCATGCTGGGTTTTCTCCTGAAGCATCCGTCAATGATGAAGCACTCTCGCATACCCTATCAGAAGCTCCTTGACGAGGTCACATCGGACAGGCGCCTCCAGGCGGTATTGAGTGCTCATTGGGGTACCTACGGCCTGCCTCCGGCACGGGCATCGGTTATCATTGCCCTTTCCGTGTGGAGCCATTACTTCTCCGGCGCGTACTACCCGAAAGGCGGGAGCGGTGCGTTTCGAGATGCGTTTCTGGATGCCCTGAAAAACACTGGTGCCGAGATGAAGAGCCGTTCCCGGGTGGTAAGGATAGGTAAGAGCCGAGATGCGTTTATCGTTGAGACCGAAGCCGGTGAGAAATACACGGCGAGGGCAGTGATCAGCGATGTCGATCCGGTTCTCACCCTGGGGAAATTGCTCGATCCTCAGATCGTGCCCTCCAAGGTGCAGAGCAAGGTAAAGAAGCTGAGGCCGTCGGTGGGGGCATTCTATGCCTTTATCGGCACCGATCTCGATCTTCCCTCTTTGGGAATTACCGATGCCAATATCCATCACTATGAGGACTTTGACCTCAACAGGGTATACAATACCATATTCGCTTCAACGCCCCCTGAAACCGTATCGGGCTTTCTCATTACGAGTCCATCGGTGAAGGATCCCGATGGGGGGCATGCGCCCTCTAGCCATCACACGGTCGAACTCATCACATTTATTGACTATGGTTGTTTTGAGAAATGGGCAAATGCTCATTCTATGAAGCGAGGCGAAGAATATGAGCGCTTCAAGGAGCAGATTGGACAGCGCCTTGTAAAGGCAGCCGAGCGGTATATTCCCGGCCTCAGCGATCATAGAACATTTAGCGAATATGCCACTCCTCTCTCGAATGAGTATTGGGTGAACGCTGTACGAGGCGGATGCTACGGACCGGAGCAAACTCCGGATCAAGTCGGCCCCGGCCGGTTCAGCTCCTTTACTGCCGGCATCGAAGGGCTTTTCCTGGTCGGCGCCGGCACGCTCGGCGGCGGAATTATGCCCTGTGTGATGTCCGGGGTTCTTGCAGGAGGAAAGGCTGCTCGGCTTTTAGGACTGAACCCGCAGGCAATTCGATAGGGTGTTCAGAGGCGCTTCGATGGATGGATATTCTCCATGCGAAGTAGGTGTTGATCTGAATCGCAAACCACCAAAATAGAGGCAAGGCGTTGTTGACAGATCCATCTTGTTATCTTCAATCGTAATGTTTGACCTTAGCGGAAGCATTCGTTTCGGCAGACATGTTTCTGAGAGGTTTAAGAATGATATTGAAGTTTCCCATACCATATGGATACTGAAATTTATTCAGATTTCAGGTTATGGCACGTAGTATGAGATTTCCAACTGTGTCGACCTATCACAATATATTCTAGCTTAAATAAAATGGGTATACCCTCACTCGGCCCACATTTTTAGACATGTATTTACCCCCACAACATCATGTGGCTAAATCTTGCTTGAAATACAAGGGAAAATTTCCTATATTTCAGTCACAAAAAAGAGAATTCTATCGGATTAATAATAAATCCTGATACTTCTGGTTGTCAAAATAATCACATACGGGGTTCCTGTCAAAAATTTGTAGCTTTCCACCCGGAATAGAGACACTGTGTAAGAATGTCTCAAGCCGGTAGCTCTCCCCTATCCGCCCAGCCGGTACCCGTAATCTTCTTGCTTCAGGTTCAGATAGCAGATAATCCGAATATTACCGCTGTGCTGGTCCTGTATGAAGTCCTTTAAAATTGACCAGGGTTTGAAACCGTTTTTCATGTAAAACCTGATATCCGGGTCCAGAGATAATTCCGCCATAGTCGGGAATTTATGACGGGTAAAGTAGCGGATAAGCGCCTCTTTGAATTCGGGATTCTCGGGAATCACCTCGTAAGGGGGCTGGGCACTGCCATTGTAGGACGGCAGACGGCTGTCCACGAATACCTGGTCGATGCCGAATTCCCGCATTTTCTCGAATGCCTGTTGCAACATGTAGCTGCCGGCACCCTGTCTGCGGGCGGTGGGCTTGACGCCGACACTATAGATAAACGCTGATTTCGCCGTGGCTTTATCGCATGACGGGTCGTTGGCAAAATTAGCGAACTTCCTGGGGAAGTCATCGGGGGAATCAAGGATAGAGAAACTGGCATACCGCCAACCTATCATCCCCACGGCTTTGCCCCGGTTCTGCACAGCCAGCAGCCGGTGCCCTAGGCGCAGTCGATTTAAAATGATCTCCCGCTTCGCCTGTAACTCCGGCACCCAGATCTCTCTCTCCAGCGCCATGGCCCGGTCGATATCCGCCTCGGTTAACATGACACAGTCGTTCCGCTCGAACTCTACGGAAAATTCCTTAAGGTCCCAGTCAAACTTCTCACGGTTGCCGCTTTTCGCGTTTACTGCGTAAGGATTTTTAACCGTCTCCCCGAAGAACAGGTACGGCGGCATGGTTCGATGATGCTCAGAATAATGCCCCGGATATATTTTGATTTCCGACGGTAATATCTTAATAAGGTTAACAATAGTCTGGAAAAAGACGTTCCGATTACCGCCATTGTCATAGTCGCTACAGCCGATACCGCCTCCGAAAAGGGTGTCACCGGAAAAGAAAATGTTATCCTTTTCCTCCCAAAAAGACACCGAGTCCGCCGTATGCCCCGGTGTATGAACCACTGAGAGTGCCCCGTTTCCCAAATTAAGCACCATACCGTCATCAAGGGGGAATACGTGTTCGAAGCCCTGCCGTCTCAGAGCGTCAACGGAGTACGGGTGTATGCCGATTTTTGCCTCATGATAATTAGTGACCATTTCCGTCATATTGTAAGTATGGTCACTGTGGTTATGCGTGATAAGTACATAATCCAGTGAAATCTGTCTTTGTTTAAGTTCCCGGACCGCTTGTACCGAGTTATACCCGGCATCGACCTGCACAGCCGACTCCCCGAAAACGAGTAAATAGCTCAAATTGGGGTTTCTATCTAGAAAAGAACCGTCTTTACGCGGGGGTTGACTCAGATATGGTATTACTTCCATCGCGAAAGGTATACATTCCCTGTATTAACTTTAAACCTGAGCAAGCTCAGCATGTATGGGACAAAAATACTGGTTGCCCACCGGATAGACACAATTCTTTTGCAATATTATGTCCTTCATCCTATCTGTCTTGATATTGCCGAAATCATATTTATTATTGAGCGAGTAACACAACCTGGCTTTGCCGTCGACACCCAAAAGCACCCCGGCCACCCAGAAAAGGCAACCGTGCTCCGTGCGGAAAACCTCAGCTCCCAGAGAATGTTGCGAAACCACTTCTTTCAACCATGCCTCCTCTTCCGGGGTACCGGCAATGTGAGTCTTCCAGAAATCCTGAGCCATGCCCAGCTTCTCCGGCAAACGGCAGGTAAACAGAATATTTCTGTCCCGGCAAAACAGGTCTATTTCATCCAGATGGTCCAGGTTACGTTTCATCACCATGGTATTCACGGCAAAATCGGTTACCCGGTGACCGTTACGCGTGGTTATTTCCCCGAATCCCACCTCCAGACAGTAATCGATGCCCCGCATTACTACCGGAAAAAGCCCTTCCGACTGTGTAATCCGATTGAATGCCTCTTCCCGTGTGCTGTTCAATGACAGGTAGATAGTAGTCCGGTGTTCGTAGAGAAATTTGGCCATTTCCCGGTTTAGAAATGTACCGTTGGTAAATATTAACGGGTACATTCCGTAATAGTCCGTCAGCTCTATAATCCGGCTGAAGTTTTTATCCATCATCGTCTCGCCGACACCGACTATGATAACGGACTGTGCACCCAGCGCTGCCGATTCCCGGATAGCTTTCTCGTAGTCCGCCTCTGTCATGTGTCCTTTAATGTCCTGCCCAGCCTCTTTAATGCCGCCGGCGCTATAACAAAAGACACATTTAATATTGCAACCGGGTGACGTGGTCAGTCCCAGAGAAAGCATCAGGTGTTGCTCGTTATCAGCCCGGAAGACTTCGATATATTGCTCCGTGGTGAAATCCCCGTTACCCCTTAATAATATAGAATTAGCGTTCATTTTCATTTCCTTCTAAATAGCCAAATGGTAAAGTACTACTGGTAAAAATCCTGGGTGATTGATAACTCGCCCGAAAGGCATCAAGTGAAGCTTGACCAGTTTAATTTGCCTGCGGATACCGGCAATACTTTAACTACTTATCGTAATATTCTCCTTCTAATATAGAATACGGTAGGTTGTTAATCCTTTGGTATATAACCATCGGCCTAACCGGAATTGATGATGATTTATTCATTGTTTGGAGCGTGGTCTGGCAACTAATATTCAGTATGGCCAAGCGGCAATACTGCCATCCATGAATTTGACACTGTCAAAGCCAGCACCATCGAGAATCCGCTGCGCTTGATAGGCACGCACGCTTGTCTGGCAGAAAATGACTATCTCTGCATTTAGGGAAAGCTCATTGAGTCTATCACGGAGCTCTCTTAGAGGCAGTAACTTGGCTTGCTGTGCTTCTATGCGATGGGTTCCCCATTCAGCGGGCGAGCGTACATCCAGGAAAACGAAATCATCTCTGTTGTCCAGCTTATTCTTGACGTCCATTGGAGTTAGTGCTTTGGCATGCCCTGAGAGCTTATTGCGGATGACGTTGGCGGCATTGTGCAACGGGTCCATGGCACTATTGTATGGTGGTGCATAAGCCAAGTCTAAGTTGGCTATATCATCGACGGCAGCACCAAAGGTTAAAGCAGTAGCCAGCACATCAATCCGTTTTGCAGTATCGCCAGGTCCCACTACTTGTCCTCCTAACAGTTTACCATTCGGTTTTTGAGCAACAAGCTTGACCAGAATCTCTTTGCCGTTTGGATAGTAGGTGGCGTGTTCATAACTTGGAACAAGACATGTTACCACCTCGTAGCCAGCCTCACGTGCCTGTGATTCATTAAGGCCGACCCGTGCCACATTGTAGTCAAAGACTTTGGCAATAGTGGTGCTCAGAACGCCAGGAAAGGTTTCGCACCCACCAGTGACATTGGCTCCAATCACCCTACCATGTTTGTTGGCTGTAGACCCCAGAGGAGCAAGGATCTTTTGTTGGGTAATCAGATTGATATTCTCCACGCAGTCTCCACCAGCATAGATGTCTGGATCACTTGTCTGGAGGTACTGGTTGACAGTGATGCCCCCCGAGGACCCAATGGTTAGCCCGGCGTCATGTGCCAAGCTGATATTCGGTCTGGTGCCAAGAGCTAGCAGCACCAGGCTGGTTTCTAATTCCACGTCTTTAGTGATAACCGTGCACACCCGATCATTCCCATCACCCTCAAATCCAGTGACACGCTGTCCGAGTAACAAGGTTACACCCTTATCTCGCAAGTGTTTCTCAATAGGCGCAGCAACTTCAAAATCGAAGAGTGTTGGCAGCACCCAGTCCATGGCTTCTACCACAGTGACCTCCAACCCCTGGGAAACAAAGGCCTCAGCCATTTCTAGGCCAATCAGGCCAGCACCAATAATGATTGCTTTCTTGATTTCACGCGGTGAGATTATATTCCGAATGGCATTAGCATCGTTGATATTGGTTAAGGTGAAAATGCCTCCGAGGTTTCTTCCGTCCAAATCTGGTATTGCTGGCAGGCTGCCTGTCGCCAGTACCAGCTTATCGTATCCCATAGTTGAAATATGATTGGTTTCTAAGTTAACAATTGAAACCTCGTGGGCTTCTCGCTCCACGGATAAAGCCTTGGTGTGTGTTAATACCTCTGTGTTTATTACATTCCTGAAGAAATCATGCCCTCGTGCCACCAATTCGCTTTGGCTATCAATCACTCCCGAGACGTAATATGGTAACCCACAAGTTGCCGTTGATAAATATTTCTCTTGCTCCACTATGGTTATTCGTGCTTGCGGGTCACATCGCCGCGCACGGGCTGAAGCCTTCGGGCCACAGGCAGTGCCACCGATGATAACTATGTTATTCCGCCTCTTCATATCTGTACCTCCGAACTCTTGGACGTGATGTCGCCGCCGAGAAATTGAGCCATTCGCATTTGACTTAATTTTAAACCGTTGCCACCAACTCCCAATACTGATAGGAAATGTTCATACCAAATGTGGTCAGAATCACACTTTCCCGCAGGCTCAGCACTTTATCTTGCCTCATTTCCCCTCTGGCCATTTGAAAGCAGAAAAAGGATTCCACTGCTCTGGCAATCAAGTACGTCAGTCCATCCAGTGAGGTTCGCCTGAAACTGGATACCCTCCCTCTGTAAGTTTTTCTATGATCTTGTGAACGCTGGTCTTTGTATTATCAAAGGTTACAGTCACCGTAAGAGATCTGGCGTTTAAATTGTACCTCAACACACCATCAATGCCTGTCAGGATAGACCTTATCCTATCTTGTGGTTCACCTCAGCTGCCACTGGGAAGATTAGGGACGGTTAATTTGACAGTCTTTCCAGTTCCTGCTATCAAAGCGTGGGGGAATGCAAAAAGCAGAAAAAGGCATCCGATTACAAAAAACAAGGTGATATTTCTAAATTTCATGGGATCCTCCTTTTCAATTCCTCACTATTTTCGTCAAGCAAAATACGGCCCACAGCCTTTTTCCCACAAGAAAAATGAATCAAGGGTTTTTCTTGTCCAGCAATAGCAACCTTTATTTTTCTTGACACCTGCACTCTTTTTTTATATTTAATATTTGTTTACCATTTTAGTCAACAAAAATTCTTGCAATGAAATTTTCTACGAGAGCCCGGTATGGAACCAAGGCACTTCTGGAGCTATCCCTTCGCTGGGGGAAAGGTCCGGTGTTGCTGAAAGACATTGCTCAAAGGCAAGAGATTCCCCTGCAGTACCTGGAGCATCTAATCAGGCCTCTTGTACAGGCAGGCATAATAAAGAGCACCCGGGGAGCTCGGGGTGGGATTTCGCTGCTTAAACCTCCTAGGGAGGTTATACTCAGTGAAGTGATTCAACTTCTTGAGGGCTCAATCGCTCCAGTGGCCTGTGTCGATAATCCTGAATTGTATCCTCGTTCAGACCGTTGCGTTACTCATGACATCTGGGCTGAGGTAAAAAAGGCAATGGATGGAGTTTTGAAATCTACAACCTTTGAGGATCTTGTCGAGCGACAAAAAGAAAAGTGGAACTTGAAGCAACCGAAAGATCGTCAAAAGCAATGTGTTAATGGAAGAGATATGGAGAAAAAAAGGTAAAAATAATAAATAGATAGGAGATAGAGCATGCGTGATAAGGTAGAAGCGGTATTAGACGATATAAGGCCGTCGCTTCAGGCAGATGGTGGTGATGTCCAGTTAGTAGATGTCAAGGAGGGTGTGGTCACCGTAAGACTCCTTGGTGCCTGTGGTGGCTGCCCCATGGCAACTATGACCTTGCAGCAAGGAATTGAGCGTAAGCTAAAAGAGGAGGTGCCTGAGGTTAACAAGGTGGTTGGCATTTAATCAAAGAACTATGCTGCAGGAAATAGGAGCTTATTTCCTCTCGGCTTTGGCCTGCTCTTATAAATATGCTCTAGAGCCAGCGCCCTTTTAGCGCATGCTTCCCACAGGGGATGAACATAGGGACTGGCGTGGTGGGAGCCCTCCTGGTTTTCCGTTTTGGAGAGATAACTAATTTGAAGGAGCTACGTGAAATATCTGGCTGGTTTCTAATGGTGCCGGCGGTCGCTTCCTACCGGGCCATGAATTTCACGGGCTCTTCCACCTCCACCTCTCTTTCCGGGGTAAAGAAAGAGATGAAGTGGGCTATTCCAGTGGAGATTTCGGGTGCGGGAGATTTCTGTATCGTTCCTATTAATTCCAGGGCTTATTGGAAAAGCGAGAGTCTGTAGTGTTGGGTTGTGGGATTGGAGGATACTGGTGAAGGACTCATTGAGGATAGGTTTATCGTTTGGGCTGACCTCGGCTGTCATTACGACGTTGGGGCTCATGGTTGGACTTCATGCGGGTACGCACTCCAAGGGAGTCGTGCTGGGAGGAATTCTAACCATTGCCATCGCCGATGCATTTTCAGACGCCCTAGGCATCCATGTTTCCGAGGAGTCAGAGAATGCAAATACTGCAAAACACATATGGGGGGCTACAGCGGCAACTTTTCTCGCCAAATTTCTCTTTGCGCTGACTTTCGCAGTCCCTGTGCTTCTCCTCTCTCTACGCGTTGCCATAGTAGCCAGTCTCATTTGGGGCCTGACCATTCTGACTCTGCTCAGTTACGCTATCGCTCGATCCCAGGGCGAACGACCCTGGAAGATTGTTGGCGAGCATTTGATGATTGCCGTGATTGTTATCACTGTAACTCATTACGTTGGGGACCTGATTGGAAGGATGTGTGGATGAGGCGCAGAGCGCTCATAATAGACCTCCTCGGGCGTTGATATCACGTCCGAAAGGACGGAGAGGTCTATTATGCTTCAATACCTGTGGCGAGTTGAGGACCTAAAACCCTGCCGCGTCAGCGGCTCAGTTCAACGAGACGCTGCACTAGACGGATATCCCGCTGCACTCCATTTGCGCCGGTTATGGCAACCGTTATCCTATCTTTGATTGTCGCGATCCATACTCTTGAAAAATCAAAGCCTCGGATCTCAACCATCGCAACGACGAATAGCTCAAGATGAATTAGGGCGCCAGAAGCTAATTTGGATTATACAATATTTCTATCGCAATTAGATAGATTAGCCTTGGCGAAGTCTGTGCGAAATCGCTTGGAGAATCCAAATCGGGTAGTGCCGCTCCTCAATTCGCTCAGCCCAAGATCTTGTAGTTACCATAATCGGATCTGAGGATTAGCTTACTGCTATTAGTTCTAGCCGCTAACATTCCTTTTATGCTTTGGATTACTATTCCCAGTTCTCAATCCGATCAGCATGACATTTGACAGTAACGCTGCCGGCATAAGGCGGAATGCCATTTTCCAGTTTGGCTTCCTGCCTGGGAGCTACCCAGGATCGCCTGGAAACCTTCCATTTCCTATGTTCCCAGGGGGTTACATTTCTTGCCTTGACCCATGAAGGCGTTTTTTCTATAGTTGCGTCTCTTACCGAGATAATTTGCATCAGATTGTAACCAGAAGAGACAAAGGAGGTTTCAGGTGAGAGTCGTACTGTTAGGTGCGCCGGGTGCCGGCAAGGGGACCATTGCGAAGCTGCTGACCGAACATGATGGATCGGTGCAGATCTCAACGGGGGATATCCTTCGTGCGGCAGTCAAGGAGGGGACTGAACTAGGCAAGGAGGCGAAAGGGTATATGGACAGGGGCGACCTCGTTCCCGACTCCCTCATCATCAAGATGATGGAAGAACGCCTCCAGGACGAGGATTGTGAAAAGGGATTTATCCTTGACGGCTTTCCCCGAACGATCCCTCAGGCCGAGGAGCTCAAGAAGCTGCTCGAGAGGCTGGGCCTTGAGCTCGATCTGGTGGTGAACCTCGAGGTGCCCACGGAGGTCATCCTGGATCGGCTCACCACGAGAAGGACCTGCTCGAATCCGGATTGCCAGGCCATCTACAACATAAAAAGCAATCCACCCACGGAAGATGGAAGGTGTAAGATATGCGGGAGTCCTGTGATCCAGAGGGATGACGAGACCGAAGAGGCCATCATGAACAGGCTTAAGACCTACAACGAGAAGACAGCGCCGCTTATCTCATTCTACGAAAAAGAAGGACTGCTCAAGAACATCCTTTCCCTGAAGAGCCAGGACACGGTTGAGAAGATCAAGGAAACGCTTCAAGGTTAAAGAGACCATCAGCAATAGCTATCTATGAGGGAACTCTTATTGCTGCCCATGCATGGTGAGACAGATTCCCTATAATGGATCCATCAAGCGTATCATGGCTCTGCTCCATGAGAGGAGCCGCGGCAGGTTCTTTTCCCGGGCGGATGTTGTACGCTCGGAGGGGGCTTCAGCCGTATTGTTTCTTCTGGGCGAGCACTATGAAGAGTGCACGTTCAGAACCGCACCCTGTATCATTCTTACCAAGCGCTCCATGAAGGTGAGGCAGCCCGGCGATCTCTGTTTCCCGGGGGGGAGGATTGCGCCCAGGCTGGATTTTCTTCTGTCAAAGTTCGTCACTTTACCCCTATTCCCCCTGGCGCGATGGCCTTACTTGCCAGCGTGGCGTAATTCAAAAGCAGAGGACGCGGAGCACCTGGCCATGCTTGTCGCAACCAGTCTAAGGGAGAGCCTGGAGGAGATAGGGCTGAATCCGTTCGGGGTTACGTTCTTGGGCCCTCTTCCGCCGGAGAAGCTCGAGTTGTTCGGCCGCATTATCTACCCTATGGTGGGTTGGATAGGGCGTCAAAGGCGTTTCCTGCTCAACTGGGAGGTGGAGAGGATGGTGTATATTCCTATACAGCGTCTCTTGAACCAGGACAACTATGCCTGCTACAGGCTCAGCATGGAACCACAAGGTGGGGGTGGGGCGAGGGAAGAGACGCGGGATTTTCCCTGCTTTCGGCATCGGATTAGGGACGGGGAAGAAGTGCTTTGGGGTGTGACCTACCGCATCGTGATGGTGTTTCTCCAACTCGTGTATGGCTTTAAAGTCCCGGATCTCGACACATTGCCTATTATCCGTGGGTGCCTGGATAGGCGCTATTTCATCCGCGGGAGGTAGGTTTTTAAACGAACAGGGTATAAGGAGGTGAGCGCTCCGGCCGCTTATCCAGGTTTCTCATGGTAGCTGTCGCGTATCGCGGCCGGAGCACCCGTTGGGGGGTATCATAAAAAGGAATAGTTGCTGTGATGTGCTTTCCAGCCCTGAACAGCATTCATCCTTTTAGATTAACGATACCCGCAGCAAAGTAATTGTGCAATGAGGATAAGTACCCAAATGCCATAC
>Ga0307433_1001420_pt1 | contig 13162 bp, 8 predicted proteins | sample SalMarWE160210MG_FD_202166 | JGI IMG/M metagenome (GOLD analysis project Ga0307433, IMG submission 202166) | Salt marsh sediment microbial communities from the Plum Island Ecosystem LTER, Massachusetts, United States - WE1603-210 | ecosystem: Environmental > Aquatic > Marine > Intertidal zone >... | reverse complement strand
GCGAGGCGAACGAATCCAAGGTGAAGTATGCCATTGAAGCCGCGACCCTGACCGAGGCGGACCGGAAGATCGTCGTCGGCGCCGGCGGGGTGATCACGATTCCGGCCGCAGCCTGCAGCAAACCGACGAAAAGCACGGGGAAGATCATCTTCATGGAGAGCAACCTTGGCGGAATGCAGCTGCATTACAGCCGTACCGGCAAGCCCCAGGAGTTTGAATACCCCTTCGACGCGCCGGCAGCAGGCAAATATGCGCTCACCGCGCGGGTGGTGACGCCCAGTTGGAAGCAGCACCTCCTGGTCGCGGCCAACGATGCCAAGGAGCCGACCGACATCGCGTTGCCTTTCACCGTCGGCATGTGGTATAAGACCACCCCGGTCGAGGTCTCGCTGGTCAAGGGCCGGAACGTACTTCGCTTCTCGCGCAACGAGCCGGTCAAGGGATTGACCATCAAGGACTTCACGCTGAAGCCGGTGAAGTAAAGTCCGGCGTAGCGGCGAAAGCCCCCCTGGTGGCGGAAGTCAACGACTGGCGGCGGTTTATTGCGGCCGACGAGGACGAGGAACAAGTGGAGCCGCTGCGTCGCCATCTTCGGACGGGCCGGCCGCTGGGCGATCCGGCGTTCATCGCCCGACTGGAGACCCCCCTGGACCGCCGCCTTCATCCCCTCAAACCCGGCCCGAAGCCCAAACGCAAGAGATAAGGTGTGTGTCAACGGAACTCAGTGTGTCACCGGAACTCATGATTCTGCTTGTGGCCAATCCAATCCGCAAGGACATTGAAGGGACATTGACCGTGCCGATGGCTGGCGAGGCGTCGGTGTGGAATCCGGAAACGGGGGGGATTCGAACAACCGACAGGGCGTCTGTTGGGCACGAGGTCTCGGTCCAGGTTCCGGCCCAGTCGGCGCGGTTTGTGGCGGTGGAACAGGGGAACCGGTAAATGAAACAGACCCCATCGCTTGCTCTCGTCGCCCTGCTGCTGGTTGCGCCGGCCGCGACGGCTCACGCCGAAGACGCTCCGACTAACGCCGTCATACGCGATGAACAGGGGCGTGAGATCGTCCCGGGTGGTTATGTCGCCATCACCGAGGACAGGAAAGGGACCATCCACTACACCCCGGCCGACTACCGGCGCATGGTCCGCATGGGGGCCAACTTCCAGGTGATCCGCACGGCGCTCGGACGGCTGGGCGGCTGGCCGGGCAAGCAGGCCGATCCCACGTACCTCGGGCAACTCGACGCGATGGTCCGCATGGGCAGGGACGCCGGCCAGAAGACCATCTTCAAGCTGGTCGTTTACGGCATCAGGCCCTTTGGCAACGAACAGTGGGATGCGATTTACTACAATACCAACGCAACCCAGGACGCGTTGCTGGCGGCATGGAACAAGATCTGGACCCGCTACAAGGACGAGCCATCGGTTTTCGGCTATGACCTGCTCAACGAGCCGCAGCGCGGGCTCGATGCCGACTACGAACGTTGCTGCCGTGAACATCTGCTCCCGACACTGCGTCGACTGGCCGATGCCATGCACGCCGTCAGCCCCGGCAAGTGGGCGCTCTACCAGCCGCTGATGCTGAGCCGAGAGGATCGGGTCAAGGGCGTCAATCCGTTCGTGCCGGTCAAGGAGCCTTTCGGGCGCGACCGCGTCATCTACGCGCCGCACCTTTACCACATGGATCTCGCTTTGATGGCCAGAACCCTCGACACCTATGCGCGCGAGGCGGAGCTTTCCTATGCCCCGCTCCTGATTGGTGAGTGGGGACCGGCAACTCCCCTGGCGGCGGATGATGATCCGAAGAAACAGGCGCGCTACACCAAGGTTTATCAAGCGACCGCCGGCGCACTCGACCAGCGCGGCATCGGTGCGATCAAGGCCTGGTTCTGCGGCACGCGATCGCCACTCACGTCGAAAGGGCAGCGGGCCCCGTTCACCTGGGCCATCTTCTCGGACACCGACGCCGTCGGGCACGTCGAACGGAAATACATCACCGACGCGCTGGCCCGTCCCCGTCCGCTGGCCGTCGCAGGCCACCTCGAGCGCTACGGATACGACTTCGCAGCGCGCACCCTGGAGGTGAGCCTTAAACCGGACGCCGATCTCGGCGGCACGGTAATCTTCGTGCCGGCGGAGCGCTTTTACCCCGACGGTTTCCGCGTCGAGGTGGGTTGGGGCTTGGTGCTGGCCTTAAAACCGGGCGATGCGCAATTGCGCACGGTGAAATTCGCCGACGAAACCAGCCGCGAACAGGCGCGCCTTCTGCATTGGGATGCCGATTCGCAGCACATCGTCATCAAGAAATGGGTTGTCGCGGCGCCCGGGCTGATGGTGAAAATCTCGCCGATGACAGAGCCTGCGACGCTGCCGACGCGCCCATGAAACTCCGGGATTCCGGCTTCGGGGGCCGGCTTCGGGGGACACGAGACTTAACTCATGGTTGACTCGGGCGTGAGCGCGGTGATAAGGTGTGGGCATGGCTCGACGGGCTCGTGTCGTTGCGCCGCGGGTGGGGCATAGCGGGGCTCGGGCGCGGCAACCGCCAGGGCTGACACCAGAGCGGCCACCGAGATAAGTCTCGTGTCCCCGGAATAGCGATCCGACATCAGGCCGTACAGTAGCAAGCGTCAGAGTCCTCTGCGGCCAGACGGCATCGGGGCGCTGTCGTGCGGGCTACAGAGGGATACGAACGACTGGAGACACCACCGGCTTCGCACTGTCGGGCGGGAGGGGGGGAGGAGGAGAGTAGAATGCGGCGAAGGTTAGCTCTATCTGCCTTAGCGTTCGGCGCGATTGTCAAGTGCATCGCCGGATGCGAACCGCCCCCTCATGCCGAGAGTGTCGAAACGCTGGAGGAGATGGTAGTCTACATGCCGCCTATCTTCAGCAGTGCGCGCAGCCCATTCTCCATCCAGCCCGTTCAGCTAAGAAATGGAATAGCTCCAGATGCGGCTGCGCGTGAGATTGTCAGGTATTTGCGAGGCGATCCTGACGCGGCCCGCCCCGCATACCGCGATTACTCGTGTCTCTATCGTAGACGAGCACGGGATTACTGGGCGCTCATTCTCGCCGACATTGTGGGGGTTGAGCTCAGCATAGGCCCTAGTGACGACGAGCGGGCCCGCGAAGCCGCAATTGCCGGTTTGCTTCGGGACGTTGAGGCGCTCGGCGCACCGTGGTGGCCAGAGAGACAGTGAAGGAGATAGACTCGCAGCAGGAACACCTGCTGCAACAGTGTCACTTAAGTTGAAACACGCGATAGGTGAGGCCTGTTGTGACTTGGAAGGGAGCGGCAGGACGTGCGCCGGGCGTTACCACTATTGGCCTCATTGGGCATGACAGCGCTCTCAGCAGCGCTCTTCCGCGGTAACCTGCTTGTCCTCTCCCCAGTCCTGGGGGTGTGGGTATATGCGCTAGTCGCGGATGTGGGCCACAGGCCAGGATTCGGGACCTGCCGCGCAGCGAGGAGAAGTAGCGACAGAACCTCGGAGGCGACAGGGCCAGCTCGTCGTCACACAAGGTCTCCGCTACTACTTGCCTTTACGGCGACCGTTTGGCTTGTCGCGGTTCTGACGGTCTCGATCCGGATTAGCCGCGCCCGACATGCGGGCCGGACTTCTGTGGCTGGGCAGTTTGCGGCTGCTGAACGCCTGTTCCGGAATGGCCGCCTGGTGGAAGCCCTCGCCACCTTCCAATCTATTCGGGTGCCCACCTCGCTGCTCAGGCGCAGAGCCCAGAAGCACCACAACATCGGCGTGATCTGCATGCGGTTGGGGAAGTGGGGCGATGCGGAAGTGGCTTTCACGGAAGCCGCTCGCTGTGACCCCGCGGACCTTGAGGCCCACTTCAACCTTGGCCGTCTGGCACTCCGGAACGGTGAGGCGGCCAAAGCAGTTGAGCATCTCACCCATGCCTTGGGGGTCAACGGGCAGCATGTCGGTGCTCAGTACTTGTCGGCGAGATGCTACTTCGAACTCGCTCGCTTCGAGGAGGCGCGTGTGTCGATTGAGCAGGCCGAGGTCTGTGCCGGTGAGGGGAATCCGTACAGGCCAGCGATTCAGGAGTTGAAGGAGAGGATTCTGCGGCGTGCACCCGTATCTGATTAGGCTCGGTGGACTCACGATCCCTGCCTATCCTGTTCTCTATGGTCTGGGAATAGCGGCGGCTGGCGCCGTCGCCATATGGCTTGGCAGGCGTGAAGGCCTTGACCGCCGCAAAATGGCCCACCTTGTACTTCTGATGGGTGTTCTGATTCTCATCGGTGGCCGTGTTTTTTACGTGTTTCAACATCTTGCGGACTTCACCGATCGTGCGACGGACGCCATGGATGTGTCCCAAGGCGGCCAAGTCTTCTATGGTGGCATGATCCTTGCGCTCGTGGGCTTGGTGTTGTTTGCGAAGGCGACGAACATGCCAGCCTGGGCCGTGTTGGATGTTGTGAGTGTCGGTGCGACGCTCGGCCTTGTATTCGGGCGGTTGGGCTGTTTCTGCCGTGGTTGCTGCTACGGTCGTGTTACAGACTCGGTCCTGGGAGTGCCGTTTCCACCGCATGTGGACATCCATGGGAGACTCATAGGTAGCCCCGTGTTCACGCGGCATGTTGAGCAGCACCTGATAGAGCCTTCGGCCGCCGCCTCGCTCCCAGTGCATCCGTCTCAGCTCTATTCCGCGGGCGTGTCCATACTCCTCTTTATTGTGATGCTTTTCCTCTGGCGCAAGCGATTGCTGGAGGGGCGGCTTCTCTTTGCGTACCTCCTGCTCTACTGCTTCGTCCGCTTCTTCCTTGAGTTCACGCGTGACAACGAAATGGCCTTCTGGGGCCTGACCATTCCACAGGTCGTCAGTCTTGTCATACTTGGACTTACGGTGATTGCTTTGCTTGCATTGCGGCGAGTCGGGGAACACACCCCCGGCAAGCTGCACTCTCGCCCTTCGATGTTGCGCAAGTGAGGGACGACAACGGCACGGCGTTCTTCCTGCTGGCGAAGCACTGTCCATATCGCGGCGATGGCACGCGCGGTGTTTGTGACCAAATTGTGACCATCCCAGGGGACAGACAGACGCAAACACGCGCAACCAGACGCAACCACAAGAAAGCCCCAAATCCTTGCCGCCAAAGGCGTTATGTTCTAAGCGCTTGTTTCATAAGAGGTTGTGAAAACCCCTGTGTTCGAATCCCCCCCTCTCCGCCAGGTCTGCGTGTGGCGCCTTACCCTTTTGTGCTGTGCCGTCCGAGGCGGCGCGCTACCGGGAAAAAGGATGCTTCCCCCGGTGCGGGCCTGGTGGTATCCTGCGGAGCGCTTGCCCACGGCGGTCGTGGTGCAGCCCTGGCGTCCCATCGCCCTCTGACCGTAAAGGCAACCTCAATGATCCGCCCATCCTTCCGCGTCGCTTTTGTCAGCGTTCTCATTGTCACGGTCGCGTCGCCGACGTGGGCGGCCGACTGGCCGACGTACCGCCATGACGCCGGCCGCAGCGGCATCTCGGCCGAGTCGCTTTCGGCCCCGCTCTCGGAGGACTGGACGTTTGTGCCCACCTTCCCTCCGTCTCACGCGTGGGGCGACCCGCAGCCGGTGCCGATCGAGAACAACCTCGAACTGCCCCGCATGCGTTTCGACGACGCCTTCCACGTGGCGGTCGCCAAAGGCCTCGTCACCTTCGGTTCGTCGGCCGACAACACCGTCTACGCCCTCGACGCCCGCGACGGCCGCATCCGCTGGACGTTCACCACCGACGGTCCGGTCCGCACGGCCCCGACGGTGGCCGCCGGCAAGGTGTACGTCGGCTCCGACGACGGAAACCTCTACGGCCTGTCGGCATCCGACGGCCGGCTGCTCTGGACGTTCCCCGGCGCACCGAGGCCCGACAAGGTCCTCGGCAACGGCAGGATGACCTCACTTTGGCCCATCCGGACGGGGGTGGTGGTGGACGGCGGTGTGGCGTACTTCGGGGCAGGCGTCTTTCCGGCCGAGGGCCTCTACCTGTACGCCGTCGCCGCCGACAGCGGCCGCCTCATCTGGAAGAACGATTCGTACGGTCGCGGCGGCCGGGGTGAGATCTCGCCCCAGGGCTACCTCGTGGCGTCGAAGCAGCGGCTGTTCGTCTCCTCCGGCCGCGCCATGCCCGCCGCCTTCGACCGAAGCGACGGCCGGTTCCTCTTTCACCGCAACTTCAGTTGGCGAGGCACCGGTCTGTTCGGCGGCACCTACAACGTGCTGGCGGGGGACCTCCTGTTCAACGGGACCGAGCAGATCACCGCCGTCTGGGAGAGCAACGGACAGTTCGCATTCAACGAGCAGCAGCGGGCCGCCACGCCCAGCACCGGCAGCCGGCGAATCGTCCTCGCCGCCGACACCGTCTACATGCTGAACGGCAAGGAGGCCGTCGCCGTCAAGCGCGACAGTTGGATCTCACCGAGAACCGCCCACCAGAAAGCCAAGGACGCGGTGGACCGCCTTAACCGGGACATCCGCTCCCTCACGCCCCTGGCCAAATCCGACAAGAACGCCGCCAAGCGGCTCGGCGATCTCAAGAAGCGACTCCAGGACGCCGTCGCCAAACGCAACGACCTGCGCGGCCGCGTCGCCAAGGGCGCCCAATGGCTGTGGCGCACGGCGTGCACCGCGTGCGATGCCGTCGCCCTCGCCGGCAACACGCTCTTCGTCGGCGGGCCGGACACCGTCATCGCCTTCGACACGGCCAACGGGAAGCAGGTCTGGTCGGGCAAGGTCCGCGGACGGGCGCGCGGCCTGGCCGTCGCCGGCGGACGCCTGTTCGTCAGCACCGACACGGGCGCCATTCACTGCTTCATCGAGGGAAGCGGCGGCAAGGGGGCGGCCGTCACGCAGCAGAGCGTCAAGCAGCCGTTCCCCAAAGACGACCGCACCGACACGTTCCCGGAAGTGGCCGGCGACCTTGTGAAGGAGTTCGGCATCACGCGCGGCTTCGCCCTGATGCTCGGCGGCGACGGGCGGCTGGCCCTGGAACTTGCCCGACGGACCGACCTGCTCATCTACGTCGTTGACCCCGACGCCCAACGCGTCGCAACCATGCGCCGCGCCCTCAGCGATGCCGGCGTCTACGGAGCCAAGGTCGTGGTCACCCGGGCGGGCCCCGACCGGATCCCCTTCGCCGACTACTTCGCCAACCTGATTATCTGCGAGGACCGTTTCTTCGAGCAAGGTCGCACCGTGCCGGCGAGCGAACTCGTCCGGATGCTGAAACCCTGCGGCGGCGTAGCGCTCATCAGCCGCCCCGCCGGCACCGAAACGCCAAAGACCCCACCACCCAAGGTCAAGCAATGGATCGGCGCCTTCCTCCAAGGTCTGCAGAAGGTGGGCGACGCCAAATCGGAGGTCGGCGGCAACTGGACCGTCGTCACGCGCGGCAAACTGGAGGGAGCCGGGTCCTGGACACACCAGTACGCCGAGCCCGGCAACACCGCCTGCTCCGACGACCAACTCGTGAAGGGTGCCATCGGCGTCCTCTGGTTCGGCGAACCCGGACCCAAGCAGATGCCCAGCCGCCACGCGAGCAACGTCTCGCCGCTGGCCGTCGGCGGACGCCTGTTCGTCCAGGGCGAGAACGTCGTCATGGCCTACGACGCCTACAACGGCCTCCGTCTGTGGGAGCGGCCGATGGCGGGCGCCCTGCGGCTGCACCTGAAGGGCGCCGTCTCCAACCTCGCCGCGAACCAAGACAGCCTCTTCGTCACCATCGGCGACAGGTGCCAGCGCCTGGACCAGGTCACCGGCAAGACGCTCAAGGTCTACAAGACGCCTGCCAGGAAGGACGACAAGCACCCCAACTGGCGCTACGTCGCCTGCGTGGGCGACCTGCTCTACGGCACCACGCAGAGCGGCCGCCTCTTCGCCCTCGATATCGAGAGCGGCAAGGTCCGCTGGACACACGACGCCAAGAGCCTCATGGAGACGACCGTCTGCATGAGCGCCGGCAGGCTCTTCTTCGTCGATCGCTCCGTCACGAAGGAGCAGCAGAAGGTGGGGCTGAAGGGCATCGACCCGAAGATGCGCCTCGACCGGCGCGGAAAACCGGTGCCGCCCGACGTGCGGCTGGTCGTGGCGCTGAACGCCGAGACGGGCCAAGTCCTCTGGCAGCAGCCGCAGTACGTCGCCGACTGCGTCAAGATCGGCAAAGCCGGGGGTGAGTTGATGGCCATGGTGGCCAACGACGTCCTGCTGCTGTGCGGTCAGCCGTGGAACGGACACTTCTGGAAGGAGTTCTTCGAGGGCGCGTTCTCACGCCGCAGCCTCATCGCCCTCTCCGCCAAAGACGGTGCCCCCCTCTGGTCCGGCCGCAAGGGATACCGCAGCCGCCCACTCATCGTCGGCGACCAGATCATCGCCGAACCGTGGGCCCACGACCTCTACACGGGCGCGCCGAAGATGCGCCGCCATCCCGTCACAGGGGCCGAAGCCCAGTGGCAGATGGCCCGCCCGGGGCACCACTGCGGCAACATCGCCGCCTGTGCGAACGCCCTCTTCTTCCGCTCCGGCTCGACCGGGTACTACGATCTGAACGCCGACCACGGAACCGCCCACTTCGGCGCCCAGCGGCCGGGATGCTGGATCAACTGCATCCCCGCGAGCGGCGTCATCACCATGCCGGAGGCCAGTAGCGGGTGCGTGTGCCCGTTCGCGCTGGTCACGACGGTCACGTTCCAGCCGCGAAAGGCCCGCCGCGTCTGGGGGATGTTCAGCGCCCCGGGGCCCATGACGCCCGTCAAGCACCTGGCCGTCAACTTCGGCGCCCCCGGCGACCGACGCGACTCTGGCGGCGCCCTTTGGCTCGCGTATCCGCGCCCGTACCACGGCCGGCTCGTGGTCGACCTGAAACTGGACGTGACGGCCAAGCCGCCGGGCACGACGACCTACGTCCGCACCGACGCGAACTTCGTCGAGATCGCCGCAACCGCCGACCCGTGGCTCCACGCCACGGCGTTGGCCGGCTCCGCCCGGTTGACCATTCCGCTCTCGGACAAGGCCGGCGACCAGGCGGCGTACACGGTTCGGCTGTACTTCAGCGCCCCCGAAGGCGACCGGCCCGGCCGCCGCGTGTTCGACGTCGCACTGCAGGGCAAGACGGTCCTCGGCAACTTCGATATCGTGAAACGGGCCGGCGGCACGAAGCGGGAACTCGTCAGAGAATTCAAAGGCCTCCGGGCCGGCCGAGCCCTGACGCTCGAACTGACCGCCAAGGCCAACGAGGTTACCTCCGCCACGCGCCCGCTCCTGAGCGGCGTGGAAATCGTAAGGGAATGAGGCGTGCCCTCGCCCGCATCGGTCGCTCATCGCGTCATGGTGAATGAAGGAGACTGACTATGTGTTTCCGAAACGCCTGCCCGCGACGTGCCGTAACCCTGTCCGTGCTCGCGGCCGCAGCATGTCTCCTCGCCACCGCGTGCCATGCCGCCGCGCCCGATGCGCCAACCGTCATCAGACAGATCGGCGGTGGGCGCGGCGTGTGCGTCCTGGTGGGCGATAAGGGGTGCCGGCTGGCCCTCGACCTCGCCCGAACCAGCAAGTTGGTGCTCTACGTCCAATTGGCCAAGGCCGACGACGTCGAGGCCGCCTGCCGCGCCGCCGATGCCGCAGGCCTCTACGGCAGGCGTATCTTCGTGGCCAAGGGGAGCCCCGAGACGATTCACCTGGCGGACAACGTGGCCGACGCCGTGGTGGCCGTCGCAGCCGCCCCCCCCAAAGCGGAGGCGCTGCGCGTCCTGCGGCCTGACGGAAAGGCATTCCTCGCAAAGACCGCCATCACCAAGCCGTGGCCCGACGGCGTGGACGACTGGTCGCATCATTACCACAGTCCCGACAACAACCCCCAGACCAAGGATCAACTCGCCCGTGCGCCGTACCTGACCCAGTTCATCGCCGCACCGCGCTACGCACCGGCGCCGCAGAACGTTGTGGCCTCGGCCGGCCGCATCTTTATGGCCTTCGGCAACATCGCCTGGCACGAGCGCGAAGAGCCGTGGCTGGACACCCTCGTCTGCGTCAACGGTTTTAACGGCGCCATGCTCTGGAAACGGAAACTGACCTCGGGCATCATGGTCGATCGCAGCACGATGATCGCAACGCCGACGGTCCTTTATCTGGCCGACGCCAAATCGTGCAAACTGCTCGACCCGGCAACCGGCAAACGCATCGGCGAGATCGCCGTGCCGGCCGACGTGGCCGGCGGCACGTTCTGGAAATGGACGGCACTCCAAGACGGTGTGCTTTACGCCCTGGTCGGAGAACACGAGGCCACGGACCCCGTCAAACGCTGGCGACGGACGGCTCACGGGTGGCCGTGGGGGGCAATATCCGACGGCTACAACCTCAAAGACCCCCCGGCGTGGGATGCCAAAAAGTGGAAACGCACCGCGTCCTTTGATCCGAAGGACCACGTATGGGGGCTCTCGAAGACCCTGCTGGCCATCGACCCGAAGACCCAAAAGGTGCTGTGGCGTCACGAGGAGCCGCGGCATCCGATCGACAGCCGGTCGCTTTGCATGAAAAACGGTCGCATGTACTTCTGCCATTTCAGCAAATACCTGGTCTGCCTGGATGCAAAGACCGGCAAGGAAATCTGGCGAAAGACTCCCGAAAACGACCCGGCCCTGTTCAAGGCGATCGGCCCGTACTGTCCGTACGAGGCTTGGTCGACCGGCTGGCGAACCACCTACTATCTGAGGTGCTCCGACAAGGCCCTCTACTTTGCCGGCCCGCAGGTTTTTGACGTGACGGCCGTCTCGACCGACGACGGCCGACACCTGTGGACCTATAAGGCCGAGAGAAACCCCCACGTGCTCATCCGCAACGAGGGGCTGTACATCGTCGGCGCGCAGAACCTGAAAGGCGACACCCACAGGCTTGACCCGCTCAGCGGAAAGGTTCTGGCAAGTTACGATATCGCCAGGCGTGCATGCGTGCCTGTCACCGGCAGCACCGACAGCCTTCTGTTTCGCTCCCACGGCGACGGCACCGAACGCCTGGACCCTGTCAGCGGCGAACGCCAGTGGATATCGCCCATGCGCCCGTCCTGTTTTACCGGCACCGTCATCTCCGGCGGACACCTCTACTGGACGCCCTGGGTGTGCGACTGCAACTTGCAGATGTTCGGTACGATTTGCTGCGCTCCGGCGGGCGCCTTCAAGGTGGACCAGGCCGCCGTCGAGTCCGAGCGACTCGAATCATCGGATAACCCCATGACGATCACCCCATTTGAACAGGCGCCCGCCGACTGGCCAACCTATCGGGCAAACAATACCCGCACCGCCAAGACGCAGGCCGCCGTCCCGGACCGGGTGAAACGGCTTTGGACCTTCACCCCGACGGCCGCCTTCGAGGCCACCTCGCCCGTCGCCGCCGGTGGCCTGGTCTTCGTCAGCGGGTCCGACGGTATTGTGCGGGCATTGGATGCGGCCGACGGCAAGCCGCGCTGGACGGCCTACACCGGCGGAGCGGTGCGCTATCCGCCGGCGCTGGCCGGCGGCCGGGCGCTCGTCGGCTCAGGCGACGGCTACGCTTACGCCTTCGAGGCCGCCACCGGCCGGCTCTTGTGGCGGTTCCGCGCGGCACCCGCCCACAGAAGCATTCCCGTCTACGACCAACTGCTTTCCACCTGGCCCGTCGCCTCCGGCGTGCTTCTCGACGGCGCAGTGGCCTACTGCGCCGCAGGTATCAACAATTACGATGGTACACACGTCTATGCCCTGGATGCGGCAACCGGCAAGATCAAGTGGCAGAACAACAGCGCGGGCGGCACGGGGGCGGCCTTCGGCAGCGAAACGGGCGTCCAGGGAGACCTGCTCCTGGACCAGGGAAAACTCTACCTGGCCGGCGGCAGTTCGGCTTCGCCCACAGTCTTCGACACCGCCGGCGGAAGACGCCTCGAAGCGGGCCAACGGGCACGCCGCGGCCGCGAGTTGCTCCTCTCGGTCGCCAAAGACAAACGCGGTAACCTCACGCGCCGGGTCAAGACCGTCGGCCAGCCGCTCTACTCCATCTATCCCGTCTACAGCAAGGAAGTTGCCTGGGATACGCCGATTGTCAAAACGAAGAATGCAAACCTCTTGTGTCGCCAAACCCCGAACGGCTCACAACTGGTCGCGCAAAACCCATCGAGCAACAAGCACCTCTGGCAACACACGCTCCCCGGCCGGCCCGTCCGATGGGGAATCGCCGTCGATGGCAGCGGGCGCGTCGTGGTGACCCTCCGCGACGGGCGAGTCGTCTGCTACGGGGCGGGCGGCTGAAAGAACGTTTCATAACTCCCGCGTGGTGGCCTTCCCAGGCCACCACGTACGCCGCTTCGGACCCGTTCGCGGCGGCCTCGGAAGGCCGCCGCGCAAAGCGCTCTTGTGCTTGTAGCGCCGGGCTTTATGCCCGGCGGCCTCGGTCGGGGCGATGCCGGGTGCCTCGCCGGGGATAAACCCCGGCGCTACAGCGCGCACATAGGCGACGGCGTTGCCGGCCACGATACGCTCGGCCCTCATGCTATGATACGGTGACAGCGGCGAGCCCCCGGCCGTCCCACGTGGCCGGGCAACGGGCGAGAAGAATCGGCATGGCGTGCCCGGAATGCCCTGCCGGTCGTTAAGAAGCGGTTCGGCCCGTAAGACGAGGACCATGGGCGACCGGCACCTCCCCCCTGTTTCATTTCCCTTGTGGCCTGAGCCGTGAAGCAAAAACACAGGTCTGTGTCCGCGGATATCCTGTATCGTCAGAGCTGCGGACTATCCCAAACTCCCTAACCGTTCATGTCGCGACGTTACGTTATGTGATTCACCTTGACGCGCATGGCATCCGATGTTACCCTATACCTTTGAGAGGAAGGGAAACGTTTCCGGCGCGGCTTGGCTGAAGTAGTATTGCGTCCCGTGAATTCCGGTCCCCGGAATTCCCTGAACTCTGTGACATGAAGGGAAAGGCATGCCAAAGAACGACCTGCGCTCCACGCTTCAGGCCAAACTCCAAGAGGAGTTTGCCAAACAACTGCAAAGCACTTCTCTACCGCCAACCGCCAGGGATAGGCTCAAGGCAATTGTGAAATGCACCAAAATAACTGCAGAGAAGGTACTCGAAGCAACGGATCCAGGCAAGAAAGGCGAGGACAATGGGCGAGAGGCTTAGGCGCATATCGTTCCAAGGTT
>Ga0307433_1001417_pt1 | contig 13182 bp, 7 predicted proteins | sample SalMarWE160210MG_FD_202166 | JGI IMG/M metagenome (GOLD analysis project Ga0307433, IMG submission 202166) | Salt marsh sediment microbial communities from the Plum Island Ecosystem LTER, Massachusetts, United States - WE1603-210 | ecosystem: Environmental > Aquatic > Marine > Intertidal zone >... | reverse complement strand
CCGCCCGGCTCCGACAACCGCCAACTCGTCCTCCCCTTCGCCAAACCGCCGCCGTGACGGCGCATGGGGAAACTCCTGAAAGAAATGACCTTGACACGCCGCGAGAGTCGATGTATACTATGGGTTGGACTGAGTTGCTGCGGCATAACAGCCTTTGACCCCGGTTGCCGTTCATACCACCGGGGTTCGGAAAAAGTAAAAAAAACCAGGCGGGCCGTTGACAGGCCTCTCTGTCTTCGTATAATCGTTGCTTTACGGAGGCTGCAAGGCCCGGTCGTTCTTTGTCAAGTGAACAGTTCGAGCCCAAGCAAAGCGGGAGTGTGTCCCTGCCGCACGTCGCCCTCGGGCGCCGTGCGTATGGGAAGACTGGTTGTCCCGGCCGACAGCAGCCGGAGCAGCCAGGTGACATGGTCTGTTGAATGCCGTGCGACGCGCTCTCGCTGGATGCACTGAGTCGTGTCGTGCGACAAATCTTTCCAAGTGAAGAGTTTGATCCTGGCTCAGAGCGAACGCTGGCGGCGTGGTTGAGACATGCAAGTCGAACGAGTCTGGTCTGGTCGTAAGACCGGATCAGTACGAGTGGCGTAAGGGAGAGTACAAAACAGGTAACGTACCCCGGACACCGGAATAGCTCGTCGAAAGGCGGATTAATGCCGGGTGATGTCCCGGATCGCATGGTTCGGGATCATAGGATGGGGACCCTTCGGGGCCTGTCGGTCTGGGAGCGGCCTGTTTCCTATCAGCTGGTTGGTGAGGTAATGGCTCACCAAGGCGATGACGGGTAGCCGGCCTTAGCGGGTGTTCGGCCTCACTGGGACTGAGACACTGCCCAGAGCCCTACGGGGTGCAGCAGTCTCGAATCATCCGCAATGCGCGAAAGCGTGACGGTGCGACGCCGCGTGCGGGAGGAAGCCCCTCGGGGTGTAAACCGCTTTTCAGAGGTATGAAGTGCGCCCGCCGAATAAGCGGGTGGCATTGACGTCAACTCTGGAATAAGCCACGGCTAACTTCGTGCCAGCAGCCGCGGTAAGACGAAGGTGGCGAGCGTTGCTCGGAATTACTGGGCTTAAAGCGGGCGCAGGCGGCCCGGTCAGTCGGATGTGAAATCCCTCGGCTCAACCGAGGAATGGCGTCCGATACTGCCGGGCTTGAGGCATTCAGGGGCGACTGGAACTCTCGGTGGAGCGGTGATATGCGTAGATATCGAGAGGAACGCCAATGGCGAAGGCAGGTCGCTGGGGATGTCCTGACGCTGAGGCCCGAAAGCCAGGGTAGCGAACGGGATTAGATACCCCGGTAGTCCTGGCCCTAAACGATGCACACTAGGTGGGGGAGGGTCTGACGCCCATCCCTGCCGCAGAGAAATCGTTAAGTGTGCCGCCTGGGGAGTACGGTCGCAAGGCTAAAACTCAAAGGAATTGACGGGGGCTCACACAAGCGGTGGAGCATGTGGCTCAATTCGAGGCAACGCGAAGAACCTTATCCTGGGTTTGACATGCAGGTAGTAGAACCCCGAAAGGGGAACCACCGGTTCAGTCCGGAGCCTGCACAGGTGCTGCATGGCTGTCGTCAGCTCGTGCTGTGAAGTGTCGGGTTAAGTCCCTTAACGAGCGAAACCCTTGCCCTTAGTTGCCAGCGGGTCATGCCGGGGACTCTAAGGGGACTGCCACGGTGAACGTGGAGGAAGGTGGGGATGACGTCAAGTCCTCATGGCCTTTATGCCCAGGGCTGCACACGTGCTACAATGGCAGGTACAACGGGCCGCAACGTCGCGAGGCGAAGCTAATCCCTAAAAACCTGCCCCAGTTCGGATTGCAGGCTGCAACTCGCCTGCATGAAGGTGGAATCGCTAGTAATCGCGGATCAGCGATGCCGCGGTGAATGTGTTCCTGAGCCTTGTACACACCGCCCGTCAAGCCACCGAAGCCGGGAGTACCCGAAGTCGCTGACCCAACCCCTCGGGGAGGGAGGCGCCGACGGTAAGCCTGGTGACGGGGACTAAGTCGTAACAAGGTAGCCGTAGGGGAACCTGCGGCTGGATCACCTCCTTTCTAGGGAGAACCTGGAACCGGTCCGTCCGCGGACCGGAAAACCGTCAGCACACTCCCGCTTTGCCAAGGCTCGAACTGTGACCCGACCGGTCCCACACGCAGCCGGGGCTCATAGCTCAGCCGGTTAGAGCGCGCCCCTGATAAGGGCGAGGTCGGTGGTTCGAATCCACCTGGGCCCACCATGGTGATTTCGGATTTGGGATTTCGCGATTCGCCTTGCCAGGCCGAAACCGCAGATCCGAAATGGGTGTGGGGCCGTAGCTCAGCTGGGAGAGCGCCTGGTTTGCAACCAGGAGGTCGTGGGTTCAAGTCCCATCGGCTCCACCAAGTTGATTGCGGGTTTCGGATTGTGGATTTCAGATTGGCGCAGCGGGCGCACGATGCGTGCCCCACGGCGCAGTCCGAAATCCCCAATCCGAAATCCGAAATGGATTTCTGTCGGGTTCTTTGAAAAGTGAATCATGGCAAAGTGGCGAGTAGGAATCCACCACTGCTGGACGTGAGTGGTGGGCGCTGAGGCGTGACCTGATTCCGCCGAAGCCCCGACGTGTCGGGGCGATGGGCGGAGGTTCTTGGTTCCGGCCCCGCATGACCGTGAGGTCAGGCGGTGCGCGAGCGAGGCAAGAATTAATGTGGTCAAGTTACAAAGGGCGCACGGTGGATGCCTAGGCGCTGGAAGGCGATGAAGGGCGTAGGAGGCTGCGATAAGCCAGGGGTAACTGCCAACCAAGTGTTGATCCCTGGATTCCCGAATGGGGTAACCCGTGTCGGGCGGGCAACCGACCCGGCTCACCGGCGGCTGAATGCATAGGCCGTCGGGGCGAACCCGGGGAACTGAAACATCTCAGTACCCGGAGGAGAAGAAAGCAATTGCGACTCCCCAAGTAGCGGCGAGCGAACGGGGACCAGCCCAAACCCACCTTCGGGTGGGGGTTGTGGGCCCGGACATTAGGAGACGAGAAAGGCCGGCCTAGCCGAAGGATCTGGAAAGGTCCTCCACAGAGGGTGATAGACCCGTAGGCGAAAGGCGACGGGCCCTCCGTCCGGTGACCCAGAGTAGCACGGTGCTCGTGGAACTCCGTGTGAAGCAGGGAGGTCCATCTCCCAAGGCTAAGTACTCTCCAGCGACCGATAGTGTACCAGTAGGGTGACTGAAAGGTGAAAAGAACCCCGTCGAGGGGAGTGAAAAGTACCTGAAACCGTGTGCCTACAAGCGGTCGGAGCCCTATGGCCCCCCTTCGGGAGGGCAACGGGTGACGGCGTACCTTTTGCATAATGGACCGGCGAGTTGGCCTGTACGGCAAGGTTAAGCCCTACCGGGGCGGAGCCGTAGCGAAAGCGAGTGTTAAATGCGCGACCATGAGTCGTGCGGGCCAGACACGAAACCCGTGTGACCTACCCATGGGCAGGTTGAAGGTCCGGTAAAACGGGCTGGAGGACCGAACCCACCGGCGTTGAAAAGCCGGGGGATGACCTGTGGGGAGGAGTGAAAGTCTAATCAAACCGGGAGATATCTTGTACTCCCCGAAATAGCTTTAGGGCTAGCCTCGGGCCACTACGTCACGGGGGTAGAGCGACTGGATGAAAATGGGGCCCGCAAGGGTGCCCATTTCAACCAAACTCCGAATACCGTGACGACTATCCCGGGAGTCAGACGTTGGGCGATAATGTCCGGCGTCGAAAGGAAAACAGTCCAGACCGCCGGCTAAGGTCCCAGAGCCGTGCTAAGTGCGTAAGGAAGTCCGAGTGCTAAGACAGCCAGGATGTTGGCTTAGAAGCAGCCACCATTTAAAAAGTGCGTAACAGCTTACTGGTCGAGCATTTGGGCGCCGAGAAGGAACGGGACTAAGCATGGCACCGAAGCCGCGGATTCGTCCCTTCGGGGACGAGTGGTAGGGGAGCGCTGGTAACCGCGATGAAGGCATACCGTGAGGAGTGCTGGAGCGTTACCAGGTGAGAATGCCGGTGTAAGTAACGATAAGACAGGTGAAAATCCTGTCCGCCGAAAGCCTAAGGTTTCCTGGGGAAGGCAAGTCCGCCCAGGGTTAGTCGGATCCTTAGCCGAGGCCGAAAGGCGTAGGCGATGGGCAGCAGGCTAATATTCCTGCACCACCTCTGACGGGTTTGAACTTGCGGAGGGACGCCGATCTTTTTGGAGAGATGCCGATCGGAAATGGCAATCCCACAGGCAAGGAGTGAGCGGCAGGCAAATCCGCCGCACCCAAAACTCCAAGCCGCAGGGCAACGCTTAATTGCTAGCGGAGTCTCCGCGAGATTGGCCGAGAAAAGCTTCGTAAGGACTTTCAGGGGTGTCCGTACTAAAACCGACACAGGTAGGCGTGGCGAGAAGCCTCAGGCGCTCGAGAGAACTCTCGTGAAGGAACTAGGCAAATTGGCCCCGTAACTTCGGAATAAGGGGTGCCTCCTTGTGCGCAAAACCTGCGCGCGAGAGGCCACAGCAAATCGGCCCTGGCGACTGTTTACCAAAAACACAGGTCTCTGCAAACTCGCAAGAGGACGTATAGAGACTGACGCTTGCTCGGTGCCGGAAGGTTAAGGAAGCAGGTCAGCGCCTTCGGGTGCGAAGCTTGCGACTGAAGCCCCGGTTAACGGCGGCCGTAACTATGACGGTCCTAAGGTAGCGAAATTCCTTGTCGGGTAAGTTCCGACGTGCATGAATAGCGTAACGACTAGGGCACTGTCTCCACGAGAGACTCGGTGAAATCGCAGTGGTCGTGAGAATACGACCTACCCGCGGCAAGACGGAAAGACCCCGTGGACCTTTACTGCAACCTGGTATTGGGTCTTGGTCATGTATGTGTAGGATAGGTGGGAGGCACTGAAACGAGGACGCCAGTCTTCGTGGAGCCAACCTTGAAATACCACCCTTATGTGCTTAGGATTCTAACCACGTGCCGTTAGCCGGCCGTGGAACAGTGCTAGGCGGGCAGTTTGACTGGGGCGGTCTCCTCCCAAAAGGTAACGGAGGAGTACAAAGGTGCCCTCAGCACGGTTGGTAATCGTGCGACGAGCGCAAGGGTAGAAGGGCGCTTGACTGCGAGTCCGATGGGACAAGCAGATGCGAAAGCAGGTCCTAGTGATCCGGTGGTTCCGTATGGAAGGGCCATCGCTCAACAGACAAAAGGTACCCCGGGGATAACAGGCTGATCGCACCCGAGCGTCCATAGCGGCGGTGCGGTTTGGCACCTCGATGTCGGCCCAACACATCCTGGGGCTGAAGAAGGTCCCAAGGGTTCGGCTGTTCGCCGATTAAAGTGTTACGCGAGCTGGGTTCAGACCGGCGTGAGCCAGGTCGGTCCCTATCTGCCGTGGGCGGAGGATACTTGAGAGGGTGTCACTTTAGTACGAGAGGACTCTGTGGCACGTGCCCAGGGTGTACCTGTTGTCGCGCCAGCGGCACCGCAGGGTAGCCAAGCACGGAACGGCTAAACGCTGAAAGCATCTAAGCGTGAAGCCCTCCTCAAGATGAGGTATCCAGGTCCCTTCGGGGACGAGAGGCCCCTGGAAGACTACCAGGTTGATAGGCCGGACGTGTAAGGGCAGAAATGCTCTCAGCAGACCGGTACTAATGGCCGACGACTTGACCACATTAATCCTTCCCTCGCACGACTGGCCGCTTGCATGACTGGCCGCGACCGTCAGCGAGCGGTCTTGCGAAGCAAGGAAGCAGCGCCTCAGCACACTCCCCTTTGCCATGATTCCACCCGCGCGCAGCCCCCGGTGATTGCATCGGGGCATCGCCTGTTTAGCCGTCGCCGGTACGGCGACGCTCGTTCGTTCCGTTGACAACCGAATACCAGGCGCCATGCGGCGCCTCAGAAATTTCCGGTGGTTTTACGGGCGGGGCCACACCTGTTCCCATTCCGAACACAGAAGTTAAGCCCGTCCCGGCCGATGGTAGTCCCTCGGGGCGAGAGTAGGTGGCCGCCGGAGTTTGTTTCCAGAGCCGGGCCCGAACGGTCCGGCTCTTTTTTTGCACCGACCGGCCGTGCCTCTGTCTGTGTCTTCTTTGAGATCCGAGATCTCCAATCTCAAATCTTTAATCTGAAGTTCTGAAATCTCCAACTCCAAATTCCCCTCCCCGCGCCCCGTCATCCGCCGTCTGAAATCTCCAATCTCAAATTCCCCTGCCCGCGCCCCGTCATCCGCCGTCTGAAATCGCCAATCTCAAATTCCCCTGCCCGCGCCCCGTCATCCGCCGGGTGCCATGCTTTCGCTTGCGAAAGCATGACGACCCTCCCGGACTGCCTTTGCGCTCTCCGCGCCCTTTGCCGGGTGCCACCAGTGCCCCGCCCGGCCGCACGCCGTTCTCACCGCCCTTGCCGCTTGACCCCGCCCCGGCCCCGCGTTACGCTCCTGTGCGAGGAGGAACCGCCAATGCCTGCCAGGATGGCCATCGACCGTGCCGCCGTGGCGGACTTCTGCCGTCGTCACCACATCCGCCGCCTGGCCTTGTTCGGCTCCGTCCTCCGCGACGATTTCGCACCCACGAGCGACGTCGACGTCCTCGTCGAGTTCGAGCCGGGGTGCACGCCCGGTCTTGCGTTCTTCCGGCTGCAGCGTGAATTCTCCGAAATCCTGGGCCGCAAGGCCGACCTCAACACGCCCCAGGACCTCAGCCGCTACATCCGCGACGAGATTCTGGCCGAAGCCGAGGTGCTCTATGACGCGGCATGACCCGCTTGTGGCTCTTCAGCACATGCTCGACCACAGCCGCGAGGCCGTGCAGATGATCGAGGGCCGGCCACGTGAACACCTCGATACCGATCGGCAACTGAGTCTTGCCCTCATGCGTCTCCTGCAGATCGTCGGCGAAGCCGCAAATCGGATTCCGCCCCAACAGCGCCGACACTGGCCCGGGATTCCCTGGCGAGACGTGGTGGACTTACGCAACCGGCTTATCCACGGCTACGACGACGTGAACTTCGACATCCTGTGGGCGATCCTTCGGCAGGACCTCCCGCCGCTCATCGAGGCACTCGAGAAGGCCCTCGCGCCCGAGGCCAACGAGGGCTGATGCGCGCCTGCCAAGATCGCCGTGGAGCTCGCCAAGGTTGATAGCAAAGCGCCGAGAAGGGGGAGAGCATGCTGGAGCGGGTCCTTGCGGCAGCGATAAGCGTTGTCCTACTTTCGCTGGTGATTTGGCTTGTTCAGTGGACCACAAAGAGAGAATCCAGGCGCAGGGTCGAAGGCGAAACCCCTGAAGAACGATGGCGACTCTTTCTCTACACGATCGTCTACTGGGGTGTGTTGTTAGCGTTGGGAGTGGTTCTGCTGCTTGTGTTTCCTTCAACTCTCTTGGTTTTCTTCATCATCATTTTCATGGCGCTTGCTGCGGTCTTGCCTTTTCGCTTTCTGGTGCGGAGGCATCTTGCGCAGAATAGGGTATGCTCAATTGAGGCGAAGTCGCTTTCCACTCGGCCAACCTCGGAAACAGCAGGGCCGACCCAGGACGGAGTGCGGTCGCAACACCCCATTCCTGAAACTCCTGAGGCACACAAGACCGGCGAGCATGACCCTCCAACGCATTGAACCGGGTGCAGCCGGCGGCCTGGGTGCCGGCCTATCAATCAGGTACGGTCTGGAGTCCGATGCCAAGAATCAAAGGCGTGCACGCGACCTGAACGAAAGTGTACCCCGTCTTGCGTCGCTCCACACCTGTGACACCACGCAGCAGGAGCAAGCCATCCGTAGGGCCCTTGCTCAGGTTCATAGCGGCGGTGTCTGAGTAGACATAGTGCGTCTTGAGCCCCAGCCGCGACTTCCATCTCACGCGGCCACGCCCCACAGTCAGCAGCGTCCTGCAGGTTGGCACTTCCTCGTGCTGACCTGGGTCTGCTACTTTCCCCCTTACGGATCCACTCACAGATGCGAGAACCCCAGCCAGACTGGCGTTCTGAGGATCTTCCAGTTGAAGCAGCGCATCCATATCAAGCACTCCTTTGGTGGCCACCAGAACCCGAACCATGATCTGGCACCAGAGGTCGTATTGTGGGTACTCTGGTTCCGATGCGTGGACTCTCGGATACAACGGATCCTTGGAATGGCCGGGAACATGTTTGAACATTTCAGGCTGCACCTCACCCGCTGCAGCATAGCCAAGCATGCTTTCGGTTACCGGATTCCAGGAAGTGTTTATCTCAATGCAGCGGTCCACACCCTTGGCTTCGCGTAGCTCTTGCTCCGCCTGAAACTCCTTAGCCAATCTTTCACATGCATCTTGCTTTTGGCCTAACGGCACCTGCTCATAAAGTTGGCGTATTCGGGAGGCATTTTTGTAGTCGACCATTACGAACGCGGTCCGCATTCGTGCAACGCGGGCGGCGGCGCTCGCACAGGTTTCCTCCCAAGAACGCTTGTACGACACAATCTGGTCCGTGGTTAGCGCGGCGCTCAGCCCGCCTGCGGAGTGCGCCTTATCGTGGTGACGAAAACACAGCACGGCAAGGTTCTCAGGCTGGTGGTCGTTGTTGTCAGCGTTGATGTGGTGGATGTGAACTCCGCTCGCGCCACATACGCAGCACGCGTGTCGGTTGGCCATGAGCACGGCTGACCGAACTGGCGGAGGAATCTTAGTTCGCTTAGCCATCAGCACCGCCCAGCTTCTCGCTCAATACTTCCCCCTTAAGAGTATGCACGAACCATTCAGTTTACTACCTATTAGTCTCCGCGCCCTCTGCGTCCTTTGCGGTTCAATCACGCAGCTGGCCGCGCCGAACAACTACAGCACCCACGGCGACCGCATCGGACGGTCGAGCAACCGGTTCGCCTCCTCGTCGCCGAGAAATATCTCCTTCGCCGGATCCCACTTCAGCGGACGCCGCAACTGGAACGCGATGTTCCCCAGGTGGCACACGGTCATCGTCCGGTGCGCGATTTCCACGTCGCACACGGCACGCTCGCGCGTCCGAACCGCCCACAGAAAGTTCCCGCCGTGGTCCGTGCTGCGGTACAGGTGCACCTCGTCGGGCCGCGTGTCCTCGCGCGCAAGGTCATCGGGCCACGTCCTGAGTTTCCCGCGATTGACGGCGATCTTGCCTTCCGTCCCCTCGAAGACCACCGCCCACTCGCCCATCCGGTTCATGTGGTACACGTTCACCCCGCACGCGTACCGGAACGTGGCGCCTCCGCGGCCCTCCGGCCCCGGCGGCAGGATCTCGACCGGCCCCGTCTCGTCGGCCCCGAGCGCCCACTGCGGGATGTCAAAGTGGTGGCTGCCCCAGCCGGTCATGCCGCCGCCCGAGAACTCCTCGTAGCCTTCCCATCCGCTCAGGCAGATCCGCGAGTTGTACGGCCGCCACTGCGCAGGGCCCAGCCACAGGTTCCAGTCGATGTCCTTCGGACACGGCTCGCCCGGCAGGTTGCACGGGCGCGCCGGCCCGCCGACGTACACCTCGACGGACTTCAGGTCCCCGATTCGCCCGCTCCGAACCATCTCGCAGGCGAATCGGAACTCGCGGGCGCTCCGCTGCTGCGTCCCGTGCTGAAAGACCCGCCCGTACCGGCGGATCGCCTCGACCATGGCCCGCCCGTTGCGGATCGTCAGCGTGCTCGGCTTCTCGCAGAACACGTCCGCCCCGGCCTTGGCCGCCGCCACCGAGTGCAGCGGCTTCCACTGCGTCGGTGTGGCCACCGTCACCGCGTTGATGTCGCCGCGCGCCAGCATCTCCCGAAAGTCACGGTACACCGCCAGGCCCTTGGCCTTGAACGTCTCTCGGCGCCGGCCCATGACGTCGCAGATGGCCACCCCTTGCACGCCCGGACGCCGCGCCAGGTTCCCGAACACGTACGTCCCGCGTCCCCCCATGCCGATGCCCGCCACGTGGATCCGGTTGCTCGGCGCCGGCCGCCCGGCGGCCCCGAGCGCCGACGCCCGCGCGATCACCGGCCCCGCAAACGCTGCCGCCGTACCCTTGAGAAAGCCCCGCCGGTTCATCAGCCGCTTTCGATCCATGACCGAATCTCCCGATCCAAGGCCCCGCCACGACCGACCCGCCCGACTCTAGTTCGCGCTCCGCGCTCTGTCAAGCCATGCGGTCTGGCGCCCGGCACGCGAGATCTCACGTGTGGCACGGCCGGCTTGTCCAGCCGTGCGCCGTTTCGAAGGCTTTTTCCGCTCGCACCGCCCCGTCTCCGGGTTTACCCTCATGGGGCATTCGAACGATCAGGAGACCCGGACATGGATGAGGACCGCGGCCCGACGTTGCTCGCCCTCCTTATCGTGTGGCTGACCATCTGCCTGCTCTACACCGGCCTCGCCGCCGCCGAACCGCCCGATCTTGGGCCCTGGCATGCCCTTTGGACGCGGCAGAAGCATGCCGGCACCGCCCGCACCGATGCAAACGCTCCCGGCGGCCGCGCACCCGTTATCCGCGTCGAGCACGCCGGCGCCGAGGACTGGAGCCTCAACCGCCGCGAGCGCATCGCCGTCGCCGAAGGCGACCTCTTCCTCCTCGAAGGCCGCGCCAAGGTCGATGGCCGAGGCACCGCCACCCTCTGCGTCGCCGCCTACGAAAAGGGCGACAAAGTCCATTCCTGGACCTATGGCGCTCGCACGGCCTCCGCAGCCGACGGGTGGCAGACGCTTCGGTCCCGGTTCGCCATCCCGCCCGGCGCGAGCGCCATCGTCCCGCGTCTCATCGGACACGGCCCGGCCACGGTCTGGTTCGATTCCTTCGCCATCGAGAAAAAGGGGAACCTCGCCGCCATGCGCGGCTCCGGCGACCTGGCGGACCGTCTGACGATCGCCAACCGCTTCCTTTCCGTGACCCTCCACACCGCCGACGGCGCCTTCGCCTGCCGCGACAAACGCACCGGCAAGACCTGGACCCAGAAACGCATCGGCGCCGGCGTCGTCATCACGGCCGCCAAGGCGAACGGCCGAATCACCTTCGACTGGTTCCACGCCTCATCGGGCATCGAGGGCAGGGGGGTCGTCACCCTTGAAGCCGACCGGCCCGAGTTCACCGTCACCCTGTTGGCCGACGGCGACCTCTCCCGGCCGCTCGCGTTCCCCCACCCCTTCACGGCCGACGCGCTGGCGGGCGGCAAGGCGCCGGCGTACCTCGTGGTTCCCATGAACGAGGGCATCTCCTACCCGGTTGCCGACGAGACGATCCGTCCGATGCGGCTCGTCGCCTACGGCGGCCACGGCATTGCGATGGCCTTCTTCGGCGTGACCGACGGCTCGGCCGGCCACATGGCCATCATCGAGACGCCCGACGACGCCTCCATCCGCATCGCACGCGCAGGCGGCCGGCTGTGCGTGGCGCCCGAGTGGGATCCGCAGAAGGGCCGCTTCGGCTATCCGCGCCGGCTGCGGTACGTCTTCTTCGACTCGGGCGGCCACGTGGCGATGTGCAAACGCTACCGCGCCCACGCCAAACAGATTGGGCGCTTCAAGACCCTCGCCGAGAAACGTCGCGAGAACCCCAACGTCGACCTGCTCCTCGGCGCCGTCAACGTCTGGTGCTGGGATCGGCCCGCCCTGCCCATTGTCCGCGACATGCAGGCCGCCGGCATCCGCCGCATCCTCTGGAGCCACCGCCGGCAACCCGACGTGCTCAAGGCCCTGAACGACCTGCCCGGCGTCCTCACCAGCCGCTACGACATCGTCCAGGACGTGATGAACCCCGAGAACTTCCCCCGCCTCCGCGGCGTCCATCCTGACTGGCCCGCCGACGCGTGGCCGAACGACCTGATGATCCGCGCAGACGGCCAGTGGCAGCGCGGATGGCGGGTCCGCGCCAAGGACGGCTCGATGATCCCGTGCGGCGTCCTCTGCGACCGACAGGCCCCGCCGTACCTCGACCGCCGCATCGCCGCCGAACTCAAGACGCACCCCTACCGCTGTCGCTTCATCGACACCACCACCGCCTCACCCTGGCGCGAGTGCTACAGCCCCGACCATCCGATGACCCGCTCCGACAGCCGCCGCTTCAAGATGGAACTGCTGCGCCTGGTCAGCGAGAAACACAAACTGGTCTGCGGCTCCGAGACCGGCCACGATGCCGCCGTCCCGTACGTCCACTACTTCGAGGGGATGATGAGTCTTGGCCCGTACCGCGTGCCCGACGCCGGCCGCGACATGGCCCGCATCCTGGATGAGGTCCCCGAACGTGTCGCCACGTTCCAACTGGGCCACCGCTATCGCCTGCCGCTCTGGGAACTGGTGTACCACGACTGCGTCGTCGCCCAGTGGTATTGGGGCGACTACAACAACAAACTGCCCGCCCTCTGGGACAAGCGCGACCTGTTCAACGTCCTCTACGGCACGCCGCCCATGTTCATGTTCCGCCGCCCGTACTGGGAAGAGCACAAGGACCGCTTTGTCGCCAGTTACCAGACGATCTGCCCCGTCGCCCGCTCGACCGCCTGCAGCGAGATGACCGACCATCGGTTCCTCACGCCCGACCGCGCCGTCCAGCAGACCGTCTTCGCGAACGGAGTTGCCGTCACAGTCAACTTCGGTGACGCACCCCATCGCCTTCCCGACGGCACCGAACTCGCGCCCCTGAGCCACCACGTCGCCGGCCTCAACGATTGAGTCTGGGGTAGACACTCTGACGGGCCGGGTGGCACGGCTGGCTTGTCCAGCCGTGTGCCCCCCTTTGCACGGATTGCGAGCGCCTGGCGGGTGGCATGGCCACGCTTGCGTGGCCATAGGCCCGGCCTCCCTTGGGCCTTGCCTCGGGGGAGGGGTGGAGGTAGGATGCGATGCAAATGACCGAAGAACTCTTGAAACGTGAGAGAGAACTCAGAAGGCGCGTGGATGAGGTCCTCTTCTATGTCTGGGACCCCATCGGTGTGTCGAACTGCCCGTGCGCTAGGGGTGAGTACACAGGCTACGTTGCTGCCGTCCTTGGGCGCATGATGGGCGACGACGCAGAGGCATCGGTGTCGGCTTACTTACTGAGCGTCATGACGGACAGCATGGGTCTCGAGCCCGATCAGGCTCTGTGCAAACGTGCGGCCGCGATGCTGATGGAGTACAAGCGTGCGGTTGAGCAAGGGCTCGCCTAACAGCCTACATCAACCTCAGCACGGGCCGTCACGGACTCCACGTGTATGCATAGGAGCTATCCTCCATGCCGCGCACTCTCTCTCCTCC
>Ga0307433_1001416_pt1 | contig 13184 bp, 13 predicted proteins | sample SalMarWE160210MG_FD_202166 | JGI IMG/M metagenome (GOLD analysis project Ga0307433, IMG submission 202166) | Salt marsh sediment microbial communities from the Plum Island Ecosystem LTER, Massachusetts, United States - WE1603-210 | ecosystem: Environmental > Aquatic > Marine > Intertidal zone >... | reverse complement strand
CAAATGGGGCACGCCGCGCGTCGATAGCCTGTTTGCTCTGGGCGAGCGCTATGCGACGCAGCCATGGCTGTGTGAAATCAGCGCCGATATTGTGCTAGGCGCAGAGCTGCGAAATGTACTCGCTGTACTGGAAGATGTAGAGCGCCCGTTCGTAATCGGCCAGCGTTGGGACATTGAACCGGGCGCCGCGCCGGAGTCGGCAGTGCTGCATCCGACCTGTAATATAGATTATTTCCTCTATCGCGACACACTGATGGTGGATGATATCCCGCCCTTCGGCGTGGGCAAGACCATTTATGCTAACTGGCTGGTATGGGCGGCCATGCATCGCTGGGACATGACCGTGATTGACGCTACGCAGGCGCTGACGGCCATCCACATCAACCATGCCTATATAGAGTATGGCGGCAAGCAGGCCATGATGGAGAGCGAGGAGCGCACGCTCAATCATACGATGGCGTTTGCAACGGGCATGCCCAGGCCCTATGCCATCGATGATGCGCCCTGGGTGCTGGAGGCCAATCTGAAACTCGTCCAGCGCAAGGAGGCGAACGCATGAAGATCGCATTCGTTTCTGCATTTCGCAACTGTGCACAGCACGTGCCGCGCTATTTTCAACAGGTGGCCGGTCTCTATTTTCTGCTCGACGAACGCGGCCACAGGCCATATCTACTTATCGGAGAGGGCGACAGCGACGACCACACACCCGCCATGCTGCTGTCCGGGATGCAGAAATTAGGGCTAGCTGGCAAGATTCTGGATGTGAGCCATGGGGGGCCGTCATTCGGGTCCATCATCAATACACAGCGCTTTGCGCAACTGGCCGCAGTCTATAACACGCTGTGGACGCATATTCCGGACGACGCCGGCGCGGTGGTCTTCGTCGAAGGAGACCTCATCTGGCAGCCAGCCGTCATGGCGGAAATGGTTGACCGGCTGGACCGTTTCCCGGCTGTGGCGGCCATGGTCTTCCATGCGCCGGGATGCACTCTCTATGGGCGGGACCCTAATGTGCGCTGGTTCTACGACCGATGGGGATTTGCGGCTCAGGGAGAGCACTTCACAAACGCGCCGCCTTACCATCCGAGCGTAAACGGCAAGCCGGTGGCGCTGGATAGCGCCGGCAGTTGCGTGGTGATGCGGGAGGGCGTGGCGCGGCGCGTGCATTTTCCGGCCGAGAACATGGTGCAGGGCATGACGCAGATGCTGGCCGCCAATGGGACGCCAGTCTGGCTGCAGCCGGACCTGATTGTGGAGCATCCGAACTGAGGGACGCATGGCGACTGAGGACACGATTGCGGCCAAGCTGAATACCGACGCCACGCTGCTCGCCATCCTGACCGGCGGCGTGTATGCCCGCGGGGCGCTAGGCCGGGAGGGATTGACGCGGGAAACCGCGACTGCTGCGTTCGATGCCAATGGATATCTGGAGCCGTGCGCGGTGGTAGCGCAGCGCGCGCTCGTGCCGGATGGCAACGTGCAGGACCAGATGAGTCAGCAGGCAAGCGCATCTCAGGTGGTCGAAATCTATCTGTATGAGGACACGGGCTACGACAACATCGACGCAGCCATGGACCGCATCTATGCGCTGCTGCAGGGCTATCAGTTGTCGGGAGCGTTTCCGCTCGAATGGACTAACACGGTTGACCGCCAGCGGGACCGGGGAGCGCTCGATGGGGCGTCGTTGGCACGTATGGATTGGGCAATCTATCAAGTTAGAGGAGTGTAAGGAATGGGAACTAAAACGTTCCACAGAGGACTGCGCGATCTGAAGATCGCGGCGTGGAATGACGAAAATGATTACGGGACAGCCTACGATATTCACGGCGCCCGCAACATGAACGTCGAGTGGGTCGTGGAGACCGACGAGCTGCGCGGCGATGATGTAGTGCTCGATCGCTACACCAAATTGGTCAGCGTGACGGTCAATATTGAGCAGGCCGCCGTCGACCTGGAGGTGGTGGACATGCTCATGGGCGGCACGCTGGTGAGCGGCGCGGACTACGAGGATCTGTTCGTCGCCGAGGATGATGAAGTGCCTTATGTGGCGCTTGCCGGCCGTATCGTGGGCAGCGGAGGGAGCAGCGATCTGCATGTCTTCGTACCTAAAGCCAAGCTCGCCGGCAATCTCCGGCTCCAGGCGCAGGTTGACACCTACATGCTGCCAAGCGCCGAATTCCAGGGCGTGAACGAGGGCACGGTCAATGGCATGCTCAGGCTGCGCAAGTTCACGGCCTTGACCGGTGTGGAGATTCCGCTGCGCACCGAGACGGGCGGGCTCTAATGGCGGGGCGCGAACCGAAGCCGACCAGTGCTGCAGAATGGCGCAAAGCGCGTGAGGAGGGCTATGTGGTGACATTGCCCTCCGGCCATGTGGCGCGGTTGCGCCCTGTGGCGCTGGATGTGCTGATCATATCGGGCAAGCTGCCGGACCTGCTCACGCCGCTGGCCGCCAAGTCGCTCTGGATCGAGACGGACGGCGAGGAAATCGCCAACGAGGCCGAGAAGGCCAAAGGCTACGCCGAGCTGATCAACATTATCGTACCGGCGGCCATGGTCGAGCCGCGAGTAGTTGACGATCCTACAGGCGATGACGAAATTAGCCTGGAGGATATCGACTTCGCCGACAAGGCAGCGATCTATCAGCTCGCTACGCAGCCGGCGGAGGTGCTGCGTCGCTTTCGTGACAAACAGAAGCGGAATGTGGCGGCTGTATCTGACGGCCAGGGCGACGGGACAGCGACCGAGTGAGCTGGTAGACATCCCGGACCGCTGGGCCGCGCTGCAACTGGACAATGCGGTGATCATGGTCGGCACGGCCATCGAGAACGCAGCGCAGGAGCAAGAGCAGGTCGGGCCGGACGACAAGCCGCGCTGGCAGCCGCGCTACACGATGGCGCAGTTGCTCGATCCGGAGTTCCGGCTACCGCTGCCCGATATGAGCGATGCGCCGATAGAGGCATTGCTGGGGACCGATGGCATGCTCTTCGACGAAGTGAGATGACCTTTACATGGACGCGGCCGCCGACCGAGGCATGGCCGGAAATGGCAGAGGCATATGTCCACGAAATCCGGCGCGCCGTGCGCATGCTGGCCGACCGCTATGCACCGGAAATTGAGGCATACATGAAGGCCAACGCGGTCTGGATTGATCGCACCGGCAACGCTAGACAAAGGCTCTACACGGAAGTGAGCGACGTGGCGCTGGACATGATCGACATTATTCTGTCGCACGGCGTGGAGTATGGCATCTACCTGGAGCTGGCGAACCAAGGCCGCTTCGCCATCATCGGGCCGACGCTGGACATCTTCGCGCCGCGCATCTGGCGAGATGTAGTGGCGTTGTTGAGCTAGGGGACCAAGCCGCTGCAGCTAGCGATTACATATTTGCCTTCGGAAAATGTCTGGTAGATGAGCTCATTGTCTATGAGGATTTCGCACGAGATTTTCGCCGAATACTCACTATTCTGCACGGAGAGATAGACGAAATCACCGGGCTCGACGCGGAACGTATCGACAACGATGGACTGCGCGCCGCCACAGATAGCTACCTCCTTCTGGGCCGCGCCATTCGGCGCCTGATACGTCGTGCCGAAATAGAAACAATCGGGATAGCGCCCCGTCTCGCGGTCTGTCGTGATTTTGTAGACAACCTGATGCAATGTTGACGTAGCATTAACCGAGGATGTGGAGCCTGAGCCGGCCAAACCGATGACAACCAACAACACGAGGAATCCCATCGTCAAGGCGCCTATCGCGGCCAATGCCTTGAGCAGACAGCCTGATGACTTGTTCTCCGGTTCGAGCGTGTACACAGGAGCCCTCCATTGGGTGGTGGATTGTTCATTAGGAGTGTAGAGAGAGCGACGGTTCACAGCACGCGTCAAATAACTTATGGGCAGTGCGGCATTTGTGGGAATAAGGGGCTGATATGCCACTACTAGGCGGAATCGCCGGCGGGCAATCCTTGGGCCATGCCCAGGGCCGCATCAGCATCGACACCAGCGGATTGAACCAGGCCACAGTGGCGGTGCAGCGCGTCAGCGCGCAGGTAGAGCGCGGATTTGGGAGCATTGGCGGCGCGGCGAGAACCGCACAGCGGACGATAGGAGAACTCCGCTCTGAATTGTTAGCTGTCGGTGCGGTTGGCGGGCTTGCTACTGCGTTCGGCCTGGGCGCCGCTCGCGATCTTCGCAATTACACCGTCGCCTTTCGCACGCTGTTGGGCACGCAGGAACAGGCGGAAGAGGTGATGCACACCCTGACCAATACGGCCAACGAGTTCGGCCTCGAACTTGAAGGCGTATTGCAACTGGGGCGAGCGCTTATGCCGATCCTCGAAGGCAATACAGACGAACTGGATGAATGGGTAAAACGGGCGGCATTATTGCGCAGTATTTTCCCGGCTGCGCAGCGCGGCGCTGAAACACGCGCTATCGCGGAATTTCTCGCCGGGCAAACAATGTCGCTTCAACGGTTATTCAATATTCCGCCCGCGATGATTTTGGAAGCGCAGGCCGCATTCTCGGATTATGGCAGCCAGTTGGATTTCATCTTGGCTCGTATGGGCGCCACAGAAGAAGGCGCTCGCGAGATGGCGGATTCATTTCAGGGCCTGAAAAATGAGCTAAAACTAACTGCCGCCGTCGGCTTCACGCCGCTTTTCAACAGCATGCAATCAAATGTGCGGGAGTTTCGCGAATGGCTGGAAATGGTGCGCGAAACGAGCCCGGAGACATTGGAACTTGGCGCGAATTTGCTGGGCATTGTCGCCGTAGGCGCTCCCTTACTGCTGTTCATCAATCAATTGGTGACTGCGCTGCAAAGATTGAAAATCGCCAGCATTGCCGTAGGCGCAACACGGCTATTCAGCGGCACGATGGGCGGGGCCGCCGGCGCGATAGGCGGAGCCGCCGGCGCAGCTTCAGTTGGCGCCTTGCTTGGATTGGGCCTTAGCGTGCCAATTGTACGCGGCTTGGGCAGAACAGGGATATTTGGCGAGCAGGACGTAAGCGATTTTGGGCTGATGGATGCCGCCGAAGCGCTGCTGTCGGTTCCGGACGTAATTCGTGAGCAGCTCGCTCGCATCGCCCCGCAAACATTTGCTCATGCTCCGAGTCCCGTCACGCAAGCGGATATAGAGGCGGCGCAACGGATACAGGCAGGCGGCTCCCCATTCGGGCCGATTGGCGGCGCGGGGACAGTAGAGGCTGGCATAGGCGGGCCTCTGCCAGTCGATCTCATTCAGGAGTGGGCGCAGTCAATCGAAGACATCGAGCGCGACGCGAACGAACAGCGGCTGAGTCAGACGCAAAACTATGAGCAGCAGCGCAGTGAGACAATCGCCAATTACGAGCGCACCATCGCTCGCGAGGCCGAGGATTTCGCCCGGCAACGAGCGCGCCAGGAGGCGCAGCTTGCAGCGGATATCGCCGATATTCGCGCCGATGCCATCGAGCGCGAAGCCGAATGGCAGGCGGAATACGTCGAGAATATCGCGGATATCCGCGCCGACGCCAATGAGCGCATCGCTGAGCTAGAAGAGGACTACGCGCGGCAGCGCGAACGCGCGCAGCGGGACCACAGAGACAATCTGCTCAGCGCAGCGGCCCGACTGGACGCCGCAGCCGTGGCCGAGGAGCAGCGGCGCTTCGCTCGTCAGGGGCAGGACGCGGAGGAGTCCTACCGTGATCGACTAGAGACCGAGCAGGAGAATCTTCAGGAGCGCATCGAGCAGGAACAGGAATCGCACGAAAAACGATTGCGCCAGTTCCGCGAAGCCGACGAAGAGCGCATTCGGGACCTGCAGGAGGCGGTGGTCGAACAGCGACGCATCGAGGATGAGGACCGCGCCATACGCTTACAGCGCCTTGCCGAGGACCACCAGAATGAGCTGATAGAGATGGATGTACAGCATCAGCAGCGCCTTGACCAGATAGCACGCCAGGCGCAGCAAGAGCGCGAACAACTGGACCAGGCGTTCCAGGAACAACTTGCGCAGGAAGACCTTGCGACGCAGGCGTTTCTGACACAGCAGAAGTTGCGCCAGAACGCGGCGCTACGGCTGTTCAACGAATGGTGGGACGAGATCAACGGCGTTATCCGCGAGGCAACGGCGGGGCTGGCTACGGGCGGGGCAATGGACAGGGGCGGCGGAACCACGATGGAGCGTTTCGCTCGAGGCGGCCTGGTCGAGCGAACGGGACTGGCGTTCGTGCACGCAGGCGAGTATGTAATGACGCCAGCCATGATGCAGACCTCACGTAGCGTCAACATCAACGCACCAATTCAGATCTGGGCGTCGCCGGGTCAACTTCCGGGCGAGATCGGGCTCGCAGTGCGCAATGAGCTAGCGGGTCTGCTGAGGGAGTTTGCGTAATGAGCAGCTACAAAGTCAAAGATGGGTTCGATCAGGCGCTCGTGGACTTGGTGACGATTACGCCACAGCCACGGTCCGAAGGCGTGCTTCGCGTTCGACGCACATATGCCGCCGGCGGCGCGGTGATCGAGGAGGGACGATATATCGAGCTGGTATGGGACCTGGTGGGCGACATCGCTGCCTTTCAGAGTCTGCTGAATCAGTTCGGCCTGGGTTCGGCGCTCACGAACGAGGTGACGCTATACGCACCCGAGCAATACTACGCGTACAACAGATTCAATGGCGTCGCCGTTCGTCCCGAGCTCGGACGAGACGTATCACGCAACGACTTCTTCGTTCGCAACATCACGATTCTAGTTCGGGGCCTAACCTATGCAGCATGACAATACTTCGTCGATCGACGGCGCCTGGGCAGTAGCAGCCGGAGGACGTGGCAGTCCTGTTGGAGTCGCAGGGAGCCAACATAGCACGTTCATCGTTACTCCGACCAGGCCAGGGCCACCCAGGTGGGGCTGCTCAGACTGGGTGGCGGCCGTCTCACGAGAGACAACGTCATGACGCTACGACTATTCCTACTCAGCCCTGAGACGATCGTCGCGGCGCGTGTGAACCAGGCGTCGTTTTCGTATCCGCTGGCAGAAGTCGCGTTCGACGACGTGACCACGGGCGCATACGGCGACGTTCTGCCCGGCATGACGATTCTTTTCGGGACCAGCGCCGGGTCCGATGATTTGGGACGACAGCGCGTGCGCAAGGCAGCCACGTCGGACACGCTCTATTTCGGTCGCTCCTCGGAGGGCACACGCGACGGGGAGGTGGACCTGCAGAATGACGCCTATATCACGGTGCTCAACGATTTCCGCATCTGGGGCAAGGTGCCGCACATCGACATCGACGGCGACGGCAATGCCACCATCTATAAGGATGCGGATCTGGTCGTCAGCGACCGCACTACGGACCCGCCGCCGGTAGCGAATCTCGGCCCGGGACTGATGGCCACGATCGACGACGCCGTACCTGCGAAGATTACAGTCAATTTCGACGGCACGAGCTCGTTTGCAGTGGCCGACGGGGCCAGCATCAGCACGTACGCCTGGGACGTTGACGACGGGACTATCACCGTGGGGACCAGCGCCAGTTCTGCCATCACGGCGACGTTCCCGGCTGGTTTCCGCTGGGTGTCGCTGACCGTGACGGACGATAACGGCAAGACGCACACGGCTCGCTGTCCCGTCTTTGCCAGGGATCCGGCCGACGACGACTGCATCAGCGGCTGGGAAATCACGGCGCACCGCATCACGCCGCAGGGACAGACGCTTTCCGTGCGCATCCTGAGCGACATCGACGCGGGCGACTATCCCGACGGCACGCTGGCCATGATCATGGATGGCGAGCCCGCCGACGCGGACGACCGCTCGCACATGCTCTTCATCGGCTGGCACCAGACGGACTCGGCCGACATCCAGGGCCAGCGCACGGCCACGCTGCGGGACGTAACGCTGAACTTGGTGGATGTGGCCGGCCGGCTGGACGCCATTCCCGGCTTTGCGCAGGTGGTGGAGGCGGCGGATTCGCCCGCCACCTGGACCGAGATGGCCAGTCCGAACATGGACAAATATCTGCACTACTTGCTGCACTGGCACAGCACGGCGTTGGAGCTGGCCGACTGGACCAACAGCGGGACGGGCGGCACGTTCGCGTTTGTGACGCTGGGCAATGAGGGGCAGAGCCTCTTCGGCCAAGTGAACCGGTGCTGCAACAGCATGGTGCCGGACTATCATCTAACGTGCAACCGGCGGGGTCAGCTCCGCGTGCTCGTCGACCCTCTGTTGCAGGACAGCGGGGACCGCACAGCCACGGTACAGGCCGCGCTCGACGAGGACGAGTATGTCAATCTGCGCTATACGCACCAGCCCTGGCCGCGCGTGCACTGGCTGCGCAGCTCTGCCATCCAAGCGAGCGCCACGGAAATCGACCCGTTATTCTGCGTGGCGCCGGGAGAGGCGCCCGGTCAGGGCGAGACCAGCCAGTCCCAGGGCGAACAGCTGGCGCCCGACCAGGTGACGCTCAACGCGTGCGAGGGACATCGCTATGCGCGGCTGAACGCGCCACAGGGCTATTTCAGCATCACCTTTGCCGAGGGCGACGACCTGGGCATCGAGCCGGCGGGCATGACGTGGGTGCAACTCACGCTCGGCGCGGACATCGCGGCGCAGCGAGGGTTGACGCTCGCTACGGAGCGAGGCCTGCCGCGCGAGCTGAATATCCGCTACGATAACCAGCGCACGGGTCTGATTCGCACGGTTAAGATGATCTGGGAGCGGGAGACAAGCGGGTCTGCTGCTGTAACCGTAATATCGGCGGAAACTACCGTGCCGTCAACTGACGATTTCGCCGACGATTATTGGGTCAAACCAATGCCACTGCCGCCCAGCGACATCTGGGCGGGCTTGCCCAAGGCGTATGTCATGTGGAATCTGAAACAACTGATTCGAACGTGGGATATTCAAGACGCATCGCCGACTTGGGAAGACATCACAGACGCAACGTTCTTGGCTGCTGGTTATGAAATATATGATGTCCAGTATCACACGACGCAACAGAACGAAGTCATTGCATATGCGCTGACGGAGAACGGTGTGTACTTCATCGACGACTTGCTTGCGACGACGCCTGTGTGGACGCTTGTGCTGTCGAATGCGACAATCACTGCATATGACCCGCCGCCCGAAGGAAATGCAGTTGCAGCAAGTATGGCTTTGTGGGGCAAAGATAATAATTACATAACCGTTGCAGCAGTGAATGATGATACTTCACTTGGTCTTGCTAATGGCGCAGTAGTCTGTGCTGCACATACGATGTGGTACAGTTCAGATAGGGGGGCGACTTGGGGCGTATCGTATATCACAGACAGTTATGAAAACTTAGGTTATACGACACGATTCCACTATGCTCAAATCTATAGTCTTTCACAATATCGTGACAACCCTGGCACATTATATTGTCACAGAAGCACAGGTTCACTAGGCACCGGACATCGAAGCAAAATCTTTGTGTCCCGCGACTTAGGTGTGACATGGACACCGACTTCGCAGTATTGGGCGCACTATTCAAATAAGTTTAGTTTGATGACGCATCATCCCTATCCTGATGCGACAAGCCCTTGCTGGACAATGCACTGCGGTGTAGGTTTTAATGGGTGGCTCTACCAATCGACGGATGAATTCGAAACCAATACCGAAATTATGGGCTACGACGATGGAAACGGTTTCGAACCTGCGCCTGGAATCCGCCCGAGTACCGATCCCTTTAGGTCGAATCACATCATTGAATGGGCGTATGAAGAAGCTGTATCTGACACGTATGCGATGCTTGAATCAACCGACAGTGGTACTTCTTGGCACGTGCTCTGGCAGACGACGTACGACTCCGTCATTATGAATTCTCCCGTATACACACAAACAACTGCGCCCTTCAGTTCGCCCAACGGTTGGCCCGCTGATCCGAACGTGTGGTTCGTCGTATCATTTTATCCGACATCGACGGGCGGCTATGCAATCTTGATGACTGACGACAACTTTGCGACGCAGCAAGACAAGACGGGCAACCTGAAGTCAAGCGGCGACTTCACGTCAGCGCCGGACAGTTGGATGGGCTGGGGGAATAATCAAGGCGGGGGCTTCGCGCTGCCGAAAGTCGGGGTGAACGCGTGATGTCGGACTTGCGGAGAGCATGGGACAACGCAGTACGTGCGGCAGAATTCCGTGGCTATGTCGCCGGCCGCATGGGCTATGTAGATGAATCCGGCATGGTTACGATTCTAGTCCCTAACCGTCCCAATCACTGCTATGTCAGTCTCGGCGCTGAGGGTGACCAGGGCGTCACCATCGCGCGTAATCTGGGTGCGCCTCGCATCGCCTGGGTCCCGATTCGCCTCAAGCGCGAGCAGGGCGAGCTGCTGATCGAGGGACTAGACCCGACGCCGGGCCGGCTGGAAGCGTTTTTCGGCGGCGAGGCTGCGCCAGGCAATGTGGGATACCACACGCACAAGATCGGCTCTGGGTTGGAATATGAGGTCGAGGCATTGCGCCTGCAGCCGGGACGCGTGCGCGCCGCCGGCGGCATGGATGTCTATATCGAGGCTTTCCGCTACTACGTCGGCGGCGCCTGGCAGACGTGGGAGGGCGGCACGCTAGACTTGACTGCATATCAGCCGTCTACCGCCGACAAATGGGCGTGGGTTCTTGTGGGCATCAATCCAAATACAAATGCCGCCATCGCCGTCACAGGCGACGAGTACGACGTAGAGACTGAACTCACCGCTGATCTAATCGACGACATTGATTTCGGAGATTATATCCCGTGCGGCGCAGTCAAAGTACGCGAGGACGACACGGCCGTCACAGATATTGACGATTACGCAGATGCGCACAATTGGTTCGGCGCCAGCCCGCATAATCTCTATCTCGACGAGATGGAGGACGTAACGCTGACCAGCGAGGCGGCCAACGACGAGCTCTACTACGACGGCTCGGTATGGGTAAATGGGGGGCATCGTCAGAACGTAGGGGCTGCGACGAACATTGCTATCTCCGGCGGGACGCTCGACATTTCCGGCGTGTCGACCAAGGGGCTGATCGACGTGCGCGGGGAAGGCGATCTCGCCGACGAGGTGGTCACAATCTCGGGCGGCAATGTCGGCGACGTGATTGTGCTGCACACCGAGGCGCCTGGCACTTACGGCAATATCACGATTAAGAGCACGGGCAATATCAACATTGCCGCAGATATCACGCTCGATTCTGCTCACAAGTCTCTCACGTTGATTCTGACGCTGGCTGGCTGGAATCCGCTCGGGCCGTGGCTCAGCGACTACGGCGGGCTGAACGATCTAGATGATGTAACCATTGACGGCACGCCGGCAGATGATGAGGTGCTGGCGTACGACAGCGGCACAGGCGAATGGATCAACCAGACCGCCGACGAAGCCGGCCTGGGCGTCGTTGACGAACTGAACGATCTCAACGATGTCGTGATCGACGGCACGCAAGCCGACAACGAAGTATTGGCCTGGGATAGCGGCTCGAGCAAATGGATCAATCAGACGGCGGCCGAGGCGGGGCTGAGCACGGTAGATGCCATCGACGATCTGAGCGATGTCGTCATCACCACGCCGGCAGATGATGAGGTGCTGGCGTACGACAGCGGCACAGGCGAATGGATCAACCAGACCGCCGACGAAGCCGGCTTCCAAGCGCAGGGCGAGCGCCAGAACATCGGCACGCCCCAGGACGTAACTATCTCCGGCGGCACGGCAGACATCTCGAGCTATACGACCACGCCGTTCTTTAACATTCGGGGCGAGGGCGGATTGGCCGACGAGCTAGAGACATTGACGGCGACCGGGTCGTCCGCTGGCGACATCATCTATCTGACCGGCGCCAATGAGACGATTACGGTCAAGGACGCGATTGGCAATATTGTCAGCGACGGGGACCGCACGCTGAACTCTGGCCAGGACACGATCACGCTGCGGTATGACGGGTCCAACTGGATTGAGATCGCGTTTATATCGCCGACATAGAGATGATATGACGCATGCCATTTCGTAAGTCTGTGCTCTTCGTGGCCCCGGCCACCGATCTCCACTATGCGTCGAAAGAGGCAGAGGAGGTCGTCAATCTGCTGCATGCGAATCTGCTCAACGGTCGTGTGGAGATTGGCGATCTCATCGAGCGAGTGCGCAGGGTGCAGCCGGCGCTGCTGATCATTTCGGCGCACGGCAATCAGGACGGCATTTTGCTCAGCGACGGGCCGGTGGGAGCCGATCTGCTCAAGCCGATTCTCGGCACGGCGAACGTGGAGTGCATCTATCTTAACACCTGCGAGAGTTTAGCAACGGCGATGGCGATTCACAACGAGCTGCCGACTGCATTTATCTCGACCATCGAGCCGATTCCAGACAAGACGGCATACGTTACGATGACGGCGTTCGCCCATCATCTCGACCAGGGATGCAGCTATGTAGATGCGTGGTTCCAGTCCAAGGCCGCGGGTAATCGCACTCTTCTGTTTCTCCCCGCGCTAGAGGGAGAGCACAAACGGCAGGATGGGAAGGCCGATATGAGCAGGGCGCCGGAATATATGCACCCCTCGCCGCGCAACAGCAACGGCGAAATCGAGGATATACACGAGGAAGTGGACCGCCTCTCTGCTCTGGTGTACGGCAGCGAGAGGTGGAATAGTCCGGGCATTTTGCCGACATTGACACGGCTAGAGCGTGACATCAATCAGGTGCGTATCCTGCTGATTCTAGTGTTGATTTTCATGTTGTTGTTGGCCACAGCGGTATTAGGCCGCGGGTGGCCATTCTGAGAGAGGAGAGTGGGACATGGAATGGGTGAAGAACATCCGCATTCCGGGCGTCATCTGGGCGCTGCTGCTGGTGGCCGTGGCGTGGTTTCTGGCCGCTAACTTCCCGAGCGAGGTCTGGTATCCGATCATCATCATCGTGATCACGGCGCTGGTCAAAGCCATCGAGGTGCGGCTCGTGGATCAGTTGCCGCCGTCGCCGCCGCCCGTGATTACAAGCGACGCGCCGCAGATGCGGTCCATGGCCAGCGCCGAGAGCCGCACAGAGGGCGTAAAGCAAGATAGAATGCGTCGCTGGTTAGCTGGATAGTAGCAGCCCGAAATAAAAAAGGCCCCGGCGGGGATGCCGGGGCTGATATTCTTGGCGACTACAATCCGATCTTCTGCCGGATGTAGTCACTGACGGTGAGCTTATCGAGCGCAGCGGCCTCTT
>Ga0307433_1001412_pt1 | contig 13200 bp, 13 predicted proteins | sample SalMarWE160210MG_FD_202166 | JGI IMG/M metagenome (GOLD analysis project Ga0307433, IMG submission 202166) | Salt marsh sediment microbial communities from the Plum Island Ecosystem LTER, Massachusetts, United States - WE1603-210 | ecosystem: Environmental > Aquatic > Marine > Intertidal zone >... | reverse complement strand
CGTCCAGGTTAATGACTTCTGGATGGATATCGTGCCCACCGGGGGATATTTCCTTTTCTGCGACCATCTTGACCAACCTGGGCTTGTTGGCACCATCGGTAATATAGCCGGTAAAGCCGATATTAATATCAGTTCCATGCACTTATCTAGACTCCAACCCCGGGGAAAAGCTCTCATGATTTTGGCTCTTGACGAACCATTAGGTGAAGAGCAGCTACAGGAGATACTCGCCCTTCCTGGTATTTACAGTGCTAAAGCAGTAAAGCTCTAGATAGTCTTTTTTGCAAACCTAGTCAGTCCAAAGGATTAATGATTAAACCAGCGGGGAGCTTGGGGTAAAAATAAGTTGATTTGCTTGGCATCCTGTCTTGAGCATCGGCAACAGCCTTGACCATCTCCGGCCGCGGAGGATTTAATAGGAAAGCTAATTGATATTTCCCTTCCTTTATCCGCTGGTAGGCTTCTTTCAAATCCACGATATAAGCGACGTTTTCTTTTGAAGTGAGCCCCAACATCTTATCCAAAATAATATGATTAAGAATGCTAACGTCAAAGTCCCGATAAGCTTGGGACCTGTTACCAGGCATCATGGCCTCAAAGGAAACATCTTGACGCCTCTTCAATATGACCAATGAGCCAGGCTGTAAGCCTAGGATTCCCAAACAGCTATCAGTTGGAAGCTGACAGTCACCAGCTTCGAAGGGAACAGACTCAAGGACAAAGAAGTTCCTGAGTTGGTCTCCCAGCCCTCCTAAGATCGAAGGCGTTATACTACGCACCAGTCTGTGCAGAGGTAAAACAACAAGTCCAGGGTCAGAAAAGTCGACTAACTCCATCACTACATAATTAAAGGCTTCCTTGCCAGTTACAGATTGCTCCTGTGCTCTTTCTTGTTGGTAAGCCAACGCTGTTTCGTAGCGGTGATGACCATCAGCAATGTAAAGGGGCTGAGAGGATAGAAATTGACTTAGCTCCCGCTTGATTTTTTGGTCAGTTATAGCCCATAGAGTATGAGCTTCTCCACCCTTATCCTGACCCCCTTCCGCCGCGAGAGAGAGAACTGATGTCTCGATCATCGGCTTAGCTCGGGATGCCTCAGATAACATCGAGGCAATTTTCCGCTCAGAATCATGGTAAAGAGAAAGTAATGGGCTGAAGCTAGCCCGGCAAGCGCGCATTAACTGCAAACGGTCACTTTTAGCTTTGGAAAATGTTTCTTCGTGAGGATATATGCCGCTGCCCCAGGGTTCAAGCTTGACACGAGCTATTAACCCGCGCCTTACCTTCTTTTCGCCTGAATACTCAAAAAGATGGTCATGCAAATAGAAACTGGATACGCTGTCAAGCTGAAGAACTCCGTGCTTCAGCCATTGCTGAAAGGTAATAGCTGCTCTTTGATAGCTATCATCTGTCAGCTCCAGGCTTTCAGTGGGGAATTCCAGGCGAATAGCGTTGTAACTACTTTCTTCGTAGTAAAGTTTTTGCTGTTCATGAGTGATAACATCGTAGGGAGGACAAAGGACACGAGCTAAATCTCCAACTATTCCTTGGTTATAGCATATACCTCGAAATGGAGAAACTTCTATCATTTTCAGAAAGTTAAAAGCCAAAGGTTAAAAATCAAAATGACAACTCAAAAACGAAACTTTTGCATTTCTATTTTTGGTTTTCTCATTTCCCCGATAACAGCTTAAGGCCATCTCGCCAAGCTTTTTCCACCTTTGCCAGCGGTAAATCAATATAGCCCTCCACCACTAAGCGCTTTCCACCCACTCTCCCCAGCAAAGTCAACGGCACCTGCCATTTTCTAGCCACCTTAATCAATTTAACTGCCGAGTCGACCGACATTGACACCACAATCTGTGACTGATGCTCCCCAAAGAAAGCAGAATCCAATCTCCCTCTCACTTTCCAGTTTTCGCCTTTAAAACCAATGTCGCCACAAATGCAACTTTCAGCGATGGCTACCAGTAAACCGCCCTCGGAACAATCGTGGGCTGACTTGATAACTCCTCGCTTTATAGCCTCCAGACAACAGCGCTGCACCCTTTTCTCCATATCCAGATCAATGCCGGGTTTCCCTCTCACCAAGCCATGTACCAACTCCAGGTATTCGCTAGCACCAAGGCCATTGTAACTTGGCAGTCGAGAGCTACTGGTTAAAGGAGAGGACTCGCCCAGCAGAAATACCAGGTCACCTCCCTTTTTAAAAGACATAGTGCAATGTCTGCTTAGGTCTTTTAAAATTCCCAGCATGCCTACCACTGGAGTGGGATAGATAGCTTCGCCTTTGCTCTCATTATAAAGGCTAACATTGCCACTTATCACGGGAATCCTCAGTTCCCGACAAGCCCGTGCCATACCTTTTATGCACTCCTTCAACTGGTAATAGGCATCAGCTTTTTCCGGATTACCAAAGTTAAGGCAATCGGTAATAGCTAAAGGTTCAGCCCCACTACAGACCAAATTTCGAGCAGCTTCAGCCACAGCAATCACTCCACCGAGGAAAGGATCAGCATAGCAATACCGCCCATTGCCATCGACAGTTAAGGAAATACCTTTCTTGGTTCCCTTGATACGCAAAACAGCGGCATCGCCACCGGGAGGAACCACAGTATTGCCCATCGCCTGGGAGTCATACTGGCGATAGATACACTCCCTGCTGGCAATATTAGGGGAAGCCAGTAAACGAAGTAAAACAGAATTGCACCGCCTGGGTCTAAGGTCAGGGACGATGCTCACATCGAGAGATTGAAGCTCTTCAAGCCATGCTGGCTTCTTACTCCGCTGGCGATAGAGGGGTGGGGCGACCAACAAATTCACGGGAATCTCAGCGACAACTTTTTCCCTTTCTTTAATCACGGCTAAGCCAGTATTGGTAACCCGACCAATGATATCGTAGTGAATTTCCCGGCGATCAAGCAGGGCTTTCACCTTTTCTTCACAACTCCTCTTCACAATCACCAGCATTCGCTCCTGCGACTCCGAGAGCATTACTTCATAAGGGGTCATGCCCTCTTCACAACGAGACACTTTGCGCACATCTATTTCTACTCCTCCCCCACCTCTAGCCGCAGTCTCCACTGCAGCGCTTGTTAACCCAGCAGCCCCCAGGTCCTGCATGCCTACAATCCAATCAGTATGCGCTAATTCAAGGCAGGCTTCAATGAGCAGTTTCTCCAGAGAAGGATTGCCTGCCGGAACCACTGATTTCGTCTCTGGTTCGCCCTCAAAACTACGCGATGCTAGGCCAGAAGCGCCATGAATCCCGTCACGACCGGTGTCAGCTCCCACCACCATTAACAAGTTACCCTCACCACTGGCCCTGGCTTTGACCAGCTTATCTTTTTCACAAATACCCAAACATAAGCCATTAACTAACGGATTACCAGTATACCTATCAGCAAAAAATACTTCGCCACCCACACCAGGTATTCCCAGGCAATTGCCATAGTCAGCAAGGCCATTGACAACTCCATTGAACAAGTAGCGATTATTGGATTCAGTTAAGGGGCCAAAGCGAAGAGAGCTGAGCAAAGCTATAGGGCGAGCACCCATAGTAAAGATATCCCTTATAACGCCGCCTGCTGCTGTGGCTGCACCCTGATATGGGTCAATCGCTGAGGGGTGATTGTGGGACTCTATTTTCATTACCACCGCTTGTCCATCGCCAATATCTACTACCCCGGCATTTTCCTCTCCTGGACTCACTAAGACATTTTTGCTTCGGGTGGGCAAAAGCTTTAGTAAGGGCTTGGAGTGCTTGTAGCCGCAATGCTCGCTCCATAACGAGCCGAACATTCCCAGTTCTACCTCATTAGGCTCTCGCTCTAGTTGCTGCACGACAAGCTTATATTCCTTTTCGCTTAAAGCAACTTCGTCCAGAATTTCTTTAGAGATATTCATTAACCGAGTCCGTTCACCAAGATGTCATTCCGAGGAGCGAAGCGTGAAGAGCGTAGTAACAATCTCGATCAGTCCAGATGGTGGGGAAAATAACGATTCCAGATTTCATACTGCAAAGAACAATGGCGGTGCCCTTTTACCGCCATCACGCCATAATTTAAAAACCTCGACTGCCTTCTAAACCTAGCCGACAGCAAGCAATTCTGAAACTAGCTCGCTGACCTCTTTGCCATCAGCTTTGCCTTTGAGTTGAGGCATAAGCTGAGACATGACTTTGCCTTTATCACTCGGCCCCTTAGCTCCAACTGCATCAACCACTTGCCGTGCTGCTGCCATGATCTCCGCCCGACTCATTTGCTCAGGAAGGTAGCTCATAAGAACAGCCAGTTCTGCTTCTTCCTGCGCTACCAGATCGCTACGATTCCCCTTCTTAAAGGCTTCGATGCTCTCCCGCCGGCGTTTTACTTCCTTGGTAATAGCATCAAGCACTTTGTTATCGTCAGCAGGCTTTTGCTGTGCAATTTCGGCATTCTTTATTTCGGATAATAATAACCTTAATGTAGCAACTTCTACTCTCTGTTGCCGCTTAAGCGCTCCCCTGAGAGCTTCCCGAATACTATCCTTCAGCGTCATATCTTGGCTATCTAGAACTTTTCCGCCTTTTCGCTGCCGCTTTCTTTCTCTTCTCTTCACTAGGTTTTTCGAAATGCCTGCGGCGGCGAACTTCAGCTAAAATGCGGTCCTGCTGTACCTGCCTATTAAATCTACGCAGCAGGCCCTCGAAACTCTCGCCTGAACCAATCTTTACATCAGCCATATCAAAACAATGTATTTTACTCCGGTCACTCAAGTGTGTCAATGACATTACTCAACGCCCTCAGGAGACTCTATTTTGATTCGCATGGAGAGGCAGGAAAAGTTATTGGAGAGAGAACGGAAATAGTGGTAGAGGTAAGTTATCGTGTTTGACAAATAGTAGTAAATAGTAATAAAATGTGATAAAGGTACGATACTTGGGTGGGAAAGAACATGGCGTTAAAAAAGCCCAACTTCGATTCTATAAATAGGTCCCTTGCAAAGAGGGGGTTCTCTCTTTTTGTGAAAGTAGTAGATAAATATGCTCCAGATAGGCTGCTGCTCTTTGGCCTCAATTTTTTGGATAAACGTGTCCCAAATAGACTGATTTCCTTCGCAATTAAGTGGGTCGAGAGATTAGCTCCTCGTAAGCTGATTTCTAGCGTTATTACTACCGCTGACGAATATGTTCCTGACGAGGTAGCGAACTCGAGAAAGGTCTGCACTGTCCTTGCTGGAGTAGGGAAGTATATTCCAGACGAAATAATTCCCCCGGAGTCCACAGGAAGGTGGGAAAATCTTAGAACAAAGTTCCATATTCCGAAATTAATATCGAGCAGGCCAAGGTGAGCCTGTAGAGTTGGCATAGCTACTTTCGTCGTAGCTCCTCACGATGCTGGTGAGGGAGAAGTAGGATACTGAATGCAGTACAAAAAGGTCTGTGTTGAGTCTTTTGGTTATGAACTTCCCAGGAATATCGTTACATCTTTGAGCCTGGAAGAAAGACTAGCCCCGATATACGACAAATTCAATCTTTCCTACGGGCGCCTGGAATTGATAACTGGAATTCGCGAACGGCGATTCTGGGATGATGACATAACGCCGAGTCACGCCGCTATAAAAGCGGCAGAAAAAGCCATTAGCAAGTCTGGAGTTAATAAAGAGGATATCGGATGCCTGCTCCACACCTCGGTATCCCGTGATTTCCTGGAGCCAGCGACAGCTACCATAGTCCATGACTATTTGGGCCTGCCTCCCACAGCTACCATTTTCGACATCTCCAATGCCTGCCTGGGTTTCATCAACGGCATGGTAACCCTGGCAAATATGATTGAGTTGGGTCAGATAAAAGCAGGAATTGTGGTTGGCGGTGAGAGCAGCAAACGGCTTATTGACACAACAATCGATAAACTCTTGGAAGACCCGGATATCACCAGAGATAAGCTCAAACTCGCCTTTGCCACTCTAACTTTGGGGTCAGGAGCAGTAGCAGCGGTGTTAACCCAGTCTTCCCTGTCGCAAGACGGCCATAAGCTTCTTGGCGGGGTAACGCGCGCTGCTTCACAGCATAATAATCTTTGTTGTATAGAAGGCGATGCTTCTTTCCTTGACCTGGATGAGCTCCCAGATATGCGCACAGACTATGAAGGGGTCCTGAAAAATGGACTGAAATTGGCGCCTGACACCTGGGAGAGCACAAAACAAGAGCTTGGGTGGAATAACTCCGACGTAGATAGGCTTTTTACTCATCAGGTTAGCGCCGTGCATAGTAAACTATTGTTCAAGACCCTAGGACTAGATGAGGCAAAAGACTTTTCCACTGTGGAATATCTAGGAAACATCGGGTCGGTTTCCCTTCCCATTACCATGGCTATCGGAATTGACCAGGGTTGCCTTAACCTTGGTGATAAGGTTGCCATGCTGGGGATTGGCAGCGGCATAGTCTGTCTTATGCTGGGTCTGGAATGGTAGAGGAAATGGCCCTAGCAAGATGAATTCAGGGGAAATATTCCTTCGGAGCTATGCAGCTATATTTCTTTAAGCCTCTCTAATATGTGCATTTTTTAATGGAAGTTTTATCACATGGCGGCAAGGAAACCTAACGAAGCACGAATTGTAATTACCGGGATTGGCCTGGCGGCACCGAACGGAAATAATCTGACGGAATTTCGAAAAAGTCTACTTGCTGGCAAATCCGGGATACAGAAATTCAATGTCCGCTACATGGGTGACGTATTGGCTGGTATATGCCACTTCGACCCACTGAAGTATCAAAAAAAGAAGGAATTGCGTCGGGGAACGAGGGCAGGCTCTATTGCTATCTACTGCGCTCAAGAAGCAATCGCTGATACCAAGTTAGACCTTGCTTGCCTTGATAAATCGAGGATTGGTGTTTACCTTGGGATTACCGAGCATGGCACCGTGGAAACCGAAAACGAAATTTATGAGATTAAGCAATTTGACTATGATGTAAAATATTGGTCGCACCATCACAATCCAAGAGTAGTGGCTAATAATCCCGCTGGCGAAGTCACCCTGAATATGGGAATTACCGGACCTCACTATACTTTGGGGGCTGCTTGTGCAGGCGGTAACATTGGACTTACACAGGGCTTACAAATGCTGCTGCTGAATGAAGTCGATTTAGCTTTAGGTGGAGGGGTTTCGGAGAGCACTGGTTCCTTTGGTATTTTTGCTGGCTTTAAAAGTGAAGGCGCTTTGGCTTCTCATCCAGACCCTGAGAGGGCATGTCGCCCCTTTGATAAGGATAGGAACGGTGTGGTTGTTTCCGAAGGCGGCTGCACTTTTGTTCTAGAAAGACTAAGCGATGCCCTTAAAAGAGGAGCCAAGATCTACAGTGAAATTGTGGGTTACTCTATCAACTCAGATGCAACTGACTTTATTTTCCCCGACAAAGAAAGACAAATTCAGTGCATTAAACTTGCTCTTAACAAAGCCGGTATATCTCCAGAAGATATCGATATTATCAATACCCACGGAACAGGCACCATCGAAGGAGACCCTGTGGAGTGCCAGGCAATTAGAGAACTCTTTGGCGAATATCCTCATGCGTATATAAATAACACCAAGAGTTTTATTGGTCATACTATGGGAGCCGCTGGTGCTTTAGAATTAGCGGGTAATTTACCCTCTTTTGAAGACTATATTGTCCATCCTACGATCAATCTGGACCACTTAGACCCTGAGTGTCCTCTCAATAACCTGGTTATCAATGAACCAAAAAAAATTGACAAGGTCGACTATATATTGAATAATTCTTTCGGGATGCTAGGCATCAATTCGGTTGTTATTGTAAAAAGATTTAAGGAATAAAGCTGAAAGCATTCTTAGAATAAACAAACGGGGGGTACATGACCAAGCAGCAAATTAAAGACACGATACTGGAAATCATAGCCCAAATCATACCAGACGAAGATCTGAGTAATCTCAAGGGTGATATCCCGATACGAGAACAAGTGGAACTAGACTCAATGGATTTCTTAGACATCGTTATGGAGCTACGAAAACGCTACGGTATCGAAGTTCCCGAGGATGAGTATATGCAATTAGCCACGTTAGATAGCTCTGCAGCTTATCTAGAGCCACGGATGAGAGAACTTTAATCAATAGTGTTGGTAGGCCAGGAACACAAGTTTTTATCGCATTTTCCCCGAAGATTGAAGGTTCAGGTTAGCCTTCGATTTTAAAAAGAGCCTTACCATGGATTACGATGTTCTAATTATCGGTGCAGGAATGTCTGGCCTTGCCGCTGGCATCAGATTAGCCTACTACGGTAAAAGTGTTTGTGTCGTCGAAAAACATTATCGTGTTGGAGGACTGAACTCTTTTTACAACCTTGGGGGACATAAACTCGACGTCGGTCTTCATGCCATGACCAATTATGTTCCCAAAGGTGTTAAATTAAGCCCATTGCCCAAGCTGCTGCGACAACTCAAGCTAAAAGCTGAAGATTTCGCCCTCTGCCCGCAACGGATGTCAGCAATTAAATTCCCCAATAAGACCATCCGGTTTAATAACGACTTCGGCTTCTTCGTCCAAGAGGTCGTCGATAATTTTCCCAGGCAAGCCGACAACTTCCAAAAACTGCTTAAGTCTATTTTCGAATATGATGAACTTAACTTGTGTGCCAAACCGGTTTCGGCCCGCGAAGTTGTGGGTTCTATTATATCCGACCCACTTCTCAGCGATATGATTTTTTGCCCGCTCATGTTTTACGGAAATGCTCAAGAGAATGACATGGAGTTCGGACAATTTGTTATCATGTTCAAAAGTATATTCTGCGAAGGCTTCGCCCGACCTCAAGCTGGGGTGCGCCAAATCCTCGACGTGCTGGTGAAAAAATACAAGGCTTGCGGCGGTGAATTAAAGATGAGGTGCGAGGTAAAAAGTCTTAAATGCGCTAATGGCAGGGTTGCATCAATCTTGCTCGAAAACGGTGAAGTCCTGACAGCCGATAGGATACTATCATCCGCCGGTTATGCTGAAACCATGAAACTGTTGACCGACCATGACTCTTCAAAATTAAATTGCAATGTGGGTCAACTTTCATTTGTAGAGTTTATTCTGGTTTTAAATAAAGAACCCGTTGAAATGAGCTACGAGACAACAATCACCTTTTACAATAATTCAGATAGATTCGATTACCGAAAACCTGACGAGCTAGTTGATGTTTCCAGTGGCGTTATTTGTTGCCCTAATAACTTTCAATTCGAAAATCCTTTGCCAGAGGGAATGATCAGGATAACCAACCTGGCTAACTTCGATCTCTGGAACAGACTAGGCAAAGAAGAGTACAAGGCCCAGAAAGCTGCCTGGCTGGAAACCACGCTCAGAGAGGTGGTGGAATTTGTGCCCGATTTCCGTGATTCAATTGTTTTTACCGATATTTTTACTCCCAAAACAATCTACAGATTCACAGGCCGTATAAATGGCGCAGTCTACGGTACACCAAATAAAACCAAAACAGGGAAGACTCATTTAGACAATCTGTTTATTTGCGGCACGGACCAGGGATTTCTGGGAATTGTTGGAGCAATGCTTAGTGGTATCTCTATGGCTAATCTTCACGTTCTACAAAAAGGGTAAGAAAAGGGGAATGCATGAGCCAGGACTGGGCGAAAGATATAAAATCGCAATATGATGTCGTCGTCATTGGGAGTGGATTGGCAGGATTGACATGTGCCAATATGCTAGCCAGAGGAGGACACTCAGTTTTACTTCTTGAGCAGCACTACAACCTTGGTGGATTAGCTACCTGGTTCAAAAGGAAGGGGCATATCTTTGATATCGCCCTGCATGGATTTCCGGTTGGTATGATTAAAACCTGTCGTAAATACTGGACTCCTGAAATTGCCAGCATGATTGTTCAGCTCAAGGGGATCAGATTCGACAACCCCCAGTTCTCGTTCACCACAACTTATGACAGGGAGGATTTTACACGTATCCTGGAGCAGCAATTCAAAATACCCCGGGAGAATATCGAAGGCTTTTTCGATACAGCGAGAAACATGAATTTCTATGATGATCAAGGCATGACCACGAGAGAATTTTTTGAAAAATTCTTTCCTGGCCGTGACGATGTTCACCGCATGTTAATGGAGTCAATCACTTACGCCAACGGGTCAAGTCTAGATGATCCTGCGATAACTTATGGAATTGTGTTTTCCAACTTTATGGGCAAAGGTGTTTATACTGTTCGAGGGGGAACAGACCAGTTTATCGGAAAAATGCGAAAGGAGCTTCTGAAAAACGGCGTCGATATTCGGACCAAGTGCCTGGTGGAAAAAATTATGATCGAGGAAGGGAAGACAGAATCGAAAAAAACTGCCGGAATAATAGCGAAAAATGGAAGAGGATGTCATTATCATATCAAGAGTAAGGCTGTCATCTCCAATGGTAATTTGTTATCAACCATCCACAGACTGGTCGGAGATGAAAATTTTTCTGAAAGGTTCGTTACAGAGGCCAAAAAAGTGCGCCTCAATAACAGTAGCTGCCAGGTCTATATAGGTATCAAAAAAGGCGAGAGGATTGACTATATAGGAGATCTGCTTTTCACCTCAGAGGCGGAGAAATTCGATCCTCAAGAACTTTGCAGCAAGAATACTACCAGCCGGACATTTTCCATCTATTATCCACAAACCCGGCCGGGCTCTGATATGTACTCCATTGTTGCCTCCTCTAATGCCAATTACGACGACTGGGCAAACTTATCTGAAGAAGAATATCGCGCTTCCAAGGAAGAACTGATCCAACGAACGCTTGATGCTTTGGAGAAATATGTTCCTGAAATTCGAGATAAAATAGGCCACCTGGAAGCCGCTACCCCAAAGACATTTAAAAAATATACGCTCCATTTAAGTGGTGCCTCTTTTGGCACCAAATTTGAAGGGTTGAAGGTCAGTATGGGGCTTCCTAAAGAGATACCAGGACTTTTTCATACTGGCTCCGTAGGGATTATAATGTCAGGGTGGCTAGGCGCAGCTAATTACGGAGTAATTGTCGCTAATGATGTAGACAAATTTCTCTCAGCAGGTATAGCCAATGTATGATTTTAAAGGACAAAGTGTTATCGTTACTGGCGGCACCAGAGGAATAGGCAAAGCCATTGCCGGGAGTTTCTTGAAGGCAGGTGCTAAAGTTATTGTCACTTATTCGACCAACGAAGCTGCGGCGGCACAATTTAAACAAGACAATAGCCAGTTTACCGAGAAAATTGATATCCAAAAGCTTGATGTGGCCAAGTATGAAGAGGTGGAAAGGTTTTTCAAATATATAGACACGAAATACGGGAACTTTGAAGTCCTGGTAAACAACGCCGGTATCCGAAAAGACTCTGTCCTGGCGATGATGAAAGAATCTGACTGGCACGATGTGCTGAATGTCAATCTCACCGGAATCTTTTACATGTGCAAATTTGCCGTTAAGATTCTGATACGCAAACGATATGGACGGATTATTAACATAAGCTCGGTGATGGAGCGATATGCTTTTGAAGGCCAGGCAAACTATGCAGCCGCAAAGGCAGGGCTGAGTGCATTGACTAAATCGTTATCAAAAGAGGTCGCCACTCGAGGTATTACGGTTAATTGCGTCTCCCCGGGATTTATTGCCACCGAACTCATCCAAGACCTTCCGGATAAATTGCGTGAAGCTTACCTGGCCAGGATTCCCGTAAAGAGATTTGGAAGCCCTGAGGAGGTGGCCGCTTGCGTTCTTTTCCTGGCTTCTAAAGAAGCGTCCTATGTTACCGGTTCCACTCTTGAGGTGACTGGAGGATTATGAGATGGAGGAAGTTCTAAATGCCATACCCCATCGTCCACCGTTTCTGTTTGTTGATAGGATTGTAGAATTAAGCGGAACAAAAATCAAAACAACGAAAGAGATAAAGCCCGATGAGCCAGTCTTCGAAGGACATTACCCCGGACAACCGATTATGCCCGGGGCGCTTATCTGTGAATCCATTTTTCAAACGGGTGCAATCCTGCTTTCCAAAATGATGGGTGGCATCAGTGGAGGCGTTCCTGTTTTGACCCGAATTAATAATGCCAAGTTCAAAAGTATCGTCAAGCCAGGCAACACCATGGATATTGAAGCAGAGCTGGTGGAAAAAGTCAGTAATGCCTATTTCATGAAGGGCAAAGCCTCAGTTGGCGGCAAGACCTCGGTCATAGTCGAGTTTACAGTCACCTTGGCTAAAGAGGCGCCCTGATGTGGGAGGATGATAATGGACAGGGGGTCTAAGAGAAAAGTATACGGAAGCTGGAGGGAGTTTTTCGCTGATTTGCTCTTCATGTTAACAAACACGACACAGCTCATAAGAGTACATGGGGGAGGGCTGCCACCCCCCCTCAGGGAAAGGCTGATGGTTGCGGCTGCCGCAGTATATGGTTGCCGCTTCTGTTCCTGGCTTCACACCAGAGAAGCACTAAGAATCGGGGTTGACAAAGAAGAGTTAGCGAGGCTCGTCGCGGGTGTCATGGAAGGCTGCCCCGAAGAGTACAGCATCGCAGTGCTTTACGCCCAGCACTGGGCCGAGTCCAATGCTCACCCTGACCCCGAAGCTGTTCGCAGGCTAGAAGAGACCTACGGCAGAGAAAAGGCAAAGTTGGTCAACGTAGTGCTCCGCCCAATCCGGTTGGTCCTCTTCGTGGAAGAATTATGGGGTTCCTTTCTCTATCGGATCTCCTTTGGCAGATGGGGAAAACAGAGAAGATAAGGAGTAACATATGGATTTCTTAGACATTGCGGGTAAGACTTTTCTTGTCTTTGGGGTAGCTAACAAGAAAAGCGTCGCCTTCGCCGTCGGAGAGGTTCTTTCCGAGGCAAAAGCAAATGTAATCTATAGTGTTCGATCAGCAGAAAGAAAAGAGAGTGTTTCCAAAATCCTTTCTGGTGCTGATATCTTCGTGTGTGATGTCGAACGGGAACATGAAATTAAGAAACTTGCTGAAGACATTTCCAAAAAGTATCCCAAAATTCACGGTATCGTTCATTCCATAGCTTTTGCCAATTATGAAGAGGGACTCAAGCCATTTCACGAAACAAAAAAGAAAGACTTCCTGCAATCAATTGATATCTCCTGTTATTCCTTAATCGCCATTGCTAATGCGTTTAAGAACCTATTGGATGTGAAAGCATCTATAGTCACCATATCCATCTCAACCACCAAAATGGCAGCCGAACCCTATGGTTTTA
>Ga0307433_1001410_pt1 | contig 13212 bp, 19 predicted proteins | sample SalMarWE160210MG_FD_202166 | JGI IMG/M metagenome (GOLD analysis project Ga0307433, IMG submission 202166) | Salt marsh sediment microbial communities from the Plum Island Ecosystem LTER, Massachusetts, United States - WE1603-210 | ecosystem: Environmental > Aquatic > Marine > Intertidal zone >... | reverse complement strand
TTCTCATAGCATAATGACATACCATAATAAATTGTCCATCAATCATTTTCCTCCACATATATTTTGTGGAGTCTGGCATCCAATGGTCATGACTGCCTTTTATAAAAATATGATTACCATTTAATTGGTTAATATATTCTTGTGCGGCTGCAGGTCGATTAAACCAACAAAAATCCCCAGCATGTATAGTAGTATCATTTTTTCCAACAACAGAATTAAATCTTTCCATAATTGTATTGTCCATTTCAGTTAATGTTTTAAAAGGACGATTACAATATTCAATTATTTTTGTATGTCCGAAATGTTCATCAGCGGTAAAAAAGTACATTACCCCTCCTATTTTATTAGTAATTTTTTAGTAACTTCCCTTTCGTTTCTTTATTTAATTCACTTGTACAATAAGGACAAATAGTAATTTTATCTAATAAACTAAATAATTCTTTTTGATTTGTTTGTAATTTCTCTCCTACTACTTCTTTCTCTGTTTCTATTTTATCTAATTCTAATAAAATGACATTCAATTCTTTTTCGTCTTTATTTATATTATTATACTGGTTTTCTGCCGGTTCTATTCTAGAAATAATTCCAGACAAATTCTCAGGTAGATTAATAATTTCAACTTCAATAGAAAGTAATTCTTCCAATATATTTTGTAAATGAGTTTGTTCGTATTGAATCTCCTGTAAAGTACTTATATTTTTGTTTCCCTTTAATGTAATTGAATCAATATTCTCAGGAATGTATAAAGTTTGAGAGTCTACTAAGGTAAGTCCTTCCAATATTATATTTATACTACTAATTTCCCTTTCCTTTTTTTGTAACTTTTTACTAATTATATTAGTGTTCTCTAGAATGGAATTGATATTTTCCGGAAGAGCTATCCAAGTTTTTTCCACATCAATTAGTTCACTAATTATTTTTTCCAATTGGGAAATTTGAGAAGCTAAATATTTATTTTCTTCTGTCAATTCTTCAAATGAAGTAATCAGTTTCTCTATTTTGTCAATATCAATTTTTTCTAATTCAGAAAGTTCTTCATCAATTTTTTCTAATTCTTCCTTTTTAGTTGTTAATAAAGTAGATTTGGATGATATTTTATTCTTTAACTTGTTACTGACTTTATCTATTATATCCAACCCTGAAATACTTCGAATGTGTTGGGCAATTTGTCCTGGGGAGGCAAGTACTAAATATGGTATTTCCAATTGGGATTGAATATTTACTTCATTAAAATTAAAGACGTCCATTATATCTTCAGGAGGATTTTGTCCAAAGGATGTATATGGTTCTTCTACTTTAGAAATTCTATACTCATTTACAGATTTTCCTTTTTCTCTAGATATTATACATGAATCCGTTTCTATTTCCACTAGAGCATTATTCGATTGTTTCTTCCGAATAAATCCATTACCTAAAGGACGATTTGTAAGTATCCAGTGAATTGCTCGAAAGATAGAAGTCTTTCCAGAGTCATTGGCCCCAATAACACTATTGATTCCAGGGCCAAGATCCAATACAGTATCCTTGTGTCCTTGGTAGTTTTTAATATGTATTTTTTTAATCATTTTTATTTATGTCCTCTTGACATCCTTACATTTTCCCATTTTATACACCTTCCAATAATTTTTGTATTTCCTTTTCATCTAATTGGCAGGGGAGAACATTTCCATTTGATAAAACAATTCCCGTCCCTTCTTTAACTATAGGAGTTGTACCATCAGATTCAAATATACCCGTAGGGATGGGCACACCAATTAACATAAGAACTAGATCTGGATTTACAGAAATTTCTTTGACACTTCCTTTTTCTTCAAATACTGGTATAGATACAAATTTCATTTTAATTTCCTTTCAATTAAAATTAGTATTTGTTTTTATTACTCATTTTCATAATACTCACTTTGTGTTAAAATAAATTCAAGGATAAGCCCTTCTCCAAGTTCATCATTATAACATTTTGTCGCTATAAATCCTCCTGTACCAACAGAAGATTCAGGAGACATTTTAGATGCCTCCTTTAATAATTTTGTCGCTCGTACTACTAACTCACTTATTGTTGGTACTCCGTTTGACCATATCCAGTTTGTAGCTACCATTGCTTTATGTACTTTTTCAAAGTTAAAATCTTCTATTATTTTTTTAATTATTTGTTCCATTATTTGCCTCTTTTATGTTTTTTCGTTTTATTTGTACTTTTTTTGTACCCTTTACATTTTCCTCCTGGTCCTATTTTAGCCAAAGCAGGAGAACAACATTTTCCTCTCCCTGAATTTGCAACGCAATCGTATGCAAAACAATCTAATTCAACATCCCAAAAATCTCTACTCCCCATAGGGTAGCCAAAACCAGGGGGCTTTGGGCTGAAGTTTGAACTACTCAATCCAGGACCAGTAATATCTTTCTTTTTCATTTCTTGCCTTTATAAAAATAATTTTTAACAGCCATTACTAATGTTGTACATCCAAATAAAGTAAAACCTATATTTCTACTATCAAAATTAACTAAGGTAAAGATGAAAGAACCTATAAAATATACTAACCACCAATTTTTATTTTTGACAGTATTCCATAATCCTATTAGTATTAAACTACTAGAGATGAATTGAAGTGGCTCATTTAGAATTTCTGGAATCATTATTTTTTTCTCCAAATAAATTTTGTCCATATTTTGCAATAAGAGCAGCTGTTCTATCTATGTCATAATTAAGAGTTTCTTTTTCCCAATTATTTTCCATCTCTATTCCTTCACACCTTCCTCTAAGATATTCAAACTCACAATCAATTCTAATCCTGGAAAAAATTTAGAAATTGAATATGTTTTCGAATTACTCCAAGACCATTTATCTAAATCAATCTGTATATTAGATAAAATTACTTTTTCAACTTTTACTTCTCTACCTAAAGAAGTTTTGATAAAATCTCCAACATCTGGCTTACAAACTAAAGTATTAGGTAATTTTTCTGAAACAAATAAATCTTTAATTTTACTTTCTTTTGATACAATGTAATTGACTGGAATAACTTCCATTTCTCTCTTCCCCATCAATTTTGAATCTCCATCCACTGTTATTGAATTATCAATTGCCATATTTTATAACCCTGCCTTTCAAAACTTTTAAATGTTATTATTTAATCCATCCTAAATTCATTGCAAATTTAATATAAGAGTTCTTCTCCAAATTGTTTTCCATTTCTATTCCCCGCACATATCCTTTCCGTATTTTGCAATAAGAGCAGCATCAGTTCGTCCATCCTTTACCCCGCCTCTTGGTCCAGTAAATTCTGCTGTTGGAAACAATTTACTTGCAATCATATAACTTTGAGCTTTACTATCCCCTTTAAATTTGGTAATCTCAAAATGTTTTTGCCATGTTCTGGGAATAACTAATTGATATGGGATATTAAGAGCAGAAAGAAGTCCTTCAAATAATCCCTGAGAATATCCTAAACTAAAAGAAGCCTGTACACGTATGCCAGGAGGCATAGATTGCATTTTTTCAAGTACTACTGTTGTTTGGGTAAGTGGAAAGGACGCCAAAAGGTTTTTTATTGCCACTACATTATATTCTGTTTTATTTTTCTTTCCTTTCTTAAAGGTCAAGGTAGGTGTGTCAGTAACTCTAACTACTTTTCCGTCCTGGTCAATAATAGCTATTGCTCCCTTAAGTCCTGGGTCCACCCCAATATAATATCTATTCATGTTTTCTCCGTTTTAATAATCTTTCTAATAACTGTACCTGAAAATAAAAAGTCTTTAATTTTCATATTTCCTCCACTACTATTCTATAATGTAAATTATATTTTTCCAGAATAGTAGAAATATCTTTACATATTTTTGTTTTTACTGTTTCTGTAATAATCATACCTACATATTTTTGAAGAACATTTTGGAGTACCTGTTCCATATCACCACACCCTCGGTTTTCTTGGTTCTGTTTGATGAAGATCCTTCCAAATTTCCCACACTTTGTCTTCCAATTTCTTCTCCAAATTGTTTTCATCAATATGTTTCATCCATTCTTTTAGTGTTTTTTCTTCATTCCATATTTTAATTTTAGTAGTTACTTTTTTAGCTACTGCTTCTGTATTTTGAACAGAACTAATAAAAAATAAATTAGACCAAACATAATCTAACCCATAATCAAATAATATTCTAAATCTACCTTCTTTAAATGGGGGAGCTACTTTATTTTTTACTACTTTAAATTTAACCCAGATACCTATAGCAACCTTTATTTTTTTAGTTTCTTTAACAATTCTAGAATCATGTTTCACATGTATTTGTACTGAAGAGTAAAACTCTAATGCCCTCCCGCCTGAAGTTACCTCTTTGTTAGCAGAAAATGGACCAGCATTAATATTATCTCTTGTTTGATCAATACAAATTAATGTAGTATTACTTTCAGATAATGCAAATAGATATTTTCTAAATCCTTTAGACATTTGTTTTGCACGAGATGTTCCATATGTACCGTCCTTCATTGCCTCAGCTAATTCTACTTCAGTAGGTAAGGCGGTGATACTATCTATTACAACTACTTTTGGTTCCTTATTTAATCCTTTAATTCGACCAGAAGGAGTTTTATCATAAATAATATCATGAAGATACTCATCATATAATTCCTCTAATGTACTGGGATGTCCTACTATTACTTTATTACAATCCAATCCATACATACTTGCAAATGCTGGGTCTAATGTATGTTCTACATCTCCATAATACGCTTTCATGCCTGCTCTTTGTGCATAGCCTAATATAGTAGTAGCAAGTACAGATTTAGCAGTACTGCCTCCACCAAATATATGTACAACTCTTCCTATTGGAATACCGCCAGGATAACGATTAGATATTGCAAAGTCCAAAGTAGTACAACCAGTGGAACACCATTGTCGTACACCAGGAAGACCTACAATATCCAGTGCTTGTTTTGAAGTTGCTTTAATTGTTTCGTTTATATCTTTTTTGATCATAATAAATCCTTATAAGAATCGGTTTTCTCCTTCTCTTACTTATTTCTAATAAATATATCAAAAAAACTCAGTTAAATTGTTTTACATTTTACGTTACAATAATTTTCTTAATTGTGCTTCTTTTAGTAATGGAGTGTACTCAGGGAACTCTCCCGCAGGGTCTGCTCCGTTCCTATCTCTTTCTGCCCAAAGTTCCATGTTTTGTAAAAGACTGACTATATGACTATCTGACATTTCTGAATGGCTTACAATTTTTCCATCCTTACATATATGTACATCACTAGCGACGGTTCTTTTTAGTTTTCTTGACATTTTATTCCCCTTATTTTACTATAATTTACAGTATTAAAAATATTTTATTCTAAGTTCTAATCAATTTAAACTGAGTTTTTTTATCCCTCCTCATCCCTACCACGTTCTTCTGCTACCTCCTCTTCAAAAGCCTTGTCCAAACTTTTCTCTTCTCCGGAGAGTGATTGATTTGCATAATATTTGTGAGTATAGAGACTAACCAAATTTTGTAGCATATTTTTTCGTTGTTCCATACTACTTACTAAAATTGAAAAACCATCTGCAATTTTCGAAATTTCAATATAATTTCTTTTAGCCTCTTGAAAATCACTATGTATTGTTACAGTTTCATTTACAGCATCATTTGTAACTTTTCCAGTAAGTCCAAAACTTTCAGGTTCTTTTCTTACTTTAGATTTAAGTTCTGCTTCCACAAAATCCAATGTATCCTTAGCTCCTCTTGCTAAAGCTTTTGCAGTAGTAGCTAATTGCCCTACCATCTCATACTTCTCTGGTTGCCTTCGGCACTCCTCATCTAGTTCCATGGAGTTTATAGGTAGTTCAATTTTAAATTCTACTAGTGCTTCCTGTAGTTCTGCAATTTCTAATTCTTGATGAGTATTCATATTTTACTCCTCTTGTCTTGCTTTTTTGGATTGTTCCAATCTTGCACGTACACGTGTACGAATGTCATTGTTTTCCTTATTTGTTGATTCTCTTGAAGGACTTACACTTCTTGTAGTAGTGGTTTTTTCTTGTACTTGTTCTGGCTTATCCTTTACTTCAGTAGTCTCAATAGATTCTTCCTCTTCTTTTACTTGTTCAGAATCATCTTCGACTATTTCTTCATCAGGAGTAGTTTCACCACTAAGTGCTTCTCTCATTTCTTCCTCTGAAGAGTTCTTTAATATATCTACAAATTCTGGAAGATCCTTATACCATTCCTCCGGAATAGCATCCGTTTCAACTAAACGAACACCCTCATAACTGTATTTACCTTGCTCTTTAACTTGCTCAAATTCTACATCTCTTCCATTTACTGGATCACTGACATCAACATACTTCTTAAATTCTGTTCCTTCTGGAGTAGTTCCTCTCCTTTTATTTTTTGATCTGGCCTTTATTTCCTTATAAATACCTATAGGACAATCCCACCAACGAATACCCTTCTTCATGGTTTCTTCACTTAGAGTCTCCACCACAAAGAATAAATATCTTCGACCGGCATAAAGTTCTTTTGCCCTTTTATCCTGGGGATCTTCCTTTCTCAATTCATCTGCAAAGGAGCATATTGGACATTCTTCATTAAACATTCTTTTTCTACAAATAAATGTTCTTCTATTAACTCCTACATTGGAATGTCGATGTATCTCTAGACCATAAAATCCTGGTCTGCTTGGTGGAAATACAATTCGCACTGCATTTTCACTAAGTACTGGTTTGTACTGAGTTATTCCCAATCTTTCCAATTTTGCAGTATCTACATAGTTGAAATAATTTCCTCCTGGAGTTTTTGAAAATTCTTGGTCCATAGCTTCTTGTCTACTTGTCATAATAAATTTCTCCTCATTAAATAGGTTTAATCTTTTATTTTATTATACTGTTTTTAGGTTTCTTTTCTTTTTAATTGTTAAGTAGTAGGTTTTATTTTTGTTCTTCCCTTATCAACTCTTCTTTGCCTTTTCTCCTTCTCCATCTTTTATTATATCTTTTATCTATATTCTGAGAAGGGATCTTTTTATTTCCTTTTTTCGTAACTTTTTGCGTCCCGTCCACAAACCAATCAACCCATCTCATGAAACTACTTTGTGGCTTACTTTTATCTCCTTTCATTTTATCCCCCCCAAACAAATTTCCATTAACATGGATACTAATAAATTCTCTCCTCCATAAAATGTATTCTGAGAAAGAATTTGTATAGTTCTACTGACATCCGTTGCATATTCAACATCTGCTGCATCTATTTTTAGTAATTGTTTTCTCATAAATGTCAAAAGTCCATTTCGTACTTTTTCTGGATCTTCCTCCAATCTGGTAAATTCAACTAAAATGTTTTTCCAATTTGTCCTTCTTTTTTCAGGGATAACAAGTAATTGTTTACAAAGATTAAAAAAATCGCCTCTCTCAGAAGAATCTATTTCAGAAACTAAAACATCTGCTATCTCATCCAGATCTGTTAAATCTTGTATCTTTTCTAATAAAACTAAAGCAGTACGAGGGGTTCTATCACAACTAGTTGAAATAATATCTAATACTTCGGGAGAAATATTTATATTTTTTATTTTACATGCTCTCTTTAGAATGGAAACTATATGTTTGCTTTTTAATTGTTCTACAGTATAAGAAGAACATCTGTTTTTTAATGTGGGAAGTAACTTTTGTGGATCCGTTGTACAAAGAATAAAATACACATGTTCAGGAGTATCCTCAGTAGATTTAAGTAAAGCACTTTGTGCATCTCTTGTAAGGCGATGTACTTCATCAATTATATAAGTTACGGAACCTCCCCCCATAGGTTTATACTGAATATTTTCAGTAATAGCCCGTATCCCATCAATCCCACGATCAACAGCAGTGTCTATTTCAAAAGTATTTTCAGGCTTTGTTTTAAATTCAGAGGCAAGAATACGCCCTATAGTGGTCTTGCCACACCCTTTACTACCGCTCAATAGAATAGTATGGGGACGATCTGAGGAACTCCTCTTACAGAGGGACTGTAGGGATTTAACAGTGGATGTGTTACCCACTACATCACTGAATGTTTTTGGTCTTACTTCCTGATATAGCATTTTGTTCCTTATTTATTATACTATTTTCAACCTAATATTCTATGACAAGTCTCACAAATTTCATGTTCTTTTGAAATAACACCGGCAGTCCACTGTAATCTTGTTGCAGCCAAAGGAGTCAATTCTACATTATGTGAAGCAACCCATGTTATACAATTCCATAGATCATACATCGTCTCTACTTTTTCAGAGGATGCTCTCTCCAGTATTTCCTCTGTAATTTTTTGAGGAATTCTCCTGTCCTTTGCAATACCTTGAATTGTTTCAGGAACATGTCCTTTTACAGATACTTGTGTAAGATGTCGAATTCTTTCAAACTCTTTTTCCAATTCACTAGAAGAACCTTCAATGATTTCTCCAAACCAGTTGTTTAAATTATCATGTTTCTTTCTTGTATATCGTCCTAAGCTTTGGGAAGTAATTGCACCATTGGAACACCATTGTCTAAAAATATATGGGGATACTTCTACTACATCCTTACCTAAAATAGAATTCTGAATCTTAATTCCACCAAATAATGTATCCTCTTTTACTGGTTCAAATGTTTGGTCAGTTACAACTGATATTGTTGAAAGATCCAAATCTGTATGAATCTGATGATATCCTACAATATGCTCATTTCCTAATTTTTCTTCTGCTATTTGAAGTAGTCTTTCGTTACTAACAACTGCTGTTTTTACTCTATCAGCTGTCATACTTACTACTACTCCTTCTCTTGTAATAACTCTTACCGGTGTGCTCATTCCTTCACCAAACCAATAATTTAAATGGGGAAATAAAAGGTCTGATGGGCATTTTCCCACATACTTTTTAGGCATACCTATACAATGAGCTGTATCAATTAGTGCTTGTGGATTTATTCTAAGTTCTGCTTCTCCTATATTAATTATTGATTCATCCTTTGTACCGTGGAAATGCACTTCTACATCATCTCCAGGTTTTAAATCTATAAAATTTAGATTTTCTGTTGGTGCTAAAAGATTAGTGACTTCATTTCTATCTAATAATTTTAAATCACTTGGTTTTGTTTTAGTTTCTGACATTATTATTCTCCAAAATTTCTGAAATATTTATCAATTTAACTTTTCCATGTGGGTTCATATACTGAAAGCCTGGAACCACATCAGGCCAACTTTGGTTAGAACGTTTACCTATTGCTATTAATGAATTTTTATATCTCTGAACCAACGTTCCTTCCTATTCTCTTTTGTTTGGCCAATTAACTATAATAGCTAAATTCCATCCTTCATTTCCCAAACAGGAATTATTTTCTCTTCCCCCATCTTATTCTCCTTTTATTATTTAAGTTTATTGTTTGGGATAATGAAATTTGTTACCATTCCAAAATCTTTTATTATGATAATATCGACAAATAACCATTATTATATAGATTAATAGGATTCCTAAACCTGCTATAATTAATAATGTTAACATTTTAATTACATCCCTTTATTATTTGATTAATCTGTACTACAATTAAATAATCTTCTTTTAACTTACTCTATCCCGGATATTTCTTTGGATATGGTATTATTTGGTTTTAATTCTTCAATCCATTCATCCGCTAATTCTACAAGTTTATTCGGAATTTCTTGTACCTGTTCATCATTTGTTATCATAGGTATAATCTTAATTGCACACATTTGTTTTGTTGTTGGTATAAATATATGTGAACTTAGTAACAATGCAGAAAATAAAAGACCTATTGCACTACTGATAACAAATTTTGTAGCCCTTTTATCTTTATCATCGAATCTTATAAAACAAGAAAAGGCAAGAACAACGGCACATATTAAAATTGATACTACACCAATTCCAACAACGGCGCTTTTAATTTCATCCAATCTTGTTAACCAATACATTTGTGCTTCTGTAATCATTTTATTTTCCCTTTCAAAAATTAACTTATCAATATATTATACTTGGGCTAACAACATTTCATGATAAAAAAAATTTAAAATTTTATCTTATTTAACTTGAAACAACATTTATTTTATACCTTCATCAATTCCCTAAAAGTTTTCTCTGATTTATTATACCAATTATCTTTACTGGCTTCCCATTCTACTAGCAAAGGAACATCGCCTTGCCAATCAAATCTTTTAGAGAGCATAATTTCATTAGTTAATTCCACTAGTTCAAATCTTTCCTCAGGGACACAATCAAATGTAATTGAGTCATGTATTTCCATAAATGCATAAGATTCCATGCCCTTTCTAATCATTTCATCATCAATTTTTTGAAGAGCATCCAATAATAAATGGAAAGCCATTCCTTGGATAAGATTATTATATAATTGAAACAAGCTCAAAGGTCCAGGTCTTTTACATCCTGTAGGACCTAAATAACAACCATAATCATTATAATATTTAACTAAATTATCTTGCCATGTTCTAACTTCTTTATACTCCCCCCAAAATTCTTTTTGGATATTTATAATATGACTTTCTGAGATACCTCTAAATGCTTCATACCTTGCAATGGAGGAAGGGATGGATCCGTAGAAGGAGGGAAAAATAAAACCATTTTTTACATTATATCGTTCTATACTTGTTATCTCTTCTATAATTTTAGAATAGATTTTCCCTGCCCATCGTCTATGTGGATCCCAGGGATTAGGACCACCTTCAGGGTGTTCAGTATTCCAAACATCAGATTTTATAATTTGCTCAGTTAGTACAGGATCCTTGGACATCATACAAATACCCCTTACTTCCTGAGCACCATAATCCGCTTCTAATATTAAATTCCCAGGTCTGGGGATAAGGCATTTTCTAAATACTTTTAATTCCTCATCATGATTAAAAACATTTTGTAGATTAGGACCGTTGGAGGAGGAACGGTATGTAGTTGCTGTGTTCATATTAAAGGATGAATGAACTTTATTATTAGGATCTAATAAAGAATTGTACTCCTTAACCTTTTTTGGAATGTCAGTACATTTTCTATATCTTAGTAAATTATTAATAAAATCCTTTACTTCCTTATTTTTTGTATTGGCTAACATATCTAGTAGGGCTTCCTTATCTGCGGAACCTCTAGTCCCTCCGGAAGTCAGTTTCTTTTTAGGTTCTTTCCACAAATCATATAGAAGTTTTTCTAAATGTACTGTGGAATCTGGGTTGAAAACTTTCTTATTTCCTTTACTATCCTCCTGTTTCTCAAATTCTTGTACTTTGGAACAATTTTTCATATTGGAGTATAGATTTTTTATTTCCTTTGTATATTTGTTTTCCAACTCATCCAAAACGGAAGTATCAATAATTGCCCCTCTATCCTTAAGATTTGCCAAACAAGGTAAACAACTAGTTACCCAATCATTAAATTTTTTCTTTTCAAGGTCTACAGCCAATTTCCTTTTTTGATCATAATAGGATAGTAATGTATATCTTGTGTCCCAATTATTATAACAGGATACTTCTTTCAAAGTCTCTTTTTGAAGATCTCTTGTATCAACCATTTTCTTATAATCATGCCCAGTTAACTGGTATGCTTGGAATCCTAAACCTGTGGTTCTTCTTTGACAATTAATGACATGAGCAGTAACCATAGTATCATGTACAAAATTGTTCATGGATTGATTGAGAATATTTCTTCCCCATAATTCCTCCATATAATAATTTTGAACTACTTTAGGGATATTACTTCTTAGATATTTTCTGAATGTATCCACCACTTCTTTTAATTGTTCCTCTGGAAATACAGGTTTACCATTTTCCAAAAACCACAGAGGAATACATGCTGCACTTTCAACTTCATTGGTTAAAGAAACTGTAAAGAGCTGTGCACCTTCCATATAACAATCATAAGTGTTAGTTTCAAAGTCATGACAACTTGGTTTATTTTCTTTAATAATACATTCAATATATTCAATTGCTTCCTTATAATCCGTTATTAACATGTTCCCTTCTCTTGTTAATGGTTTAGGGAGAGGTACATCCAATACTCCTAATATATCTGCTAAATCATTTGTAAAGATAATATCATCATTCTTTAATTCTTTAGTTCTTTTTTGTCTACAAAAGAAGGAAGGGTGGTATGCACACCCTACCCAGGCATTATATTTTTGGATGGGAAAGGTAAAACCGTGTGTTCCACTTACAGAAAAGGAACTTAAACCTTTAGTATCAATCATTGCTTTAATAGCATGTGAACCTAAAGCAATAATTAGTTTAGGTTTTACTTCTTCTATATCTTTTTGTAGGTTTGCTGCACAGGAAAGTATTTGGTCAGTTGTAGGTGTTTTATCATGCCCTTTTTTATCCAAACCAGGAAAGCATTGAACAATGTTTGTTCGAACACAATCACGGGTCATATCTATTCCGACAAGGGACAATTGTTTTTTTAGAAAGTAACCTGATGCACCAACAAAAGGCAGTCCTTCCTTATCTTCATTTCTTCCTGGACATAGTCCAACTAAAAGAATACCCTTTTCTCCCTTCCCATATCGTTTGATTTTAGGGTGTTTACACTTGGAAGCTAGTCCACAAGTTTCACAGTTGTAAACCTTTTCTGCTTTTGGTTTGGATTTGGTTTTCTTCTCGAAGAGCTCAGGATGCTCTTTTTGATAAATTTCTAAAGGAGACAAGAAAAATGCTTTTTGTTTAGCCATAATATTTAAGTAACTCCTTTGGGATACATAATTGTTCAGTTATCATTTTATGAAATTTTTTAAAATTAAGAATAAATTGTTCTGCTTCCTTTACTTTTTCTGGGGAATTAAAAACAGGTTGAATTATATTATTCCTTTCCATTTTACACCTTTGTCTGAATTAATATTTGTAATTTACCAGCATCTAAAAGAATAATATTATCTTCTGGATGGTATAAGAATTTACCTTCTCCGTATTGTAAAACTTCTGAAAGAAGAATAGGATTAGCTATAAATTCATATTGTCCTATATCCTCCTCTATTTCTACTTCTTCCAATAAATTACCTCCATTTTTACTTTCAGAATATAAAACACAAGTTGTTCCTTCCACTACAAATTTGATTTCTTTGTTATATGAATCCACATTACTTAAAAAACTCTTTAGATGTTTATCTAGTATTGTTTTTAATTCATCTTTAAATTTTAATTCTAAAAATTTTGTTTTATCAATTATTTCAAAGTACTGTCCTAATTCAGGATAATCCTCTAAAAAAATAACAGTGCCTATAA
>Ga0307433_1001409_pt1 | contig 13222 bp, 10 predicted proteins | sample SalMarWE160210MG_FD_202166 | JGI IMG/M metagenome (GOLD analysis project Ga0307433, IMG submission 202166) | Salt marsh sediment microbial communities from the Plum Island Ecosystem LTER, Massachusetts, United States - WE1603-210 | ecosystem: Environmental > Aquatic > Marine > Intertidal zone >... | reverse complement strand
GGGAGCATGTCACAAAAGAGGCGAGAATACGGCTTTCCGCTAATACTCCTGTTCAGAAAGCAGCTGTGGAAGCCTTGAGAGGACCACAAAACTTCATATCTCATATGGTGGAAAAGCTGCGGGAAAGAAGAGACTACTCCCATAAGCGCCTCAACGAGATCGATGGAATCAGTTGCGCCAAACCCAATGGGGCTTTCTATTTCTTCCCTAAAGTTGACGGAATTGGCTCAAGATGGAAAAATGACATGGCTTTTGTTCGTGATCTATTGGAGCATACGGGACTCGTCTTTGTTCACGGCTCAGGATTCGGGTCAGCCTATGGTTCGGGACACTTCAGGGGGGTATTCTTGCCGCCCATAGAAACCCTTGAAAAGACCTTCGATAGACTAGCCCATTTCATGGCACAAACAGGACAATAACTCACACTAATGAACTTTAAACACGATTCTTGAGATCAAAACATCAGCTGCAGAGAAGTTTGGGAAATCGCGTTTCGTCAGAATTAGCGTGGATTACTCATTTGATGAGCTAATATCCTCTCCAAGCATCAGGATTTCGGTATTTCACTTTCAGGCTGTCATTCTCAAATAACGCATGTAGAAATACCTGAAACTCTTTGTTTGAAAGCCTTTGTGCTGACATTGGAACCCCTAACTTCTTCAAGTCTTTAGAGAAGATATACTCTTTACTGCGCACCCAGATATAATTCAAAAATCGATACATCCATAGTTCGATTCTAACCAAAAATTGCCATTAACCCCAGCTTGTCTCTCTAGGTGCAAGGTAAATCTGACCTAACACAGAATACGCTAATCCCAAAATCCTTGAAAAGACAGCACTGTATTGACTTCAGGAAAAGAAAGGAAAAACAGACGAAAATTTCGTTATATTAAATTTCGCGGATTTCGCACAAAATGGAGATGTCTCCACTATTCTCCCGCAACTTCCCCTTTTTTTGAAACCTGTCTCAATGAAGGGGTCACTAAAGACTCTTCGTAGTAAGTAGAGAAGAGGACCTTATACTAAATTTGACAAACTTCTTTCTCGAATCGCCAAAGTTGACTTAACGACAGCTTCTGAAATCCTTAGAGAACTTGGAAAAATTTAATGTTCAAGTTAACGAGAATCTAGAGAATGCAATCAAAGAAGAAACATCGAAACTATTTGATGTGCGCGGAAGCATTGAAACCCATAAGATCGGGATGATTGTCCTGCTAAAGTGCGCGCACAAGATATTTTGGTATGCTTTTTTATGCTTTTTACATACTTGGCTTGTGTACATACCACAAGTTTTTAAAGCATTTGGAAGACACTACAAAATCGAGTGTATAATGCGAAGGAAGTTCGTACTGGGAATTCTCGTTTTAGTCCTAGTATTTTCGGTGATTTTGTGGGGATTTTCAAATTTCAATGGAGACGATCGAGATCACAATGAAGAACCAATGTATAGTTTAGAGCTAACACAACCTGAACCTGAGCCAAATGAGCCTGAACCAGCACCTGAGCCTGAACCAACTGAACCTGAGCCAAATGAGCCTGAACCAGCACCTGAGCCTGAACCAACTGAACCTGAGCCAAATGAGCCTGAACCAGCACCTGAGCCTGAACCAGCACAACCAACCCCTCCCACCCAAACAAATTATTCAATCTCGGTAGTAAATGCGATCAACTTCTTTGAGCAGTCAACTGAGCCAGAGGCCATGCTGTGGCTTGATGTGATGCATCGGCGCTTCGGAATAGAGGAGTTCGCTAACGCCTTGCAGCGATTCGACCAACTACTGTATTCGTATCCAGACCAGTCGTCTGTGACGCGCCTGTTTCGCCGCATCGCCGATTACCACAATCCGATACATGCAGAGGATTTGTGGAAGGTGAAATCCGATCTTGACATTATTACCATTCCTGCACTCTATTGTGATCGACTGGATTTACCCTCTGATTACTCGATGGTTCTCGAAGAGGGAGTAAGCCATGGAGATTACCAGCTGACGCATGTGCTCCTAGCCTGGATCTGGATTCAGGAAAACGGCTGTGAACTAGAACTTCCAGATGGTTTTATAGAAGACATGTACAATGCTAATGCCGCACTAATCAACACCGACCCTATTGTAACCGACTTAGAGCTAGAAGCCGCAGCGTTTCTCTGTTTGGCGGGACAGAGCGAGTTAATCGACGATTCCTTTATCGAACGAGTTATAGCAAGCCAAGATATCGACGGGGGCTGGGAGGGAGCGAACGCGCGCTGGCACACCACAATTTTGGGGCTTTTGTTCTTGCTACATGTAGAATTCCCCTCCGATGCCTATCCACCGGTGCTGGCTCCTAGGTCAGCCTGAGGGAAAATGAATGCACATCCAAAAAATTGCTATCTAAAAGTCGATAAACAGCACGTTACTTTACACGCAGCTAATCAGCTTTGAAGGAGACGAATATGACGTTAAAGTTGCAGAGACTAAGCAGGAAATCGTCAAATTGCTTGAAGCTGGATTCGAGTGGATTGGAAAAGACAACAACAGCTTAACATACTTTAGGAAAAGGAAGTGACAAAAACTATGCGGATTTCTTCAAAGATGCTTAGATTTCGCGGATTTCGCAGCTTAGTTTTTTGACTATTTCTTCAGCTTTTGTGGGGTTAACCTTCAGGGTGAACAGTTTTCGGGGGGTTCGAAGTTTCAGTTTAACCACTCGTTCAAGCCGTTTAATGTTGCAGTATTCTGCCCGCTCCGCAATCTCTATGAACTCGTCAACGTCAAAGATTTCTACCGGCACCTTCTTTGTCCTCGCAGGTTCGTATAGAGTTGGGTCGTCTATTTTATCTTTTGTGGTTCCAGCTAAGATAACGTTAGCCTAGTTTGTGTGCAGGGTATATGCAAATCAGAATCGGGTTGTTATGTGGGTTTCAAGTCCACTTTTATGTGTAATCTCAATTATTAATCCATAAGACTTAATTTATCATTTAATTATTAATGTGTATGAAGATTGGGAAGAGCGCTTAGGGACGTTATGTTCACCATAACTTTCGCAATCAAAAAATCGATTTAAGAAAAGTTGTCAAACGCCAAATATGACGGCGAGACTCTATGCCCATAACAAAACAGAAGTTTAAGGGAGGAAAACTCCACAGCAAAGTAGAAGATGAGATACTCTCCTTTCTGAAGGAACGGAAAGAAGGAGCTTTCACATCTCAAGAGATAATGGGTGGAATCCACTACCACACGGACTTCAACACGCCAGAGATAAGCAAGATGTCAACCTTCGCCATAGCAGATTTCACTGCCCTTCTCCATGATCTGGTGAGACGGGGAAGCATCAGGATGAAAGTCGTTGGGAATCGAATGTACTACATGATAATAGACGCTCGCATAGCTAAATGCCCCGAGTGCGGTGAGCTTTTTGAGCCAAAAAAAACTTGGAAGATGGCGGGGCGCCCAGACAGAAAAGGTAAACGACTACAACTGCATATAGGTCTCTACAAGTGCCCAAAACATGGAACCTTCAGAAAGGTCTTGGGTAAAAGAAAAATCTGAAAAATTTTTCATGCCTCAAGCGCATCAATCAGCCGTAGCTCTAACTCGTAGGTGGTCTAGGAGAAGTCACTCTTTGGCTCTGCCGAACCTTTCAATGTTTACTTATGTTATTTAATGTTGCCAGAAGTTGAAGTTGATATTAGTGTTTGTGACCGATGGCTAGGAATTTTTTCTTTTCTGTTGATAATAGAGGATAACAGAGTATCCCTTCGAAGTCGTTGTTTTTATGTGCTTTCTTGTTGTTGAGCTTGACAAGTGTAATGGCGGCTTCTTCAACTGAGTTTGGGTTTATTCTGTAAAGGGTTCTTCTGTGGTTGCGGGGGTCTTTCTCTTTCACCACTATTCTTCCTAAACCTCTAATCACGTTCAGTATTTGCCTTTCGGTCAAATCTTTATTGTAGTATTTTTTCAACTCAGCTTTGATCTGCCGGAGGGAAGCAGCTGCAATTGCTTGATTCCGCTTTCTTGATTTCTCGATGATAACGGCTAACACCGCGATTTTAGTTTCAGATTTACTCCGGTTAATGGGGTCCTCTTCAGGTTTCTGGTTCGGAACATTTTTTTCATTCTGTTCCATGTTAATCAAACTCGATACAGTATGTAGTAAGATATATGACTTACTAATAAAGATTATAGGTACATCTTTATCAAATTTTCCCCTCTCCTCTGGACACCAGCACTGTCACATGTTCTATTCACTTCCTCAATCCATGTTAATTGATGAAGAAATTCATGTCAAAGACTTCAGCAATCCATTAATCGTCAGACCACAAATTCTCTAACGCACTCTAACAGTGCAAAAAATGAGGAAAAGGCAAATGAAACAAACTACTGCTACCCTCTTGGATCGGTATGGTTTCTGTTTTTGTTTGCGTTGCTTCAGTGAGCAAATAGTTGCGAAGGATATTAAAACCGAGGCTGACTGCTTCGGAGGCGTGTCACCGCCTAGCCCTAACTGAAGGGCAGAAAGAGATCGCACGGAGATTAAAGCCGTGCAGAAAATGAAAGGAGGAAACTAAATGATTAGATCAAGCAAAAAACTGTTCTTATTCTCAACATTTTTCATGTGTATTCTACTGGTAACTTTTGGAATGAATGGTTCTTTAGTGTGTAGCGCAGCCAATCAACAATCTTTTTCAGATTTAACCGCTACTGAGAAAACGCTGACCATCTTAAAGGACGTGGTTGGTCTCGATACGGCAACATACAGCACAAACCTAGATACACACACCCAAGATTTGTATTTTGAAGTTCTACCGCAAGAAGACGTGAAATACACCCTTGAGTCTGATGAAAGCAAACTTGAAGTGATTTGTACTTTTGTAAACGAGAAATTACGTTCAATGAATACGTATATACTCGATGGTTCGCCACGCATGACTCAACCACCCACCAACACGCTTGAAATGGCTAAAGAGTTTATCAACAAATATCAAACCATTTCCAGCGCTTCATACTACGGCATGTTGAGGTCCATGCTGGACAATCTAGAAGTCAACAAGAACGTTACCAAAACATCAGGAAATACAAAGCTTGAAGTCACTGGTAACGCAAGTTACACATCCTTCAGGTGGACATACACAGTTAATGGCGTGGAAGCCCCATCAAAATGTGTCGCCCTGAAATTCGAAAATGGTTTTCTGAAGTACTTTGTTGACACATGGAGCATCTACAAAATTGGCAGCACTGACCTAAATATCTCTGAGGATAAAGCTATAGACATCGCCATGAAGGCAACCGAAAACTACTCGTGGAACGTGAGTATGGGAGGCGACAATCCTCCAGTAACAGTAACCGATTTTAACATAGTAGGTGTAAGTGAAACAACCTCAATGATCGGCAATTATCCTACCAAAAACGAGTCACGTGGCGGAGACCCGTTTACACTCTATCCTGGATGGCAAATCAAACTATACTTCGACAAACTTTATGCGGGTTATGTTTATGGAATTAACGTTGGAATCTGGGCGGACACAGGAGAAGTTCATGACATCCGTACCATGATGTGGACAGGAGAATATTCACCCGATGAAAACCTTAATGACAACGAAACAGCCATTGAGCTGAAATCAAATGAAGAATCTAATGGTGAAACAGACTCAGACCTGACATCAATCGCGTGGATAGCCCTGCCAATCACAGTTGTACTCGGAGTAACCATAGTCTATTCTAAAAGAAAAAAAGCTCCTCACAAGCTCCATAAGGCACCGAAATCAAGCTCTCTAAAACTTAGTGGAGCATTGTTATGTCTTCTGATTTCACTCACCATGATCCCCCTGGCAATATCAATACCGACAGTAAAGGCAGACACTTATGTTATGCCAGTATATGGCTCTACGTTGAACATAACTTCGCAAGAAGAACAATTTGCAGAAACGATAGCCGCTGACTTTGCATATAAGTTTAGCACCTATGCAGGCTATACAACCTATAATTTGTTTGGTAGTCAAACAACGAAGGCAACAGTGTTGAATAATGCTGAGGATTTCGAAGACGATTATGATCACGTAGCAATGTTTCATTATGGGCATGGAGGTATTGTCTGGGTCGTTTACCAAAAACATTGGGACTATTTTGATGATTATGGATACGAAGATTATAGGCAGATTCGAGACTACATGGTCTATTCACGTACAGACCAGAACAAACACTTCTTTGTGATACTTTGGTCGTGTCGACAAGGAGACTTATACCCGGGATATGACGACCCTTACGGAAGAGCGGTGGGAATGCCCTACGCTTGGCATCATGGGGTTGATACAAATAGTGACTGTTTCATAGGATTTGCGGATGCATCGATGCCTCTAACTCAAGTATCTGAACATCATAACTGGGTTCCATATGCCTTCTGGCTTAACATGTTCGCTTATTATCTCACCATCAACCACTATAAAATAATGCAAGCTCTAGATGCAGCTTCACAATACTTTTTCAACCTCGACTGGGATGAAACCGAACTCTACACAGGATTTGAAGCAGTTTGGCCAGGCTTTGGTAGTGGCGACGGCTGGATGAAGGTCTATGGAAACTCCGATATATACGTCTATTAATAAGAGAATCGTTCCATGGTGTTGAAGCTCTACTAAGACAATGATTTCCAACAAAACAACATCTCCCCTTTTTTTAAGAAAATTCAGATGGTGCAACCGTGATATAAAATAAATAAACCAAGTGCGATCACACTTTTTAGAAACATTTAAAGTTTTTTCTGTCTTCTAGTATACCCATCCCCCTTTTCTTACATATGAAACGTAAAGGTCAAGAAACCTTGACTAAAAAAGTGAATGATTCATATGGTTTAGTCAAGAAATCTTTACAAAAACCCTTTTTATGCCCGTTAACAATAGTATTAGTGGTGCCCATGATGGGAGACCGAAGGGTAACGCTGATTGTATTTCTGGTTCTCTGTTCTTTTTCGATCAGTCTACCAAACATTGCGGCAGTTAGAGCAGCAGAGGATTCATGGACAACTTTGACTGAAATGCCTACGGCGAGGGCTGGTATCGGGGTTGCTGTTGTAGATGGTAAGATATACGCAATAGGAGGCAGTTACAACTCATTAGGCGAAACCGAAGAATATGATCCAGCCACAAATACTTGGACTACAAAAACGCCAATGCCAACTCCAAGAATCTTTTTTGGAATAGCTGTTGTTGAAAACAAAATCTATGTAATAGGAGGAGACAGCGGTAATTGGACGGTTGGTATAACACCCACTAACGTAAACGAAGTCTACGACCCAGCAACGGACACATGGGAAACCCTCACTCCAATGCCCACAATCAGATATGCTATGGATGCAAATGTTGTTGACGGAAAAATTTACGTGATTGGAGGAGGACAACGTGCTCCTAATTCCCATTTTGATGTAAACGAAGTTTATGATCCAGAAACAGACACATGGACCACAAAAACACCAATACCCGTTGGAGTTGAGTACTATACTTCTGTGGTTGTTGACAACAAAATCTACATAATGGGAGGTTCAGTTGGCCTATCTCTTAATCAGATTTATGATCCTGAAACCGACACGTGGAGTAGTGGAGCTCCTCTTCCTACAGGAGTAGATTCTGCAGGTGCAGGTGCAACAACTGGAGAAATGGCGCCAAAAAGAATCTATGTTATAGGTGGAAAGCAGAATCTTGACGCTGTCAACTTTAATCAAATCTATGATCCAGAAACAGACACTTGGAGTACAGGCACCGCAATGCCGACTGCCCGTTATGGTTTAGGTGTTGCAATCATAGATGATGTTCTATATGCGATTGGAGGCCGCGAAGGCTGGGTTGGATTTCCCATCTCCGCAGCAAACGAACAGTATACTCCAGCTGGTTACATCCCAGAGTTTCCTTCATGGACACCACTACTGATTATGCTAATTGGAGTCTTGGTTGTAACGGTAATTTACAAACAAAAACTACACAAACAAAACAAGAGGAGAGATGATCAGTGAAACGATCTGCTTCTATGCTTGTCCTTTTGTTGTTTCTTTCAATTACTTTGGTTTCTTTTCCACAAATCGAGATGGTGAAGGCAGAAGGTACAATTTACATCAGGTCTGATGGTTCAGTTGAGGGAACTGATAAGATTCAGCAAGACGGAAATGTGTACACATTTACTGATGACATTTTTGATCCTATCGTTGTGCAGAGGGATAATATTGTGGTTGATGGTGCAGGCTACCTTCTACAAGGGGTTGGAGGCGGAATGGGAATACATGGAATAACAGGGGTGAGCATTGATGACCGAAGCAACGTAACAGTCAAGAATATCCAAATGAAGAATTTTTTCTACTCTATCCGGCTCAGGAACTCGTCAAATAACACCATCTATGGAAACAAGATAATAGAGAACCATTTTGGCATCGACGTTTCTGACTCCTCCTTTAACATCATTTCTGGCAACACCTTAACAAGCAACAACGCTAGCATCAACATCTATCATTCAGCATATAATGTCGTCTCTGGGAACACCATAACAAACAACAATGACTATACCATCTCCATCTCTGGTTCCTTTAACATCATTTCTGGCAACACCTTAACAAGCAACAACGCTTTTTGCATTTATCTCCATGGTTCTTCAAATAACACTATTTTTGGAAACAACATAACAAACAACGAGAGAGGCATCACCAGCTACGAGTCTTCTGGTAACATGATTTCTCACAACAACCTCATTAACAACCAAAAATATCAAATTCACTTACGGGACGCTAATGCCACTTGGGATGATGGTTATCCTTCTGGCGGCAACTACTGGAGTGACTATAAGGGCACAGACAATGATGGGGATGCTATAGGAGATACACCCTACGTCATAGACGAAAATAACACAGATAACTATCCTCTCATGGTTCCTATCAAAATCTTTGATGCTGGCACTTGGGAATGGATTCCCTTCAATGTAAACGTTGTTAGTAACTCTACAGTTTCGGGTTTCAGTTTCAACCCTGAAAGTGCCCTAATACGGTTTAATATAGATGGTGAAGATGGCACAACTGGATTCTGCAGAGTAACAATCCCCAAAGACCTGTTAACTGCTGAAGACAGCTGGACTGTTCTGGTAGATGGAGCCTCTATTACTCCAACAGTCAACGAAGACGCAAGCAACACATACCTATACTTCACCTATAATTACAGCACCAAAACAGTAGAAATAATCGGAACCGATGCAATCCAAGAGTTTCCATCATGGGCTATCCTGCCACTGCTTCTTGTAGCAACCTCTGTGGCTGTAATCTGCAAAAAGCGGCTACCCAAAAACCAGAGCAACCAACAGAAACCATTCATATCAGGAGACTAATAATACTTCATTGTTGAAAACTAGCTTTTTTCAGAAAAACCAAGCAACAACACAAAACGGTTTCTCCTGTACCAATTGCCTTTCACCGCGGCAACGAAACAGAGACAAATGTCTGACGGCAAGTTAGTTGTTAATCGATTGATCCGCCTATTCGGCGTTGCCGATAATTCTCGTAGTCTGGAAGAATTCTGTCGTATTCTTTGTCCATCAGCGTTGACGAGACCATAAAATCGGCGGTGGAGCGGTTACATGCCGCAGGTATATTCCACACCACAGCCATACGTAAGAGAGCCTTCACGTCAGGGTCATGAGGAAGCGACTCGAGCGGATCCCAGAAGAAAATCAGAAAATCAATTTCACCGTTTGCGATCTTGGCTCCAATCTGCATATCACCACCCAAAGGACCACTCTTGAGCCTGATTACGTCCAATCCTAAGTTTTCAATGATCTTTCCTGTTGTTCCAGTTGCGTAAAGTTCATGCAGACTCAAAAGGTACTTATTGAACTTTACCATTCCAGCAAGTCGTCCTTCTTGTTGTCATGCGCAACCAAAGCAATCTTCTTTCTTTTTCTCATCAAAACCTTTTCACCATTTATCTTTCTCTCCTCTTCCCAACCACACATTTCAACCGAAGGATAGGGCTATTTTTTAATGTTGTTCCGTGAGGAACGCGACAGAGCCTTCGGCTGATAGATACACCATGGATCTTCTGCCAGATAATCACCAGTCGATTCTGTTGGCTCATGCAGAGCCCCACAAAAGTCCATAAGATCAGTTGACACACCATAGGCTCTAGCACGACACCCTCCGCATACATCACGATATTCGCATACTCCACATTTTCCTTTCAGCTGGTCGAAGTCACGCAGAGCCTTGAAAACCTCCGAGTTGAACCAAATATCCTTAAATGACCTTTCGCGGATGTTCCCAAGAGTGAGCGGCATGTATGGACAGGGAGTAACCTCCCCCGAAGGATAGATACGACAGTAATAAAGGCCAGCCATGCAGCCTCGAACCCAACGCGACATGTCAACGCCCTGTTCCTTAGCAATCCGCATAAACTGGGGGGCGCATGAAGGCTTCACATTCAGTTTATACTTTGTAATTTTGGCTAGCGTACTCGTAATCATATCTTCGTACATTCTCGGCGTTATATCCTCAATATCGGTTCCTCTTCCTGTAGGCACTAGGAAAAACAGGTGAAAATTTTCCACGCCCAAGTCTTCCGCCAGCGACATTATATCATCCACTTCATCATAGTTCTGTGGAGTCACTGTGCAGTTAACCTGAACCTGTATACTGCTCTTTTTGAGAGCTTTGATAGCATTTACAGCGTGTTCCCAGCAGCCCTTAACGCCGCGGAACTCGTCATGCCGCTCGGGTATGCTCGAGTCTAAGCTAATTGCCACTGTTCCCATTCCAGCGTCTTCAAGTCTTCTTGTAACCTCGTCGTCGATGAGCATGCCGTTGCTTCCCATGCCCATCCTTAAGCCACGGTCTGCACCGTATCGAATGATTTCGTAGATGTCCTCTCTCAGCAAAGGTTCGCCACCGCTCAGTATTAGTAGTGGTCTGCTGACTTCGATGATCTGGTGTATAAGCATCTTCGCCGCGTCAGTGCTCAGCTCGTCCGGCAGCTTTGTCTCTTTAGCGTTGATGTAGCAGTGTGCGCATTTCAGATTACACTTTAATGTCACGTTCCAAGACACAACCAAAGGAACATACTTCCCTGTAGTTGGCGCAGCGGAAGTGGGGGCAATCCTGATTTGGAACTCACATCTTCCGTCAGTTGCCATCCTTAGCGGTTGCGATACCTCTACGGGGAAGGGAATGAACTTTTCGAACATAGCTTGGGCGTGTGCCTTGCAGAAGCTCTTACAGAAGAGCTGGGATGTTTCAATTTTTGTGCCCAATTTCGTTTCCACGTAGATGTGGCTTCCATAGATCGGACAATTCAAGAATCGCATGAAACCTCCTAAGTTTTTCATGTCCATCTTATACTCGATGAAATGGTCGCTAAGCATCAATTTCTGCAATTTTGCTTTCGGTATTCCAACCTTTAGGCTAACGTTGAAGGCGGAGGCAACTGTTTCATCACCAAACTTCTTCTGCACTCGACCCATAGTTTGCTCAATACATTCTACACCTAATTCTTCGGCTAATTTTTCCACAATCAAGAAACCCTTTATCGTCTCGTATTCCTGACGCAAACGCATCTCAACGATATGTTCACTCCACTCAAGAAACACACTTTGGATGCTATCCTTAGCTCTGGAGTCTTCTCTGTCGAGCATATCCTCAACTTTTTTTGTTTCTTCAGCAAGCCTCCTGAAGAGACGAATCTTTTCATCTACTCCAAGAGCCTGCTTCTTCACTGCCATTACCAAATTATCTTTTAAAGGTACGATATCATCCAAAAGCTCCTTAACATCGGAAACGAAATCGCTGTAAAATCTCCACAACACTCTATCTACAGAAGGAGCAGGAAGCTTCAGTTCTTCAAGCACCACCCTAGATTCGGCACCCATCTTGCTTATCATGGCCATGTGATACAACAACGAGCCATCCATGCCTGCGTCGCTGTTTCTGCCAGAGGAACCGTGGAACACCTCAGAAACCAAACTTTTTGCTGCTTCAAAGTCTCCGGAAGCTACGGCTTCTGAGACCTTGTCAATCTTTCTTTTTCTCTCCTTCAGCAGAAGAGCCCATTTGTGGCAATGCGTTTCATCAAATTTCGTCAAGGCTACCCTCTTCCCTATTACGGAGTTTCTTTGCGTTAAATCATTAAAAGAGTTAATAAGTTCTCTCTGATTTCCAGAACGCTTTTGAAATAAGTTCGTTTCACAACTTTTTTCTTTGGAATTAGAATCCTATGGTATGAAATGTCCCGGCAGAGCTAAAAATTATCTGTTCGCTGTTCCATTTTTCATTCTTGATGTTTCATATTTTACATCCTATTTCTAAAAAAGCTTCGCCAACTCTTTTTTGGCACAAACAATTCTTTTTGGAGGTTAAACCCTTTTTTTCGTTGTTTTTTCTTGTTTGGTTTTGTTAACATTTCGTGGGATACAGTTATTTGCTGGTGCCAACCTTTATGAGGTAATACGCCCAGAACCCTTTAAATAACTCCGCAAAAATCATGATGGGTATAAGGCGATTAAAAATGCCTAAGCTTGAAGATTCCATAAGAATCGAAAATGTAGTGTCATCTGTTACTTTGAATCAGAAGATTGACCTGAACGCTGTTGTTAAGGGGAATCCATTGGTTGAGTATCGTCCAGAAAAGTTTCCGGGCTTAGTTTTCAGGTTAAAAAAGCCTAAGACAGCCATTCTAATCTTCAGTACGGGGAAGATGGTTTGCACCGGAGCCAAGTCTGAGAAGGAATCAAAAAGAGCTGTTCTGAAAGTCGTAAGGGAACTGAAGAAGAGCGGGATAATCATCATTGGCAAACCTGAAATCAAAGTAGTGAACATAGTTGCCTCAGCGAATCTTTTGGGGAGAATAGAGCTGGAAGATTGCGCTTACTCTCTCGGAAGAACCATGTATGAACCCGAACAGTTTCCGGGTCTCATCTACAGAATGGATGAACCAAAAGTTGTTATTCTTCTCTTCGCCAGCGGAAAACTTGTTTGCACAGGAGCCACAAAAGAAGAAGATGTTTACACAGCGGTCGATAAACTTCATAAAAGCCTCAAGGAAAAAGAGCTGATATACTACGAGTAAACGTATTTGAAACCGTGTACGCGCATGGTTTAGATTTCCTGTTTATTGTTTGAACAGGTCTATTTTCATGGATAAAATAGCTTTTTAAGGAGCTCCTATAATTGAACGAGCAAAGGAGGATTAGGAATAAGAGAGGTGAAACTGCGTGAAAAATCATGAGTGGGA
>Ga0307433_1001400_pt1 | contig 13291 bp, 35 predicted proteins | sample SalMarWE160210MG_FD_202166 | JGI IMG/M metagenome (GOLD analysis project Ga0307433, IMG submission 202166) | Salt marsh sediment microbial communities from the Plum Island Ecosystem LTER, Massachusetts, United States - WE1603-210 | ecosystem: Environmental > Aquatic > Marine > Intertidal zone >... | reverse complement strand
TCTCTTTACAAATCTTTAATTAAAAAATTAAAAAAAAAGATAGAAACGAGATAGAAAAAAGAGACAATTAAAAAAATGTTAAATAAACAAGAAAAAAAATTAACTGCAGCTGAAGAATTAGAAGATATAGGATATGAAATAGAAAATTACGACAATTTTTCTAAAATTGTTGCTACAATTCATATTTATTCAGACGGTCGTTTTTGTTTAAGTAGCGATACAGGAGATATTTGGTGGTCAGGAGATAACATCATAGATTTAAAAAAAGCAATAAAAGAAAATCAAAAACTTTTTTTTAAAGCGTTAAAAGAAATACAAAATAAAAAAAAATTACAAAAAAAGGAGTGATAAAAAATGTCAAAATGTCAAAGATGTGGAAAAGAAACAAACTGCACTATAATGAGCATGTTCAATACTCAAATATTATGTCTTGATTGCAAAGAAAAAGAAGAAAAACACCCAGAATACAAAAAAGCTCAAAAAGCTGAATTAAAACATGTAAAACGGGAAGATTATAATTATAAAGGAATTGGTAAACCCAATAATTTATAGGAGCGTAAGAAAATAAAGAAATATTTAAAATCTAAAAAAGAAGAGATAAATTAAAAAATGAATGAAACAAAAAAAAACATTATTGAGGAAATTAAAAAAGACGGGCATCTCGTATTAGCTAATACGTATCAATTTAAAAAATACGATAAGAATCTTCCAAGAAGTCATAGATTCTTAAATTTACAAAAAGCTTTATATTCAGTAAATAGATACATGAAACACAAAGAAAATCTTAAACGATATTTATTATTAAATAAAAAAATAAAAAAACTCGAGAAAGTATACGAAGATATAAAGATTGAAATAAACGAGTTAGAATCTGACAAAGGTAATTATTGTACTTCTATAAAAAGAAAAAAAGGAATTAAAAAAATATTTATGGGAATTTTTTGGAGATGTAAATACGTACGACATAGAATTTATGGAGAAATAAAAAATGAGCAAAAAAATAATAAAACAATTTTTAGAAATAATGTTGGATTTGCCGAGACTTCATGAGTGTCTTGATGTCCAATGTGTTGATTGTCCGTACGTTAATTCTCACAATTTATGTGGCTTTGTTGCCATAAAAAACGCAATAATGGATATGAAATATCAGAGAGATAAAAAATGAAGATATCGGCAAAGTTTTCTAAGAAAATAGTTAAATTAGGTAATTCTAACGTTATAATAATCCCGTTTGAAGAGATGAAAAAACTTGACTTCAAGACAAAATATTCTGTGTTTTTAGTCGAGAAGAAAAAGACGTTCGAGAAGCTAATAGTATACGAGGCGATTAACGAGTGAAATTTTATTACGGATTTGATCGAATGAGGTACTCTTATTATAAACATGTGTATTATAATAACGGTCGTAGAAAAGACACTAAATACGTTCTCACGTTTCACAAATGCATTAACGAATTAGTAATCGAAGCTAAGACAACAGAGATTATTAAACATGTTCCACGTACCCATACTAACTGGATTTTAACGAAAGAAATAGAATTAACAACTCGACGAGTTTATTTCAAGAATTTTGAGGTATTCAAAGAAGTGCTCGAAGAATAATGTATTTGATTAGCTTGTATTATAAAAACAGAAACGGAGAAGAAAACGTTAGAAACCAATACTATTCTAAAGTAATCTCAGATTTTAAGTAGTTTGATAAATAATTTATAAAAAATTTTAAAGAAAAATATAAATTTTAATTTTTTTCTTTTTTTTATTTCTTTTCGTTCAATTAAAGATACATTTTTTGAATTATTTTTTTTTTATTGATATAAATATCATTTTTTTATAATTTTTTTAACAAAAAAAGGAAATGTTTAAATATAAAAATGACTATTTATTATTTAATTAAAATCGATTAAAAATTAAATAATATTAAGAGTGATAAAAAAAATGAGGTGTAATAAAAAATGGCAATAAAATACATGAGTTTAGGAGACATACTCTCTCCAGAAGATAAAGCCCAAGTCATAGTAATACAAACAGAAAGATTTGGTACGAAAGAAATAATCTTTGAAGAACAAGAAGCTCTCATTCTTGATTATTTAAAGAAGAAGCATGGAATGCCTGAAGAAACAAAAAAATGCCCAAGATGTAATAAACAATATACTGGATATCCTGCTCTAAGCCGTAAAGATAACAAAACTGAAATTTGTTCTCAATGTGGTCAAAGAGAAGCAATGGCTTCCTATGCCATTCGTAATTTACAATATGATTAATTTTTTTTATTTTTAACAAGATAAATTATTATATCCTAAAAAATACAAATCTACTGTTTCAAATACACTTTTTTTAGAACAATAGTATTTAGAACAGTAATTCACGTTATTTATTTATTTATTTTAAAAAAAAAAATTAATTTAGATATATTTATATACTCGAACGATTTTTATTATTATAAAGATGTACCAAAAACATAGTAATTAAAACAAAAATAAAAAATCAAAATCAATAAAATGAAAGTTAATTGGTATAACAAAAAAAACTTAACGGAAGTAATATTAATCTCTGAAACTAAAGCAGAGTCTTTGTTTCTCAAAGATTTTTTAGCTGTGTATAATGACGAGAATGGGACAATCAATTGCAAAGAAATCGCTAAAACAAACAACATGATAAAACACAAGCGCGTATCGATTAACGTATGTAAATGATAGAAAATTTAAAAAATAGAAAGCTGTTAAAAATATAAATGGGAATTAGGAAAATTGAATAGAAGAATAAAAAAAAAATGAATTTACTTATAACTACACATATAAAATGCAAATCTTGTGAATATAGAGTAGGAGATTGGTGTAAATTTCATATGTGTTATTTAATTTTTGTTTTTCAATGTGAAAAATGGGAACATGAACTTGATTCGATATTAAATGTTGATAGAATTATTGAAACTGAAAATGAAGATAAAAAATTTCTTGAATCACTAAAAAATGGAAAGAAAAAAAATGAAAATAGATGTTGTTAAAGTCAGTCAGGGTCAATTTTTTGATATTAAAACTGATGGTTATAGTTATGGTCCTTTATATACACTAGAAGAATTAATAGAATTAAGAGATAAAATAAACAAAAAAATTTCTAAAAAATAAAAATGTCTGAAAATAATTTCCTTAAAAATCAAATAGACGCGTTCGAACAAGTAGAAATGAGGTTAGCACAGAAGATAACTGAGATAATATATTTCCCTATAAAAGATTTTATCAAAAGCATTAACTCGAAAGAAGTAGCGCACGACCTAGGAATTAGAATTGAATTGTTTAAACCCGAAGTTGAAAAAGAGATGATCAATTTAAAAAAAATTTTCCGACAGACGAGAGAAAGCTGTGGAACTCTAGCGGTTCCTACGATTCCGTTATATTCGCGAGAGCTTTCGACACTAGACAAAGCGTCTACGTCCGCAAATAAAAAAACAAACATGAGCAATATAATCAACCTATTACAAGAAAAAGGAGACACAGTAGTAAAAATAAAACTAGAACAAGTTTACTCGTTCCCGAAAAACGTTTATAATCAAACTTCGGAAGAGGAATTTATAAAATCTCTCAAAAAAGAAATTAAACAGTACAATTATTACGCAATTGGAAATCCGAAAGTTGAAAAAATAATCAAAATTAAAAAAGAATAAAAAAGAGGTAAATACAATCAACATTGTTTGTGCTAGTCAAAATATAAAACAAAACAAGGTAAAATAAATCATGGAAGAAAATAAAAAATTAATAAATAAACTTAAGATCTTATTGAACGCTCCTAAAGAGACACACGCTTTAATCAGAATGTCTGCACTTTTTTTTGCGAAAAAAGCCTTCGATTTCATAAAAAAACTCGCGCAGTTAGAAGATTTTAAAGATACTATCTTTGATCCTAATGTCTTGAAAGTTTACGAATTTCTCGAAAAAAATCAAAATAAATAATATATCGATTAAAAGTACATTAAGAGAAAAATCTAATGGAAGAAAACGATTACGAAACGTTTTTGTTAGAAGAATTTAAGAAATTAAACGAATCTAAAATGATAAAAAAGTTAGATAGAATAATGGCAAACGTCTTCAAGTTATACGGGATTGTCGTTACTAAATACATGACTTTTATTATCAAGAAAAGATTGAAAAAAATAAAAGGTATAATGGAGAAATGACTGTAAAAAAAGATATAATAGAAGAAGCAATTGATTTTTTGAAAGGAATATTTTCAGGAAGTTATGAATGTGTAGATGAAGAAGAACACGAACAAATAATGGATAAAATTAGTACTCTCATTAATGAACTTGATGAATATTGGTTAGTAAAAAATGATGAAAAAAAAATTATAAAAAACACAAATAAAATGAATCTAAACGAAACATTAACGAACGAAGAAAAAAAAATTTTCTTAGAATTACGGGAAATTGCTGATAACATCAATTACGGATTAAAACGTACGAAATACGACCAACCAGACATTCCGAACAAACTGTATAGTTTACACGATCGATTTCTTTCTATACTTAAAAAAAGAATTTTAAAAGAAACTAAAGAGGTCATTACGTGAAAAAATCGACGTGGTATTTTATAGACATCGACGGGTGTATCATGCCAAGCTCCTTCTCAAACGTTTTCTACAAGAACGACGAAGAAAAGTTAGAAACAATTAACAGAATTTACAACAAAGTCGTAAAAGAAGAAACTAAGCTATTTCCTGGTTTCGTCAAGTTCTACGAAAAAATTAACAATATCAAACTAAATCCGATTGAAGAAATAACTTTCATTACAGGACGACAAGAAAACGTGTTTGGATGGTTAACTGAAATGCAATTAAAACCGCTGAACTTGATTTCTTCTAATTACGACGTGCGTTACTTTTACAACAAAGTAAATCACACGAAAGAAAATTATAAAAATTTCAAGCTCCACGAAATATTAAATATTATATCGTTTACTAATTTTAAAGGTATAATTGAAGTATTCGACGACACTACAGATTATTTCGACGGTTTAATACAAGCAATACCTAATTTATGTCTTTGTACAAAAATAACAAGCAATTACGATTGGATTCAACATTTAAAATAAATAAAAAAGAGGTAAAAATATGACAAATAAACCTATCGGAACAAAAGTAATCATTACTAACGATTGTAGAAAATGGAAAAGAGCAACGGGAAAAGAAGGAATTATCGTCAAGAAAAAACGATATACAATTTCAAAAGATGTTTTCCCTTTAAAGATAAACAAAAATACAACACTCCACGTGACTGATTTAGACAAAGATCTCGTAGTTAACGTTCCTGTAATCAAATACGGTCGGTTTGCTAAAATACGAGGATATAAGTGTTGGTGGACAACTGTAGACGAGTACAATAAAATTAAAAAACTAAACAAAAAAGATGATGCTTAAATGGAATTAAAAAAAAAGCACGATTTTAACGGTCAGATATCTTACTTCACGTTACATCCTGAAACTATTGACGAATGTAGTCAAGTAATACATTTAGCAACAACGCTACCAGAAATATTTAAACTAGTCGTAGAATACCACGTTATGAAATCAAATCGTGACGTTTATCTCAAAATTAATTCTGAATTTTACGACGAAGACGTTATGAAAAAATGCGAGTCTTGTGACGTCGGAAATTACATTAGCAGCAATTTCTACGATAAAAATGGAAACGACGCTGCGTGCGATCTCTGCAACGTAAAACAAGAAATTATTAATAGAAAATTAAACAAAAAAAGTGATTAAACGTGACAAAAAATAAAATTCTCATATTTGTTATGATAACGATTGCAATCCCGATAACATTATCCATAGTTCGTTGTTTTTTTACAAGAAGAATACCCTACGATATTTTTCTTTTTATATTAATAATTGCTGAATATTTTATTTTAAATATAATTAGAATGAAAAGGAATTGTATAAATGGTAAAAGATAAAAAATTTGTTATAACTACTATAATATTTGGAATCATAAATCAAGTAATAATAATACGAAGTTTAATTTATTTTTGGATTTTAAAAGAGGCTTATATGTTTGTTTTATTTTCTTTTTTAAATCTTATAGTTTATTGGGTTTTATATATTAGTATAAAAAGTGACAATACGTTAAACGAAACGTTAAAAAAATTATATAAAAAGACTTTAACGAAGAAATGGAACAACATCGTAAACAACACCAACATATATGAAATATTTACATCGTGTCCTTTTTGTAAAGATGCGACATATACTAGTTCTAAAATTTACTCTTGTACGCAAAATACGATTTGTTTTAACGTTTGTAGAATAAACCATAAAATTTGCGGTTTTAAATTTTCTTTATTGAACAGATTAAGATATTATTGTTTTATCAATTACAATCGCGAAAAAATAAATAAATTAATCCAAATGGTAAAGGATAGTATTAGAAATGAAATATCTAGATTAGATATTAAAATAAGTAAAGATAAGAAAAGAATCAAATCCGAAACCTGGGAATTAGAATCGTATTCAATGATTGGAAAGATTAAACCAGGGATGTCGATAGAGGTCAATAGAAATGAATGAAAAAATATATAAAGAACATTGGAACACTTACAAAAGTTTAGAATCCAAAACAAATGAAAATAACAAAATTTTAATTTTAATGAGGAATTTAAAATGATAAATGATAAATATAGAATAATTATTAACTATAGAAACAACATGTTCTTTAAACAAGAATTAAGACAGGAAAAGAAAATGGCACCAGATAGAATTATCAGAAGAGTAAAAAAACGTGGATATGGAGAAAATGATAGATATATTGATAAACTTGATTCAAAATGTTATACAGTATATTATTGGAAAGATGATCCGATTTATTACGTATCTTGGGAAAAAAACAAGTTCCAGATGATTGTTTCAAAATTAATATTGAAATTAAAAACAATATTAAAAAGAGGTAAAAAATAAATAATGAAAAATATTAAATTAATATGCCCAAAATGTGGAGACACGTCAATTAAAATTTCAAACGGAACAGATTGGAGAAACATTATCGAAATCTATTGCGAATCTTGCGCAACACGATTCTTCTACGCATTAAGAAATTCTAAATCTGAAAAACAAAAAACAAAAAAAATATACTCAATTAAAATCGGAAAATTTGGTTCTTATTTTTACGACGAAGAACTAAAAAAACCATTGTCTCTTACAAAAGTTGAAGATTTGCTTAACAGATTTGATAATTTTGTAGACTGTTTTAAAGAGGGAGACAATTGGATTGAATATCTTGAAGAATATAGAAAAGATAAGGTGAAAAAACAAAATGGGTAATCATTATAATAACAACCACGATAGAAAGCCATCATCTAGAAATTGGGACGTCAAAACAATGAAAGACTACAATTATAACTTCGCTAACCTTAACGAAAAAAGTAAAGCCATCATAATAAACGAATTGATTGATCGGATCGAAATATTAGAAGCTAAAACAAACGACGTCGATCTCAGTTCGAGTAGTAAATCGTCTTTATTCATAGATCATAAAATAGAATCAAAATTAAACAGTATATTTAGAAAAAAAACAAAGAAAAGCAACAGAATAGAAAACATCATCATTTTAACAATTGGAATCGTTATTTCAGTATTATTAATAATAGTAGCATATCATTTTTTAAAGCTAGGATACAGTTATGAGTTCGTTTATTTAACATGGTTATTCATCATTATTTATTCGTTTTTAATAGTCTTCGTAATAGACATATTTTTAAAACAAAAATATGAAAGAATAAAAGCAGGTGATAAAAAAGATGTTAAAAATTAAACTTGACGATTTCTATTTTTTTCTGGTAATTCTATTTGCAATAACACTACTCGTGTATTTATTATATTCGATGTTCAAATTTAGTGTCTTGAAAGAATGGACGTGTTTTTTTGCATCTGTTGCAATTTTTATTGTACTTTTGATAGTTATTCTTTTTTTAGTTAATATAGAATATTTTATTGAAAAAGCACGAAAAAACTATTTAAAAAAAGTGGAAATTGGTAATTTCAGAATAAGAAAACAGTAGTTGACAATAATATCATGGAAACAAGAGAAAGTCATTTACTCCCTTTGAAATCTTATTTTGGTAGTTGTACCATAATAATGAGCTGATCAATTACCAACCACAATTAATATGTTAGAAATTTAAAAAATACATAAAAAAAATAAGAAAATATATAAAATACAAGAAAAATTGAAAAAATAAAGAGGTATTAAAAATGTCTGAAAAATTAAAAATAGAATTTAAAAACGGAAGTAAATTAGTCTTCGAAAACATAGATAACGAAGAATATCGAATATACGAATTCATAAAAGACGATGGCAAACCTTATAACGTAAAAATTATCGAACCGTTAAAAATGCACGTTAATGATTTAGGTGACCATCGAATATTTGACAGAGAAGAAACGTCGCATTACATTCCATTCGGATGGGTTCATCTCAAATGGAAAACGAAAAAAGGAAAAGAACATTTTAGATAAAGAGTGAGATAAAAATGCTACTGATATCGTTTTTTTTATCAATATTTATTTTGACAGTGTGCATATTAGGAATATTTATGGTTTTAAAAGAATTTGATAATATTCATAAAAAAGATTGGTTTCATTTAATAACGTGTATTATCGCGACTATTGCTACGCTAATATTATTTATAATAGAGATGATTGAAAACGGGATCGTTTAAAATGAATAAAAGAAAAAAAAGAAATTTAATTCGTAAAATCATAGACTTTTTGTTAGTAATTGACATTGGAATTCTCATCCCGACTGGATTTTTAACTACATTTTTCTATTGTATAGGAATAATAATTTATGACAAAATTATGCACATCATACATGTCATGTTTGTTTTTAGTGTCATTTTAGTTGTCATGGTTTACGTTCTTAACATTAAAATTGAAAATTTAATAGAAAAAGGTGATAACATTACAAATAAAAAGATAATAAAAGATCCTGCGTGTGCTCTTTTTACAACAAACGTTTTTAAATATGACAAAAAAACAACATTAGAAAAAAGATTCGAACGATACGATAACAATAAATTCATTTTAAATCCGATTGAATTCAAACTTTACGAATTACAAGACGGTTCTAAAATAAAGAATATTCTTTCAAATTGTACTAAATGTCCATCTGATAACAGTTCTTGTGGTGAAGTAATACAGGTAATATTAAATTCCATGAATCCAAAATTAGGAAATAGAAAAATTTCTATTAGATTATGCCCTTATGGCGTAAAATGTATTGACGATTGTTTCTTGTCAAAATAATATATTAAAAAATAAAAGAGGTAAAAGAATGAACAGAAAAAAAAAAATAAATTTAATTCGTAACGTCAGAACGTTTTTACAAATAAACGTTTTTATAATCATTGTTCCGAGCATGTTTTTAACAACATTTTTTTATTATTTAAAAATAATAGAAATAACATTCGATCAATTAGGAAACGTTATGATATTTCTAGTTTTACTAGGTGGTTTTTTAGCTTGCACGGTCGATATCCTCAATTACTTAGTTAATAGGATTGCAGCGAAACCTTACATAATTCATATAATTGAAAAACTTAAAAATGAGGTATAAAAAAAATGTTAGAAATGTTAAAATTATTTTTTTTAGTAGTTCCATTTGTTATTTTTGTCGTTTCAGTTATTCAAATAATCAAAAAAGATTACTTTGAAGATATTGAATGGTATATAAAAACAGTAATGGAGATTTTAGCTTTTATAACTGCTAATCCAATCATGTTTTATGAATGGTTATTATTAAAAGAAGATAAATAAAAACATCTGAAAAAATAAAAAATATTAAACAAGTATGAGTTAAACGATGAGCTGTTTAAAAATTAAAAAATTATCAACTTTCGAAATAATTGACACGTTAAAATACCAAGCTAACAAAAAAATCGTAAACGATTTCACGTACTCTGCTCTAGAAGAACTACAGAAAAGATTCTATTCTAAAAAAGTAATAAAAAATTTTCTTAAACTTAAACGAAAGAACAAAGAACAATTAAAATGAAATTTATTTCAACAGGCCTAGTTAATAAAAAAACAGAATCTAGAATAAAAAAACTTAAAAAACAATTCGTGATAATGACAAGAAATTTACAGAAGTCAGTTTTTATAATAAAATCACTCTTATCACTCTTTTATTTTTCTGGCTTCGTAAACTTGTCTTCATGTCAAGAGGAATTAAAAAATGAGTAAAAATCTAAAAGAAACGTTTTGTTATTACACTAGAGTTTCCACGACGATGCAAGAAGAAAAAAAAACTAGAAAAAGTCAAATTCTTGCAATCAAAAATTACGCAGAAAAAAAAAAATTAAAACTTTCAAAAGAATACAAAGACGTCATGACAGGGATGGATTATGATAGACCAGGGTTCAAACAAATGATAACAGAGCTCAATAATTATAAAGGCGTCATTATTCCTTTCGTAGATAGGTTAGGTAGAGATTTTATCGAACAGATGAAAGTATTCGTAAAGCTTCACGAATCAAAAGTCGAGATCCACGTTGTAGACATCGGAGAAATAAACCCACGCTCTTTAGATGATCAATTAAAATACGTTTTTGAATCGTATTTTAGCGCAAAAGAAAGAGAAAGATTAATACAAAGAATAAAATTTGGTATCGAGAGAAAAAGAAAAGAACAAGACGGATTGTGGGGAAGAAGAATGAAACCTATCGACTGGGAAAAGTTTTACATGTTAAAAACAATAGGTCTGTCAATGGTCGAAATATCAAAAGTTTTAAAAGTTGGGAGAACTACTTTATATAGAAAATTAAACGAAAAAAATACTAGAGAAAAAAAAGAAACAACTAATTGTGAGTTCTAAATTAGTATAAACGAAAAAATAAAAAAAGAATAGTGATTTAAAAAAATGTTAAAAAAGTTAGAAAAACAGATTAACGATAAAATAAAAGTCATTGCTCTCGATATCGTTTTTCTAAAAGATAATTGGTTTAATAGTACAAAATCGTACAAATTAAAAACTTTAAACAAAGCAAGACTTTTCCTATTATCGTTAACGAGAGATTTTTGGAACATATATCAACAGGAATTAGAGATTCCTTTAATAGTTCCAGGAATCGACGGAGATATCGATCTCGAGTGGAACAATAAAAAATTTCATTTATTAGTTTCCATACCAGAAGACAATAAAACGTTAGCAGGACTTTACGGCAACAACCGTAAAAAAGACGAGATTAAATATAATTTCAATAACGATGGATTAAACGTAAAACTAATCGCTTGGTTGAAAAGACAAGCTTAAGAGATCAATAAAAATGACGTTAAAAAAATTCAAAACAATTTACGCTGATCCTCCATGGGAATTTAATGATAAATTAGACGATTCTCGAAAAAAACCATATTCAACAATGTCAATAAATTCATTGTCGAATTTACCAATTCAAGACATTACCGACAATAACGCACATTTGTATCTTTGGGTCCCATCAGTATTTCTAGAAGTAGCTTTCTCAGTAATCAGAGCGTGGGGATTTGACTATAAAGTCCACATTGTTTGGGTAAAAAGAACAAAAAACGGGAAACTCTGGTTTGGGATGGGACGATATCTCAGACACTGCAACGAATTGTGTTTGTTTGCGACTAAAAATAATTTTAGATTAAAAACTAAAAACACTAGAAATCTTATTGACGAAATAAAACCAAATACTCATCATTCAGCTAAGCCTAAAAAAATGTACAAATTAATAGAAAAAAATTCGTATCTACCATTCCTGGAATTGTTTGCAACAAAAAAAAGAAAAAATTGGACGTCGTGGGGTTACGAAATTAATAAAAAAGACATAAAAAAAGAAATAACTAACTATATTACTAATTTTTAAATCTAAAAACGTGGTGTCAATATTATGGATTTTAAATCAATTGAAAATAAAATAAAAATGTTCAAGAAAGCACAACCAACTTTTTGGGGATGTGCACTGTGTGGAGAAGCTGGAGAAGCTGCTAACGTTCTTAAAAAAATCGAAAGACAATATTTTTCAAGAGATAAAAGTATCCTAGTTCTCGAATCTAAGTTATCTGAAGAATTAGCAGACGTTTTTATATATGCTACATTAACAGCTAGACATTTTTCGATAGATTTCGAAGCAGCAATATTAAAAAAAATTGACAAAGTAAACAACAGACAAATAATAAATGGACATAAAAATAAATGAATGAAAAAAATCAATTAATTAAAAATTTAAAAATTGAAAAAACAATCGACGTAGAAGAAAAGATCGACAATTATATAAAAATAATTATTAAATTTGTAGAAAATACTTGCAAGACGATTGATATTAAATTTGATATCATTAATCAAAAAATTTTACGTTTAGACTACACCATAAAAAAAACAGAAAAATCCATAGCAAAATACTGGAATTTCAATAAAAAAATAAATAAAAATTTTGAAATTTTATCAAAAAATTTGAAATATTCAATATATCGCGAATTAAAAAAAGTGTTCAAAACTCAAGAACAAACTAAATCTCAAAAATCTCAAAAATGAGATTAATCTCAAAAATGAGATTAGTTTAAATTAAAGAAAAAACTATTAATTATAACATTAAAAATTTTTAAAAAAATCTAAACTAAAAAAGGTGATAACTATATCAAAAATAACAAAACAAGAAGAAATTGACCAGAACCTCATAATAATTCAAGACAGCATGAAGAGTTCTGGATCTTCAGTTTATATTTTAATACCAAAAACTGTAAGAGATAAATTAAACATAAAAGACGATAGCACGTACAAGTTAGTTTGCAACATAAAACAAAAAGAAGTCACAATAAAATTTAAATAAGGTGAAATTAAAAAATGGCTAAAAAAACAAAACCAGAACCAAAATCAAAAAAAATATTAAAACTAAAAAAATTAAACAACGAAATCGATTTAAAAGATCTGATGACGACTTACAAGCTAACCAAAAAATCGTTAATAAAATCGCTAAACGATATAATAGACGAAGAACTAGAAGAAAATCCAAAATTAAACGATAAAATTCTTTTAGTATTAGTCATGAGAAGTTTTAAATTAGCGATGAGAGGACATTCTATTAGCAATGCTATCCCAGTAGAAGTTTGTACGATCGCAAAAAAAAGCGCCTACGACTATGCTGAAAGAAGGATTTCAGATCTTAAAAAATTATTTTTAGTAGATCCGGATAAAGCGATAAATGTAGGCATTGGTGATGCTATCTGCGACGAAAATGGAGAAGTATTTTACTCGAAATCTACTTTTAATAAAGGAGAGTATCCAGAAC
>Ga0307433_1001399_pt1 | contig 13295 bp, 9 predicted proteins | sample SalMarWE160210MG_FD_202166 | JGI IMG/M metagenome (GOLD analysis project Ga0307433, IMG submission 202166) | Salt marsh sediment microbial communities from the Plum Island Ecosystem LTER, Massachusetts, United States - WE1603-210 | ecosystem: Environmental > Aquatic > Marine > Intertidal zone >... | reverse complement strand
TATGTGTTGTATCGATGTTGGCGGCTGGGGCTGGCAAGATGGTGGATGCAACCGAAGCTGTGTATCTGAGAGTATTTGTCCAAATAACTAATGTGTTGTATCGATTGTGGCGGCTGGTGTTGGCAGGACAACAGAGTCTGCGTATCTGAGACTATTTGTCCAGGCGGCTCAGTGCCATAATCAGTACAAATAAACAGCTTTGATGGTTTTCGCCAGCAAGTAGAACAAAAGAGCTGCCCGATTAAAAACCGGGCAGCTTTTTTTCATAAACATCCAGCAAGAAGGTCAATCTTGACCCTGGTCATTTTCTGCAGGGTTTTTCATTCGGATTTGTCCATTCTCCGTAGTTCCAGCCTTCGCAGCCGCTTCGGCGGAGAAGGTACTACGAAGGATGAATTTCGTATCCCCGTTTTCACAGGGATGAGTTTACCCCTGCGAAAGCAGGGGTGCTTTGAATTTCGATATTATCCCCGCCTCCTTTCGTACTTGTTTGTCCTGTGTTTAACAAGCTCCTGCCGTAATTTATTGCGGGGCTTTCTGTCCACCGTCCATTGTTTTCTGCTGACCTTCCTTCAGCAGTCTCTCCAGTTCCTTCTTCGCCATCTTCGTATGCGGATGCTCCGGTCCTAAACTCTCTTCGAAGATTTTAACCGCACGCTGATACAACGCTTCTGCCTCTTCTAACCGGCCGGTTGCCTTAAGCAATCCTGCCAGATTGCCCAGGGCACCTGCAACCTGCGGGTGCTTTGAACCCAAAGATTCTTCCCAGATTTCAGCCGCTCGACGCATCATCGACACTGCCTCTTCTAATCGGCCGGTATTCTTAAGCAACTTCGCCAGATTGTTCAGGGCACCGGGGAACTTTGGCTTGATTTCCAACGCCCGGTTATACATATTGATTGCCTCGTCGATTCGGCCCATCGACTCCAGCACGGAGCCGTAGTCGTAATATGCCATTGCCAGTTCCGGGTCCAACTGGATAGCTTTCTCGATGCAAGCGATAGCTTCCTGGTACTTACCCATCCTGAACAGAATATACCCCTTATCGCTATGTGCTTTGGCGTAATAGGGATTAAGGGCCAGCGATTTTTCCAATTCCTCCAAAGCTTCGGCATACTGTCCCGAATCCGCCAATTCTTTGGCTTTGAGAAAATGGCGATAGGAGTCCTGCACCGGAGTGCTGATAGAGGCTATTGCATCAGGTGAGTTGTACAGGAATTCAGGGATGTTAACCGCTCTGTTTGCGGCCGTCGAGTTCGGAATCAGAATTGCGGGACTATCATTACCGCTTTCGTCAATGTGAGTAAGAAACATTTGTGTAAAAGGCGAAAAGCCTTTCGAAGCAAATACGAGCCATCTACCATTTGGCGACCAGCTATGCCACGAGTTCATCAAAGACAAATTGCAGCTCATTTCCCGCGTTTTGCCCCCTTGGGCGGGTATTATGTATAGCTTGCTGTCCGGCCGCATAAGTTGTCCCTTGTTGGTCCGCACAAAAACAATCCATTTTCCGTCGGGTGAATATCTGGCAAATGAGTTGCTCATGCCATTCTGCGATGCACCTTCCAGCCGCGTTGGCAGCCCACCGGCGCCGTCATTAAATGGCATCGTGTAGAGGTCATATTGGATAAGCGTCTCATTCGGGTCATTTACGTGCTTGGGCATCACTTGGGTTTCATAGTTATCCTTTGCTTTGGCTCTCGAGAAAACAATGCCTCTTCCATCGGGACTCCAGCAGGCATTGGTATGAACGTAATTAGGGTCGTTAGCGCCCGGCAGAGGTTCCATCCTTCCGGTATCCCTATAGTAGACCACGAAGATGCCCCTTGTTGGGTAAAAGGATTGCAGAAACCTGAAATCAGAGTAGTTGGCAACAAAGGTAGACTCGTTTAGTGTGCTGATAACATATTTACCGTCAGGCGAGACCTGTGAGAACAAGCCGAAATTCATGTGTCCCTTCGGCGAGTATCTATACGAGCTCCAGGTAATGATATCATCGGCAGCGATAACCATGTTCTTCCCGACCTTCGCCAGGGCGTAAGCCCCTTTGTCTCCTTGCGGGCCGTCCATATCCATACCAAGCACCTTGCCGTCGCGCGAGAAAGTATGACAATTCACACAAGTGGGCATGTCTCTAAGCACAACGCGGGCGGAAGGTTTGGAAATATCGCGCAGCCTCCATACAATGAGGGGCATTGCCTCATTGGCAAGTGGCTTTATCACACCTGTTGAAGTTTCGGACGGCATCAGTGGCACATCACGGTAAAAGATGGGCACGCCAACAGGGTCCTTTGAGACCATAAGCTGCATATTTGCCCTTGACAGAATTTCCGGCTTGCTGCCGCTCGCCTCGGCGAAGCTCGTCGAAGCCGGGCTGCGAAAACCGGTGACGGTCACAGTCCCAAACGACTCGACGCAATGTCGCTTAACGACATCCCACGTGCGCTCGTCGGGTGTCCACGCTTTTGCAGAAACATCATAATCGCTTCGCCTGTAGTTTTCGTTGCTCCAACTGACAGCCTCCGGGTCAATCTGTGGTTCAACCTGCTTTCCCGCAGTGAGAGCGTATATGTGAAATGGATTGTTCTTAAAAGTTATATCTATCAACCACAGGTCTGCTGCCTTTTCCGAGTCATGCCATAGAAAGGTAGGGGCGACAATCTCAGACGGGAAAATGGATTTATTGAATGGGTAATCGAGAGTTATTGGCGAATACTCTCTCTCGGGGACAATGCTCGCAAGAATAGACCGTATAAGGCCGGCGGCTGGCTTAGGACCGGCTATCGAACTCGTGTCCTTGTCTAAGGCCAGAAAAAGGTCTCGACTGAGGGGACGGTCCTCTAAGAAACGGTAAAGGAAGAAAACCGAAATTGCCCCGGCAGCTAAAATCAGGAATATAATCAGCAAGTTTCGAATGGTTCGGCTTATCATACAACTTCTCTCTTTGCCAGCTGGGTAATATATACGCAATTATTGTGCACATCTATCATAGCATAAAAGTATAATAGATTTGAGCGGGAAATGAAACTTTTATGAGGCTTTTAATCCTGCAGCACAATATAATATCGAAAACCCCGTTTTTGAACTTAAGTAAAAACGGATGATTTTTCCCAGTGAGTTGTAGAAAAAGGCTGTCCGATTAACAATCGGGCAGCTTTTTTTAAGTTCATTTTTAAAAAGCCGCCACTCCGTGTCACAAATTTCACAGATTTTTTGAACGTTGATAGCCATTTTCAAATAAGAACCAAAGTTCAGGAAATTTTACTTGATATACTCGACGATTGATTTAGAATTCGGTGGGAGTAACAGAATCGGTCGAATTTGTGATGTTAGGCCGTTTTGAAAGTTATCATAAACAGGAGTAATGAAATGCGTAGATTTATCAATAAGCAATCGATTATACTTTTCTTTTCACTTTCGTTTTTACTAACAACGTCTTGTGCTCCAAACTTGAAGCAACGAGTTATAGAATTCCAGGAAGCTCACAACAGACTGGATGTCGAGAAACTACTAGAACTGTCCACCGATGACGTGAGACAAGAGGACAGCGGCGGTTATCAGTGGATAATGCGGGAGGCCATATTGGACAGTCGTATATTTCTAACAGATATTAGGGTTAATGGAGACGTTGTTACCTGCAAAGCTAAACAGCAGGACGACTGGTTCAAAACTGCTGGAATCGATGCAGTATATTATGAATCTTTTCAATTCACTTTCAAAGACGGATTAATAAAAGATATTAGCTCAACGTATACGCAGGAGAGTGCCGATGCGATACGGGAGTTTAAGGCAACCTTCTATAAATGGGCTGGTGAAAAACTGGGCCCAGAAAGTGCAGAATTGATAACAAAGGGAATTACTATAGAAAATGCCGACAAATGGCTGACGTTGGTGCAAGAGTGGCGAGAGGAAACTGAGAAAGAAGAAAAGTAATAAAGTATGTTTAGTACCTAAACCAGCAATAAAACCGCAGGCACCACAACCAGGTGGCGGTGGCAGCTGCACATGTGATTCAGGATGTGACGGTACTGCCATATCACCTAGTTTCAATCAGAATGGCTCAGGTACATACTGCTGGCGAGCAACCTCATGTAATTACATAAACTCCTGGTGCTTGAATAAGTTAGAGGTAAATGATCAGGATTACACGAACAGTTTCTCATTTACTTCCAGTTTCCCAGCCAAGATAAACGGCTATTGGTATATCTACTACAGTGGTTCTGTCCCTTGGAGTCACTTTGAGCTTAAATAACTGATGATTTTTCTCAGCAAGTAGAACAAAAGGCTGCCCGATTAACAACAGGGCAGCTTTTTTTGAATTTTTTTTGATTCGGCCGAAGGTAAAAAAAGATGAAAACATTTGGAATATAGCTATAATATCAAGAGCAACAAGATAAGAGATGATGCCGACATCGAGTTCTTTTATGGAAAAAAGAGAATATATTTTTTTATAATATCCTAAATATGAAGCGAAGACATTTGTTTATAATACTGATTTTACTTCTTCTATGCCTCAACCTTCGTCTAGTCAATTGCGTTGGTATAGGAACTAATGATGATATTGCTTATATTCAAAATGCACGGGTTTTGGCATTAGGGAAAAGCCCAATTAGTTCCGGTTTTAATCAGCCTGGTTTTCGCTTAGGTATGGTAGCCCCTCTTGCGCTATTATACAAGGTATTTGGACTTAATGATGCAGCTTTTTCTTCTTATCCATTAATCTGTTCACTTATTACCTGTTTGTTAATTTACTTAACGGCAGCTCGACTATGGGGAACTGGTGCTGCAATAGTTGCTTCGTTACTTTGGATTGCATATCCTCTGCAGATTGTTTTCGATACCCAGCTTTCTCCCTCAAACCAACATGCAACTTGTGTAGCAGCGGCTTTATTTTTTTATTTTTATTCTACTACTGATAGAACCTCTTCATCTCCTTCGACCTTGCTCCCGTCTCGCCCTCGGCGAGCCGAGGCGGACAGGACAGGCATTTCAAGGTTTAATTTTTTATCAAAATTGAGAGAACCGGTATTATTAATACTCTGCGGCGTATTTCTTGGACTTGGATGGTGGATAAATGAATTATTTGTAACTTTTATACTTGTAGTTCTACCTTTTCTCTTTCTGATTCGGCCGAGAATTAAACATCTATTGTGGATAATAATAGGATTTCTATTTATAATATTTTTAGAATTATTAATAGTTAAAATATCGACTGGTTCGTGGCTTACAAGATTTAACTGCATACTTAAAACAGAAGCGATTATTCAGAGTAATATAGATTATGAGTATTTGCCGAGGACCCTTTTTAAAGTTTGGAACATGAATCCTCTTTATGATGAGAGTCATTTTGGAATAATCTGGTATTTATTTATTATAGTATCGATTGTAGCATTATTATTGAGGCAAAAGCTCCCCCTGGCCTTGGCATTAGGCTGTTGGCTCTGGATAGCTTATCTTCAATGGGGCATTCAAGACCCGGATGGTACGCCTATTGCCAGATATATTCGTTACATCTCTATGATTGTTCCAATTCAATGCTTAGTCTTTGGAGCAATACTTGGACACCTTCTGAAATTCTCAAGGAAATTAAAACCGGTTTTAATATTTTTATTTGTTCTTCTGCTTATACATCTATCCTGGCTTGGGACAAAGGCGGTAAATACGGTTAAAATACGCACTGATGATTTTAAAAAAATTGCTAAATATCTCGTGAATTTAAAATTAAAAAACGATGATATAATATACACAGATTATTATGCTTCAAATTTTGTTAAACTTTATTCAAAAGGAAGTTTAAACATCCAAATGGTAGATCAACTTAAATGGATGACTAATCCACCACGAAAAGGATATATTGTTAAAGATAGTTCACGAGTCCTTTTTGAGTTACCAGAATATCCCAAACAATTACCTCAATGGTATACAGCCCCTCCCCTATCTAATTGGCAGTTACTTCATACAGTCCGTGGCAGAGAGGTTGGGGTATATAAAACATTTGACCCTAAAATTTACAGGATATTACCTTGATACCGAACTTTTGCGATTGTAAGGCGAAACCAATTGGGCCTTAATATGCTGAGCAGACTTGCGTTAAGTGAGAAAATAAATGATTAAAAGATTAATATATATTTTAAGACATTTTTTAAACCATTCTTTTATAAGATTTGCTCTTGTAGGTTTTTTAGGAATGATTACAAATCTTATTATTTTTTTTATTTTTGTTGATATTTTTAAATTCTGGGCAAACGTAATCGCCATAATGGCTTTTTTGTTGGCTGGTATACAAAATTATATTTTACATCATAAATGGACTTTTAGTAAAACCACACGTGGCGAAAAAATCTCCTTTTATAGCTGGGTTAAATTTAATATGACTACAATAGTCGGACTTGGAGTTAATCTTATAGTATTAAATATAGTATTATACTTTTTCACTGTTCCTTATAAAGTGATTGCGCAGTGTTGTGGGGTTGGTAGTGGAACGGTATTAAACTATTTAGGTTCAAAATATTTTGTTTTTAATAAAAATAAATTCGGAAATAAAGAAAAAGAGTCTGTTTAAAAACTTTATGTGCGATGGAGTCATTTTTTATTTATTTTTCGAATAGTATCGCAAATAATGTCAATCTGCTCCTTCTTAAGACCCGAGGCGGAGGGAAGATATAATCCTTTTTGAGATATTTCGTCGGTAACAGGGTACTCTCCTGAGCAATCACAGCCAAAATTCTCCAGGGATTTTTGTCTGTGCATCGAGACAAAAAATGGACGCGTACCAATACCTTCTTCTTTCAGGGCTTGCATTAATTGGTCACGATTTAATTTAAAACCATCTTCTATCAAAATAGAATACATCCAGTAAGAATTGAGTGCCCATTCCTTTTCACAGGGCAAAGTAATGCCATTAACATCTTTTAATCTTTCATTATACAGTTTTGCATGCTCTCTTCTTAACTTAACATAAGTATCAATTTTTTCCAATTGAGCAAGTACAATTGCTGCATGAACATTAGTCATCCTGTAGTTAAAGCCGATATCATCGTGTGAAAAAACTCTTGGTTTATCCAGCGGGAAGCAGAGATTTTTAAAATATCGACAATTATCATAAAATTTTTGATTATCAGTAACAACGATACCACCTTCGCCGCAGGTTATCATTTTGTTGGCGAAAAAGCTAAAACATGCAATATCACCCAGGGAGCCACATTTTTCCCCTTTATATAAAGACCCCATGCCCTCGGCAGCATCTTCAATAATAAGAAGATTATGTTTTTTTGCGATGTTTAGGATAGGGGCCATATTACAGGGGTGACCATAAATGTGTACCACCATAATTGCCTTTGTTTTAGATGTGATTTTTTCTTCAATTAAATCGGGATTGATATTCCAGGTCTCTCTGTCGCAATCTACAAATACAGGTTTTGCACCGCAAAAACAGACAGAAAACGCACTGGCAATCATGGTAAATGCAGGAATAATTACCTCATCACCTTCGCTTACCCCAATGGCTCTTAATGCGAGATGCAGGGCGGTAGTGCCGCTTGTTGTTACTGTTCCGTAATTTACACTGATATATTCAGGAAATTTTTGCTCAAAATCTTTTATATATTTACCCCCGGAAGAAATCCAGGTTGAGCTGATAGCCTCTTTTACATATTCTAATTCATTACCATCTAAGAAAGGTTCACATACAGGTATCATTTTTGGTCTCCTTTTAAATTTTGAGGTAAAATCCTGTAAATTTTAGGGTCAAACTCTTCATACATCTCGACCTTTTTCCCATGGACTGTATGAAGTAACGGCCAATACTGCGGGGGGGATAAACTCCATTCCGGCATTGAACTGCGATATTGCGGCAATTTAATAACATACCATGAACCATCGGCAACAAGAATTCCTTTTTTGGGTAGACTTGGTTTTGGCTTTTGAAAAGTTACATTTTTAACGTTTAAACCTTCTTTTGAATAAAGTTCGATAAAATTTCTGGTTAGAGTATCTGTATATATTACATCACCATCCCTTAAATTCATGAGAAATTTAGTTATTTCTTTAAAATCCTCGGTGTGTATTTTTGCCGTATTTACTGCCTTTGTTCCAAGCCAGGACAGATGTATAAATAGAATAATAAATAAAAATATTATAACCGGCTTTAATTTCCTTGAGAATTTAACAAGGTGTCCGAATATTGCTCCAAAGACCAGACATTGAATAGGAACTATCATAGAGATGTAACGGATATATTTAGCAATTGGTTCACCCTTCGGCGATTGGACCCCCCCATTGAAGATAAGCTATCCAGAGCCAACAGCCTAATGCCAAGGCCAAAGGGAGCTTTTGCTTGCCATTCCCCGTAGTACTACGAAGGACGAACAGTAATAATGCCAAAATCGTTACTATAACAAATAAATACCAGATTATCCCAAAATAGCCTTCATCGTGAAGAGGGTTTATATTCCATATCTTAAAAAGGGCTCTCGGCAGATATCCATATTCTTTATTGCTCGCAACGGCTGCTTCCGTTCTAAGTATGCAGTCAAACCTTGCAAGCCATGAAAAGCTCACGATTTTAACCATTAATAATTCTAAAAATATTATCAATAGAAATCCTGTCACTATCCACAATAGGTGTTTAATTTTAGGCCGTACAATAAAAAGAAAGGGTATAACTACCAGTATGAAGGTCACAAATATTTCATTTACCCACCATGCAAGTCCGAGGAATACGCCACAGAGTATTAATAATACCGGCTCTCGCCATTTTAATAAAAAATTAAACCTTGAAATACTTGAGGAAGTCTTACCGGCAGCAGCATAAAAATAGAGCAATAGTACCGCTGCTACACAGGTTGCCTGCTGATTTGAAGGAGAAAGTTGTGTATCGAAAACAATCTGCAGCGGATATGCAATCCACAGCAGAGAAGCAACTATTGCAGCGCCCATTCCCCACAATCGAGATGCTGTCAGGTAAATCAACGCACAGGTAATGAGTGAACAGATTAATGGATAAAGGGAAAAACCTATCTCATTATATCCAAACACTTTGTATAATAATGCAAGAGGAGCTACCATACCTAAGCGGAAACCACACTGGTCAAAACCGGCAAGTGGGTTATGCCCTTGTGCTAAGGCACGTGCATTTTGAATATAAGCAATATCATCATTAGTTCCTATACCAACGAAATTGACTAGACGAAGGTTGAGGCATAGAAGAAGTAAAATCAGTATTATAAACAAATGTCTTCGCTTCATATTCAGGGTATTACGAAAAAATATATTCTCTTTTTTTCGTAAAGGGTTTCAACGCAGGCACTGTTTCCTACTCCTGTTGCTCTATATTCCAAGCGCTTTTCATCTTTCTTTCTTTTCGTATGATAGGCTATTCTGGCCTTAAATGGGTCATCATTTTGCGCAAAAATAGCATCATTTTGCGCAATTTGTCCTTGTGAACGCCACAGAGATATTGTAAGAATAAATTATGCCAAAGATTCTCAAAATCATACTGCTCATCGAAAGGTCAAGAGCCTTCGACAGGGAAATGCTTCAGGGCATCGTCCAGTACTCTAATATTCACGGGCCATGGCTGTTTTACATAGAACCGGAAGCATACAGAAATGACAGAGAGCAAACATATAAGTGGATAAAAGGATTAAATGCCGATGGGATTATAGCTCATACCTGGGAAGCCGATATCGTTAAGATGATTACCAAATTGGGGCTTCCTACAATTATTAATGGTAAGGCAAAGCCAACTTTGAGGACATTTGCTAGAGTAGCTGACCAGGTAGCGATTGGCCGCATGGCCTCTAAATATTTCCTGGAACGAGGGTTCAAGCATTTTGCTTACTGCGGCTTTGATGATATGCTCTGGTCTCAGCACCGGGGTAAGTATTTCAGTAAGGTAGTAGCCGAGTCCGGCTTTGAGACGCATTTCTACCGGCAGCCTAAGGCAAAGCACTTACGTACCACGGCCAAGGAACAAAAAAACATTGCCAAATGGCTCCGCGCACTGCCGAAGCCTGTAGCCGTAATGACCTGTAATGACGACCGTAGCGTGGATGTTTTGGTAGCCTGCAAGATAGCAAATATCGAGGTGCCGAGGGAAGTGGCAATCCTGGGTGTGGATAATGATGAATTAGTCTGTGAGCTATCCCATCCTCAGTTATCAAGCATAGCCCTGAGTATCAAAAGAGTCGGGTACGAAACTGCAAAACTCTTGGATAAGCTGTTGAGGGGGCGAAAATTAGCAGAAAATGAAAAAGAAGTGCATATCTTTCCTCTGCACATTGTAACCAGACAATCAACAGACATTATGGCGATAGAAGACCAGCAGGTCGAAGAGGCGGTCAACTTTATTCGCGAGCATTCCAGAAAGATACTCCAGGTCAACGATGTTGCGCGGGCTGTCGGCCTGTCCCGCCGGGCTTTGGAGCAGCGTTTCCGCAGAGCACTTGCGCGCTCAGTGCATGAAGAGATCAAATACAACCGCGTTAATCAGATGGCTAATATGCTAATCGGCACAAATTTATCACTATCCCAAATCGCAAGGTTGTTGGGATATCCAAACGCGAGTAATATATCCCGCTATTTCAAGCAACAGAGGAGAATTAGCCCATCGGACTACCGCAAGAAAGTCGGGCCCAAATAGGCCTATGCGGACAGCAGCTTTCTTAACCTAATTTTCCGGCTTTACCTTAATCGTTGTTATTCATCTACGGTGACCCGAATCCCCAATGCCGGCATCATTTCTTATCCAGTTGCTCTTGATATTACGGCTATATTCCAAATGTTCTCATCTCTTTTTATTTTACTTTCGGCTGAATATTAAAAATGAATTTATAAAAAAAGCTGCCCGGCTTTTAACCGGGCAGCCTTTTTCTACTTGCTGGTGAAAACTATCAAAGCTGTTTATTCACATTGGTTACGACACGTAGCCGCCTGGGCAAATACTCTCAGATATACAGCTCTGATTGCACTGCCAACACCAGCCGCCACAATCGATACAACACATTAGTTATTCGGACAAATACTTTCAGATACACAGCTTCGGTTGCATCCACCATCTTGCCAGCCCCAGCCGCCAACATCGATACAACACATTGGAACAGGTGTGCCCCACCAGCTACAGGTACCGCAGTCGCAACTGCCACCGCTCGTGGTTGTTGTGCTTGTACTCGATGCGGTTGTTGTTGTGCTTGTTGTGGCTGCGGTTGTTGTTGTGCTTGTTGTGGCTGCGGTGGTTGTTGTGCTTGTCGTGGCAGCGGTTGTTGTCGTGCTGCCGCACTGGCTACCGACGCAGCCGCCTTCACAACTACTCGGACATACGCAGCTTCGCCTGCATCCACCATCGTACCAGCCCCAGCCGCTGCAACTTTCACAACACATAGGGACGTTTGAGCCATACCAGTCACACGTACCGCAGTCACATCCGCCGCCGCTAGTTGTGGTCGTCGTGGCGCTGGTTGTGGTCGTGCTTGTCGTTGCAGCAGTTGTTGTTGTGCTTGTTGTGCCTCCGCCGCTCACCGAGAACGAGAACCCATTACACTCGAGTCCCTGACCGCCTCTCATGATTTCAAAGCCTGCTTCCATGTCATGAAGGTACCATGAAGGATCCACATAACCGCGGGAAATAGCATCATTAATGAAATCCATCATGTCGCCGCTTGCGGAACTCCTGCCCAATAGTATATATTGAACGAAATTCCAGTTCCCCTGGTGATAATACACATCATGCCCATTAAAAGTCCCCACCTGGTTACCAGACCAACCCATATTCTGTACATCCAGTACAATCATAATTTCTGCGCCACCATCATACCCACTACTGGAATCCTGGTTTGGACTTAACCAGCATTCGGCTGCAACATTATAGTCTCCGTCAGGCCTACTGCTGCTAACGTTAAAGCTGAAGGGAGCACTACTAACGTTGCTTACCAGTATGGGCATCCCGCTGTTGTTCGTACAATCGCCCCAGTGGCAACCTTTCCAGATGGATGGGTAGCCAGCAACAGAGCCCTGGTTGTGTTCGGATACAGAAACAATAAAACCTGTTCCCCCTGTTGACTGGATGCACTGCAGTGTATCTGCTCCCCAGACACAATTCTGAAGCTTGTATTCCCCTCCGCTGACCTCGACCACGCCATATTTTTCACAAGTTTCCTGTGCTTGCGCCGTTTGGCCGAGAAGTAATACCATCGCCATGATTGCGATTAAATATGCTTTTTTCATTTTGTTCTCCTTTTTTTGATTTACGTTAACTTTATTTACCTAATTAATTACTCTTGTTTCTCCCCGTTACACCTCCTTTTCTACCCCCTAAAGTTGCATGTAAAACAACCGTGGTTCGCCGACCCTGACAGGTTATGCAAAATAGATATGATATCGGCATTAAGCCACAACGATTTATAAAATCTCCGACCCCCAAAAGTGTCGGAAGGTTAAACAAAAAAGCAGGACTGTAGATATGCACATCTTTACAACGCATGCACAGTCTCTTGCGGATATGACAAACCAATCTTAAAGCAAAAACAAACCATTCCATAGACCACAATCCCTTGTAGGGTCTCTCTTAAGAATATTTCTTCTTGGGAATAGTTTTTTACTACGTTGTTACCCCATCAACATTCGTGTAATCTGTTTTACCGGTAAAGGTCCCCCTGAGAGAACCCCTAAGAGATTACCCTTTAAATAAAAGTTCCCACGAGGGTTCCCCCAACAAACTACTCTTTTAGGTGTAAATCTCCGCTAAACCCTTTTTCTATCATCCATTTTTTACCACAAATCTGACTAATGTCAATTATCAAAAATCCCCAACGACAATTTTTTTGCAGTTTCTTATAACTTATTTGACCAGCGTCAGTTATAAATTCCCTCCAACGACAATTTTTTTATCGTTTCCTCAAAAGGCGTTGGTGGAAGGGTTGAAAAAACTAAAAAAAGCTGCCCGGTTTTTAATCGGGCAGCTCTTTTTCTGTTTGCTGGTGAAAACTATCAAAGCTGTTTATTTGTACTGATTACGGCACTGAGCCGCCACAATCGATACAACACATTAGTTATTCGGACAAATACTCTCAGATACACAGCTTCGGTTGCATCCACCATCTTGCCAGCCCCAGCCGCCAACATCGATACAACACATTGGAACAGGTGTGCCCCACCAGCTACAGGTACCGCAGTCGCAGCTGCCACCGCTCGTGGTTGTTGTGCTTGTACTCGATGCGGTTGTTGTTGTGCTTGTTGTGGCTGCGGTGGTTGTTGTGCTTGTCGTTGCAGCAGTTGTTGTTGTGCTTGTAGTCGCAGCG
>Ga0307433_1001394_pt1 | contig 13333 bp, 12 predicted proteins | sample SalMarWE160210MG_FD_202166 | JGI IMG/M metagenome (GOLD analysis project Ga0307433, IMG submission 202166) | Salt marsh sediment microbial communities from the Plum Island Ecosystem LTER, Massachusetts, United States - WE1603-210 | ecosystem: Environmental > Aquatic > Marine > Intertidal zone >... | reverse complement strand
TCAGCCGGTCGTTCGAATTTGACAAAGGACCGAGAAGCAGCAGGGAATTGATGGTTAAGGAGGCAGACATGAATAAGATCCTGGTCGTGGATGAAGAAGATGCAATACGAATGCTCTATCAAGAAGAGCTCATGGAAGATGGATATGATATTATCGCTGCCGAGGACTACGATGCGTTGCTGGAGATAATTGCCGAAAAGGAGCCGGATCTCGTGGTCATGGATGTCAAGAGAAACGGATCTAGCGGCCTCGACATTCTCCAGGAGATCCGTACTTCCTTCAACGATATCCATATTATCCTGTGTACCGCACACGATGCATTGAAGTCCGATCCCAAAATAGCTGCTGCAAACTGTTTCATGATTAAGAGCTCCGATCTGCGCCGATTAAAGCGTACGGTTCGATTGGAACTGGACAAATTATCGCTCTTTGATCTTTCCATATCTACACTACCGGATGCCGCGAATCATGGATAAACCAATTGCGCTCCAGCGCCAATGCAATCTTCAGCCGACCGCAGATAGTGCCTTGCCTTCATTAGCAGACACGCTCAGACAACGATTGAAGGTAAAAGGCTTGGAAGGTAAAATTCTTACCGGATACCTCAGAGATTTGGCCAATATTCTCGCAGCCCAGAGTCTGGCAACCCTGCGGGAACTGAACAGCAGATTGCGATTACTAGGCTGGGATGACCTTGAATTGGATGATTATACCCTGGAGCTGGTTAAGGCGGTCTTAGATCCGAAGAGGGATTATGTACCACCCCACTGGTACGATATAATCACCGATACTGAGAAATTCGATAGCATGGATGATATGACAGAGTCCTTAGTGAGACTCGAGAGAGGCCTTTTTGGGGACTTGCATGAGTGAAGCTCGTCATTCGCCGGCTATCTTGTTTCAGATCTCATCCATTTCTTACATCATTTGAAAATCATCAAACAGGAGGATATTATGAAGGTACGAGACATTATGAGCACCAATGTGGTCACCGTCACCGAGAAAACCCTGGTCAACGAAGCCAGGAAGATTATGGAGGCCCACCGGATTAGGAGGCTAGCGGTGATGAAAAAGGATAAACTAGTGGGCCTGGTAACCAAGCACATGCTGCTTGAGGCGGCGCCCTCGCCTGCCACCTCCTTGAATATATGGGAGCTGAACTACCTGCTAGCCAAGATGACCGTCAAGGAGGTCATGGTGAAGAATCCCTTTACTATCTCCCCTGATATGCCCGTGGAGGAAGCACTGCAACTGGGCCAGGATAAGGGATTCGGGGCCTTTCCGGTAGTCGAGGACGGGAGAGTGGTGGGCATGGTGACCGAGTCCGACATCGTGCGGATGATGACCAGGGCCCTGGGTGTCCGGGATAAGGGAAAGAAGATCGACATCAGGGTCTCCAACCAGTTCGGGAACATGAAGCGGATTATGGACATCCTGGACAGCAGAAAGACGGTGCTGTTGAGCATGATGACGCTTCCGCCGGAGGAGGGCGAGACTGATTGGCTGGTAATGCTGCGGGTGAGGAGCGAGGATGCCGAACCCGTTGCCAAGGAGCTTAGGAAATCGGGCTTCAACGTTAGCTATGTTGGTTGAGATTATTCAGGGCTTGAAGATCAAAGGCATTAAATGAAAATAGATGAAAATGAAAACTGAGAGTGAAACTGAGCGTATGGACAGAACAGCCTTGCCACAACAAATAAGAAAGCGTGATGAATCGCTGGCGCCGTTCAACATGGAAAAGATCGAACGGGCCATCCAGGGGGCTGCCTATGAAATCCTCCAGGATAAAGATCGTGCGGCCCGCGTCGCCCAGAGGGTAGCCAGTCGAGTCCTTGAGAAATTGTCAGAGCGCGACCGTACCAAGATCCCCGGCGTTGAGTCGATCCAGGATCTCGTAGAAGACGCTCTGATGAACGAAGGCTACAGCCACATTGCCAGGGCCTACATCCTGTACAGGGAAGAGCGAAGCGAAATCCGCATGGCAAAGGCGGCGCTGGGGCTCAAGGACGACCTGAAGCTCCCCTTAAACACGATAGAGGTATTGAGGAGGAGGTACCTCGTAAAGGATGACCAGGGAAAGATCATCGAAACGCCGAGCGAGCTCTTCAGAAGGGTGGCCTTTCACGTTGCCCAGGCGGAGCATACCTTCAAAACAGGCCATTCAGTCGAAGAAATAGAGGAGAGGTTCTACCGGATGATGCGCAGCTTCGAATTCCTCCCCAACTCGCCCACCCTTATGAATGCGGGTACCTCCCTGGGGCAGCTTTCGGCGTGCTTCGTCATTCCTGTAAAGGATTCCATAGATGAGATATTCGGGGCTCTTCGAGATATGGCCAAGATCCATCAGAGCGGAGGGGGAACGGGATTTAACTTCTCCAACCTGCGCCCCAAGGGGGATCTCGTTTCCTCCACCAAGGGCCAGGCCTCCGGTCCCGTGTCCTTCATGAAGATATTCGACGAGGCCACGGGCGTTATCGTACAGGGCGGCAGAAGGCGGGGCGCCAATATGGGAATCCTGCGCTGCGACCACCCTGACATCATTGAGTTTATCGAGGCCAAGGCCGAGAAGGCCAGGTTCTCCAACTTCAACCTGTCGGTTGGCGTAACCGATGCGTTTATGGAGGCGGTCAAAAGGAATACCCGGTTTGCGCTGATAAATCCGAGGACCCGAAAAGAAAATCGAAAGGTAAAGGCGAGGGCGGTATTCGATCTCATCGTGAACGCGGCGTGGCGCACCGGCGATCCGGGGCTCATCTTTTTGGATGAGATCAACAGGGGAAATCCCACTCCCTTTGTCGGCCCGATCGAGGCAACGAATCCCTGCGGCGAGCTGCCGCTCCTGGATTATGAGAGCTGTAACCTGGGCTCTATAAACCTGTCCGCCATGGCTGAGGATGGGCAGGCGGACTGGGAAACGCTCAAGGCCCTCATTGGATGGGCGATCCGATTCCTGGATGATGTGATCGAGGTCAACCGATACCCCCTCCCGGAGATAGAGCAGATCACCTTCGCGAACAGGAAGGTGGGGCTGGGCGTGATGGGTTTCGCGGACATGCTGATCAAACTGGGCATTCCCTATAACTCGAGAGAGGCGGTGGAGTTCGCCGAGGAACTCATGGGCTTTATCCACAGGGAATCGCTCAATGCGTCGAAGGCCCTTGCCGAGGAGAGGGGGGTATTCCCCAATTTCGAGAAGTCTATATACGCGCAGGATAACCTCAGGGTTCGGAACGCCACGGTCAACACCGTTGCCCCTACCGGCACGATTAGTATCCTGGCGGGATGCTCCAGCGGCATAGAGCCCCTGTTCGCCGTAAGCTTCATGCGCAACGTGCTCTCCGGTACCAAGCTCTTCGAGGTTCATCCTCTCTTCGAGGAGTTGGCAAGAAAAAAGGGAATCTATAGAAGGGAGATCCTCTCTCAGATCGCACAGTGGGGATCTATTAGAAAAATCAAGGGGATTCCAAGAGACATGAAAAGGATCTTCACCACGGCATTCGACCTCACACCGAAACAGCATCTCATGATTCAGGCGGCATTTCAAAACCATACGGATAACTCCGTCTCCAAGACCATAAACTTACCCAGGGATGCCACTGTCGAGGATGTGCGGCGGATCTACCTTATGGCGCACAAGCTTCGCTGCAAGGGCATTACCGTGTATCGGTATGGGAGCAAGGAGGAGCAGGTTCTCTACTTTGATTACGGAGAACGGAGCAAACCGGAGATGACGGGTGAGTTTATCATCGCCGATTCCGATTACTCAGGGGGATGTGTTGGGGGCACATGCCCTTTCTAAAAAAAGCAGGGCGCTGGTATCGCCTTTCGGGATTTGTGAAAAAGCGAAACGGTGCAGCGTTAATTCTTTTGCCGTTTGTTCCGGGAGCAACCGGGAAGAGAGAATACGCTGAATCAGGGTAGGTCCTCTCGGGGAGCAGAATGCATCATGCACCCCATTTCTTCTTTTGAAATTTGCTGGTAAGTTTAAATAAAAGAAGAGGAAGAGGCAGAAACAACTTCTATGGATTCCGTTGCCTTTATATTCCTCATCATGGTGCTGGGGCCCCTCATCGGGTCTTTTATTGGCGTAATCAAGAGACCTTCTTTCGGCTACATCTGCAATATGCTCTGTTTCGCCGCCGGCGTGATGCTCAGTATTTCCTTTTTGGAACTCATCCCCGAGAGCATTGAACTTTCATCGGTGGGTATTTGCGTCAGCGGATTGGTCTCCGGGTCCCTGGTTATGTACGGGCTTGACCGGCTCATCCCGCACATTCATCCCCAACTCTGCGCCCAGGAGCAGGGCTGCAATCTTGAACGCACTTCCGTCTATCTTATTTTCGGGATGTTTCTGCACAACTTCCCGGAAGGCATGGCCATCGCCATCGGCTCCGTCACCGAAATGAAAGTCTCCTTTGTCATCGCCCTGGCCATAGCGATCCATAACGTACCTGAAGGGATCTGTACCTCAGCCCCGTATTACCATATCACTGGGGCAAGGCTGAAGTCGTTTCTCATCTCTTCTTCGACTGCCGTTCCGATCGTGATCGGATATGTCCTGGCACGATACCTGTTTCACAATATCACACCCCAGATCATCGGGTTCATCGTTGGCGCAACAGCCGGCCTGATGATCTACATCACCGTGGACGAGCTCATCCCTAATGGATGTGCCGGGACCAATCATCAGACCATTTTCTCCCTCATAACAGGAATCATCTTCGTCGTACTCTTGGGCTTGATTTGATGAATAGAGAGGAAACTGCTAAAGGCGAGACGGGCGTGGAAACCAAACAGATCCAACGGATTGTTTTTTGCCGATTTTCCAACTGTTGAGGAAGATGCATTTAAGCATGAAATTGTAAACAGAAAGGACTGTATGGGAGATACTATGGAAGATATTGTGGTTGGCCTTAAAGGCACCGCTGAAATGATCGTTGAACGACAGGATCTGGCCAGCTTTTCCGGAAATCTCGGTGCCGAGGTTTTGTCAACGCCAAGGATTATTCAACTCATGGAACATGCCGCCTGGAAAGCCCTGGAGGGTCGCTTACCGGGGGATAGGATCACCGTGGGAACTCGAATTGAGATGAAGCACTTCGCAGCCACCCCTCTCGGCATGAGGGTGCGGGCAGACGCCACGCTGAGAGAGGTCGACGGCAGAAAATTGGTCTTTGATGTTTCGGCGTCGGATGAGGTTGAAAAGATCTCTGAAGGCCTCAACGACCGGTTTATTGTTTCAATCAACCGATTCTTGGACAAGGTGAGGGAAAAAACCGCGGCCTTTCTTTGAACAGCCGGCAATGACCTGTTCATGATCCGGGAGTCCGGCAGGGCTTCAGGAAATGTATAGCCGTCGCGGACCGTGATAGTGTTCCATCCGAAAGCCGATCAGAGCTGTTTCAAGGCCTGACGGGCTGCGATGACAACAGGGTCCCACACAGGAGAGTAGGGAGGTGCATAGCTGAGATCAAGGTTGATCATCTCATCCAGGGTGAAGCCTGCATGGAGCGCGGTTGCGAGGATGTCAATCCGCTTGGCGGCTCCTTCTTTTCCCACGATCTGGCCGCCCAGCAGCTTCCCGCTTCCTTTCTCAGCCAGCACTTTAACCGTAATTGTTTCGGAGTTCGGGTAGTATCCTGCCCGCGTCGTACTTTCTATTTTTTCAGTAACGTATTGCCAGCCAAGTTGCCGGATTTCTTTTTCTTGAAGTCCTGTCCGGGCCACCTCTACAGCGCAGATTTTACTGACTGCCGTTCCCACAACACCGGGAAATGTTGCATAACCGCCCCCAAGGTTGATGCCGGCCACCCGGCCCATCTTATTGGCCACGGTGCCCAGGGCAATATGGATCGGGCGGCGGCTGACCAGATGGAAGGTCTGGGCACAATCACCGGCCGCCCAGACATCCTCTCTTTCTGTCTGCATCAGGTCATTGACCGGGATAGCTCCCCTGACGCCCAGAGAAATACCCGCCTCCTCGGCAAGGGACGAGTTGGGTCTGACTCCCATGCCCAATATAACCAGATCTGCCGGGATGGTTCGTTTGTCCGTCACAACCGCTGAGACATGTCCGTTCTGGACCTCGAATGCCTGGAGACCCTCTTTTCTGTAAAGCGTTACGCCCACCTTCATGAGGGCCTCGGAGACCAGATGACCCATGTCCGGATCGAGGGTGTTCATCACCTCATCCGCCAGTTCCACGAGAGAGACCTCGAGGCCCCGGAGCGTGAGCGCCTCGGCCATTTCCAGACCGATGTACCCACCCCCCACAACAACCCCGCGCTTGGGCTCCTTTTCAATGATGAGGCGCCTTAAGTCTTCACCGCTCTGAAGGGTATTGACACCGTAAATACCCTGTGCATCCGCCCCCGATACCCGGGGCCAGATGGGGACAGCGCCCGTTGCAATCATCAGTTGATCGAAGGCCTCCCACCAGCTTTTTCCGTTCCCCTTCTGTCGAACGTGAAGTCTCCGGTTCTGGAGATCCAGCCCCAGCACTTCGTGACTGGTTTTTACCTCGATGTTGTATTTCTCCCTAAAAACCTCAGGTGTCCTGGCAATCAGCTTCTTTTCTTGGTCGACGATCCCGCCGACGTAATAAGGGATGCCTCAGGGTGCGTAGGAAGTGTGGGGTCCGGATTCGAATACGGTGATGTCCAAATCCTTTCTGCGCCGTCTGGCTTGAGAAGCGGCGCTCATTCCTGCTGCATTTCCTCCGATAACAACCAGCCTTTGTACTCCCATTTTCTCCTCCTTGTGTGATCAAATGGTAACGTTTGAGAGTGTTGGTATTGTGCTTTTCTGGTTCCTCTAAGTTTTTCACTCGGCCGCGGCCATATTCTCCCTTTCCTTTGGGTCTGCTTCCAGTTAGGTGACGAGTTTGTAACCAGCCCTTTTCCAGCCTTGAACGCCGCCGACGCAGGATTTTTTTAAGCGCTGCCCTTTGATCTCCGAACACCGAACGCTGAACGCTTAAACACGAGCATTACCGACGGAGCCTCAGTGGCCGGAGCTGTGTAAAAAAATACATATACCCCTTTTGCTCTCCATACTACATAATTTACCCTATTCCCATTGCCGATGTCTTCACTTATAATTATCTTGTTAACTTCTTGGAATGGATGACGCTTGACGGTGCGGTGAAATTCTCCGATATCGCCGCCGGTTTGAAGATGCCATCCTGCTTTTTTGTCCTTTAGGCCTAAACAGGGGAGAAAAATGATGAGGCTTATCATAGTAGGGGGCGTAGCCGGTGGTGCAACGGCGGCTACGCGAGCCAGAAGACTCTCCGAGGATGCGGATATTGTCCTGTTCGAGCGTGGGTTCTACGTTTCCTATGCCAATTGCGGACTGCCATACTACATCGGGGGAGAGATAGAAAAACGCGATGACCTGTTCATTGCCTCGCCGGAGCGGCTCAGGGACAGGTATCGCATTGATGTAAGAACCTCGCAGGAAATTGTCGAGATCGAGCGAAATAAAAAAGAGGTTAAGGTCAAGGACCATGCAACAGGAGAGGAATTTAGAGAACGTTACGACAAACTCATTCTGTCACCCGGTGCCCGTCCCACAAAACCCCCGCTCCAGGGTGTGGATTCCAACAAGGTCTTTACCTTGAGGGACCTGCCGGATTCAGACAGTATTAAGAACTATCTGGACAGGAATAGGGTTGACTCGGCGGTGGTTGTGGGAGGCGGATCTATCGGCCTGGAGCTGGTTGAAAATCTCAGCCGCCAGGGCATAGCCGTGACTGTCATAGAAAAAGAAGACCAGGTAATGCCGGCCTTGGACTTTGAAATGGCTGCCCTTCTCCACCGGCATCTACGCGATCAAAACGTCCGCCTTTACCTGGGTGACGGTGTGGAATCTTTCCATGAAAAAAACGGCCGCCTTATGGTGAGCACTGAGACAGGCATCGATATAGAAACCGACATGGCCTTGCTCGCCATCGGCGTGTGGCCTGAGAAGGAACTTGCAGAGAAGGCAGGCCTGACTATAGGAGAGCGGGGCGGCATTGTGGTGGATGAAATGCTCCGCACTTCAGACCCGGACATCTATGCCATAGGGGACGCCATAGAGGTAAAAGACCTTGTCTCCGGTGAAAATCGTCTGCTCGCTCTGGCAGGCCCGGCAAACAGGCAGGGTAGAGCAGCAGCGGATAGCATCATGGGTCGGGAAAGTGTATTCGAGGGCGTATGGGGTACCAGCATAACGAAGGTTTTCAATATGGTGGCGGCATCCACCGGAGACAAGGAAGAATCTTTAAAATATATCGGTAAGCCCTACCTGGCTTCCTTCACCCATTCGTATCATCACGCCTCGTACTATCCGGGGGCCAAGCGAATGGCGATAAAACTGATCTTTGGCCCGGACAGGGGAGAGATTCTCGGGGCCCAGATTGTGGGTGAAGAAGGTGTGGATAAGCGAATCGATGTCCTGGCCACCGCTCTCAAGGCAGGTATGACCGTGTATGATCTGGAAGAATTGGAGCTGGCATACGCACCTCAATTCGGGTCCGCAAAAGATCCCGTCAACATAGCCGGCTTTGTGGCCTCCAACATTCTCAAAGGGGATGTGCACGTTGTTCACTGGAACGAAGTCGGCGCTCTCAACAGGGAAGAGAATATTCTGCTTGATGTGCGAACCGCGGAGGAGATTAAGCAAACAGGAACGATCATGGATGCGGTTCATATCCATGTCGATGAACTTCGGGACCGGCTGGGCGAACTGGATCGAGACAAGACCTACATTGCATACTGCACGGTGAGCCTTCGGGGATATATCGCTTACCGGATTCTTGTGCAGCATGGCTTTAGGGCCAAGATCCTGAGCGGCGGCATGGAAACGTGGTCGCCTCCCTGGGAAGATATGGCTGAGAGGGAACAAAGCACGAAAAGCTCAAAGCGTCCTCAAAAGAAGTAAGGGCAGTGAGCACTGTGCAGTGATCAGTGAACAGTGGGCTGCAGTCAGTTTGACAGGCTGTGGAAGGCCACAAATACAAGAGCATGGAAAAGCTGGAGGCGAAATCAATCACCGGTCTAACCAAGACCGCCATCCACGATGATTACCTCATCGTTTTTGCTCCGTATCTCCATGCAGGTGGTATCCCCGCCATACGTGAGGCACTCCGGTCCTGAAACCGGTAGTGATCCCCGTGCGCCGTAGCAGCGTATGAGCATGCCATAGCTCCTCTTTCAATGTGCCCTGTATCCTGTCAGCACATTCATGAGCAAAAAACCTTGAAGACCTCAAAGGCTATTTTACAAGCACCTGATAAAGAAAGGCACTCTATAGTATCCCTGCAAAGGAATGGAATTTAAAAGGATTGATTCAAAGCTGATACTCACTATACTTGATACAGTTCCAAAAAGCTCACTTGATAAAAGGGCAAGGAAGATATATCGTGGGCAAAAACCGTATTGCTGGAAGCATAGAGAGGAGAAGGCATGTACGAGAATCGTGTGGATAACCTGCGAGGTATATTTCCGGATCTGGGCATCGACACCTTCTGGATTATTCAGCCGGAGAACCGTCGCTATCTCTCAGGGTTCAAGGCCCAGGATGGACAGTTGACCGAATCATCGGGATCGCTCTTGATAACCTTGCATGAGGCGCTCTTGATCACCGACTCCCGGTATACCACCCAGGCGGAGCAGGAGGTTAAGGGATTCGAGGTCGTCACACAAAAGGGGGGCCTTGTGGAGGAGCTTTCAAGCACCCTCAAGCGTTTGGGCACGAAACGGCTGGGCTTCGAGGGCGGCTATCTGATCTGGGAGCTCTTTGAAGAGGTCAAGGAGAAGCTGTCCCGGCAATCACCGCCGATAGATCTCGTGCCTCTCAAGGGCGTCGTTGAGGAGATAAGGGAGATTAAAGAACCGGATGAGATCGAGATCTTGCGCAGATCTGCCGAACTCATGAGTGATGTCCTGGGCCGGGTAATCGCGGAACTGGAACCCGGTCAATCCGAGAGGGAGGTGGCCTGGAAGATTGAAACCCTTATACGAGAGCAGGGGGCCGAGGAGGCCTCGTTCCCGCCCATTGTGGCATCCGGCCCGAATAGCGCGCTTCCGCACGCTATCCCAACCGAAAGGGCCTTGGGAGAAGGAGAACCGATTATCCTCGACGTGGGGGCAAAGCTCGATGGCTACTGCTCTGATATGACCCGCACCGTTTTTTTAGGGGAGCCGTCAGACAATTTTAAGGAGATCTACATGACGGTGCGAGAGGCACAGGTCTCTGCATTCAAGTCCGTAAAGCCCGGCATGAAGACCACTGAAGCGGATTCCATTGCCAGGGATCATATTGAAAAGGCAGGCTATGGAGCATACTTCGGCCACTCCCTCGGTCATGGGATCGGCCTCGCTCCTCATGAGATCCCTGCCGTTTCCCCCTTGAGGCCGAAGTCCTTGCAAGAGGGAATGGTATTCACTATTGAACCAGGGATCTACCTGCCGGGTAAGGGCGGCGTGCGGCTAGAGGAGATGGTTCTCCTCGGGAGGGAAGGTGCTGAGCTGCTCACCACGAATAAGGATTTTTCCTCATTTTAACAGATGGCTTCGGCGCCTCGCTTCACGGTGCTATATGAGAGAAACCTTTTGCTGATCATTGAGATATCTTTTGCATTGAGTTGTTCAGGAGAAAACAATTCCCATGAAAGAAGAAGAGGTCTTTCAAGAGGATCATCTGTTGGATCAGTTCATGGGGCAGCTCAAGGTCGAGAGGGGCCTGGCAAGGAATACCATTGAGGCTTACAACCGCGATCTTATAGGCTTTTTTGAGTTCTTAAAGCAAAGGCGCCTATCTGCAACAAACGTGAAACAGGAGGACTTGGTCTCCTTTATAGCAGAGAAGAGGGCTCACCTATCGGCCACATCCCTTGCCAGATGTCTCGTCTCCCTTCGAATGTTTTACCGGTTCCTGGTCTCAGAGGGAAAGATCGCCATTAATCCGGCAAGATTACTGGGTATCCCAAAGCTGTATCAACATCTCCCCCATGTGCTCAGCAGGGATGAGGTAGAGGGTCTCCTTGCACAGCCGAATCAGAACACAACGATGGGGAAGCGCGATACGGCAATGCTGGAGGTCTTGTACGCCACAGGGCTGAGGGCCAGCGAGTTAATAGGGCTCAGGATGGCAAATATCAACATGGAAGGGGGCTATCTGAGGACGATAGGGAAGGGGTCCAAGGAGAGGATCGTTCCCATGGGCTCCAAGGCGATAGATGCCCTGAAACGATATATGACCGACAGCAGGGGTTCCTTGTTAAAAAAGGGGGCTTCCCCATATCTTTTCCTCAACAGCCGAGGAGGACGATTGACCAGGCAGGGGTTATGGAAGATTCTCAAGAACCACGCCAGAAAGGCCGGGATCACAAAGAGGATAACACCCCACACATTGCGGCACTCATTTGCGACCCATCTTCTTGAAGGGGGAGCGGATTTGAGGTCGGTGCAGGTCATGCTCGGGCACGCCGATATCTCTACCACGCAGATATATACCCATGTGGCCATGGAGCGGCTCAAAGAGGTGCATGAGAAGTACCATCCAAGGCCATAAGCAGATACCCGGAGCAAAGGCAAGAGTCCCCTGTGTTGCCGGCTCAGAGCATGGTGAAATTATTTGTTTGACTAACTATCAATTTGTATTATAATAATAATATCTAGCGCGGGGTGGAGCAGTCTGGTAGCTCGTCGGGCTCATAACCCGAAGGTCTCAGGTTCAAATCCTGACCCCGCTACCAATGATTTCAAAGGCTTACCCAATTGTGGGGTAAGCCTTTTTCATTAGCGGGTCACATTTTCGGGATCATTTTCACAGTACTCCCCTCGTCTGAAGGGATTCCCCACTCACCCTTAATCGAGGTACTATGATTTAGATTATTGCTGGAACGTTGAATGTTAATCTGCCCACATAAAATAGCGAGGAACCAAAGGTAATTTATGGATATAAGAAATATTGCCATTGTTGCACATGTTGATCATGGGAAAACAACTATGGTCGATAGAATTCTACACCAGGTGAAATTGTTCAGGGATAATCAGGAAGTGCAGGATTTGATCTTGGATTCAAATGATCTGGAACGGGAGAGAGGGATAACTATTTTGTCTAAGAATATATCAGTAAGATATAAAGGAACAAAAATAAATATTATCGATACTCCTGGCCACTCAGACTTTGGAGGAGAAGTAGAGCGTGTCTTAAATATGGCTGACGGCGTGCTGTTACTTGTTGATGCTTTTGAAGGACCTATGCCGCAGACACGCTTTGTTTTGCAAAAAGCATTAGAGCTGGGTTTAAAACCTATAGTTGTAATCAATAAAGTTGATAAACTAAATTGTAATCCGGAAGCGACAAATGAACTCGTTTTTGAACTGATGTTTTCTCTTGATGCCACAGAAGAGCAACTAAATTTTCCAACTGTTTACGGTTCTTCAAAACAGGGATGGATGGGAGCCGATTGGAAAACACCAACTGATGATGTTAGCTATTTGTTAGATACCATTATTGAATATATTGAACCACCAAAAGATAACCCAGGAACTTTACAATTACAGATAACTTCATTGGATTATTCGTCATATACAGGCAGAATTGCCGTAGGAAGAGTACACAGGGGAAGTATTAAAATGGGTGATCAAGTTTCTATTGTTCAGAGAAATGGTCAAATAACTAGATCAGTTGTTAAAGAACTTTATCTTTTTGAAGGACTGGGAAAAGAAAAAACCAAAGAAGAAGTTAAATCCGGTGAAATAGTAGCCATAATGGGACTTGAGCACTTCGACATTGGAGACACTATTGCTGATTTTGAAGAACCTGAAGCCTTAAAACCAATCTCTGTAGATGAACCTATTATGAGTATGCTTTTCACCATTAATAACTCACCATTTTTTGGTAAAGAAGGTAAATACATTACATCAAAGCATATCAGAGAAAGATTATTCAAAGAAACAGAGAAGAATCTGGCATTAAAGGTTGAAAAAACCGCCTCACCTGATAAATTACAGGTTTATGGTAGAGGTACTCTTCATTTATCTGTTTTGGTAGAAACTATGAGGAGAGAAGGGTATGAGATTCAATTAGGTCAGCCAAAGGTAGTTATGAAAGAAATTGATGGGTTTAAACACGAGCCAATAGAACTGTTGCATGTAAATGTTTCTGAAGAGTTTTCCGGAAAAGTAATAGAGATCGTTGCCAAACGTAGAGGAGATATCCTGAATATTGAGAAAAAGGATGACAGAATAAAGCTTGAATTCAAAATACCGACCAGAGGTTTGATTGGACTTACCAAGTCTATATTGACAGCAACGGAAGGTGAAGCAGTGATTTCGCA
>Ga0307433_1001393_pt1 | contig 13339 bp, 7 predicted proteins | sample SalMarWE160210MG_FD_202166 | JGI IMG/M metagenome (GOLD analysis project Ga0307433, IMG submission 202166) | Salt marsh sediment microbial communities from the Plum Island Ecosystem LTER, Massachusetts, United States - WE1603-210 | ecosystem: Environmental > Aquatic > Marine > Intertidal zone >... | reverse complement strand
GCCTGCCCTTGAAGGACTGATCCAAAAAAAGCAATGGAGCTAGGGGAAACGTAACGTAAACCCCAAGACGCAATAAGGCTTGACATCGGCTGGGCTTTTTATTATTGAACTTCTAGATTAAAAAAAGTAATACAAAGGCGTATTGCGCAAAGAGACAAAGAAGTCCACATTATCTCAGGGGTGAGATGTGTGGATTTTTTTTGGCGCCATGAGATATTGCTGTTGGACCCGGGCCTATCTTCCACGATTATAGCGCTGGGAAAAACAGAACATGTGTTTGTTCCCAATGTTACCGAAACCTCAGTGATCCAAGTGAGAAAGGAGTAGAAATGCAAGAAAAACATAACCCCTTCAGTATCGCTCAGAAACAACTGGATGATGCTGCCGAAAAGCTTGGCCTTGACAAGGCCACCCACGAACTCCTCCGTTGGCCTATGCAAGAATTGAAGGTCACAATTCCTGTGAAGATGGATGACGGCTCAACAAAGATCTTCCATGCCTTTCGTATCCAATACAATACCGCACGCGGCCCTGCCAAGGGGGGTATCCGCTGGCATCCGGACGAGACTATAGATACGGTACGCGCTCTTGCGGCATGGATGACATGGAAAACCTCCGTGGTCGACATCCCTTTAGGTGGTGGCAAGGGAGGGATTATTTGCAATCCCAAGGAATTGTCTGAGACTGAAAAGGAGCGGCTGGCTCGTGCCTACATACGGGCTATAGCCAGGTCTCTTGGCGCCACCAAGGATGTTCCTGCCCCTGATGTTTATACCACCCCGCAGATTATGGCATGGATGATGGATGAATACGAAACGATCGTGGGTGAAAAACACCCGGGCATAATAACAGGAAAGCCTATACCCTTGGGTGGATCCCAGGGACGCGGAGATGCTACGGCCAGAGGCGGTATCTATGTCGCCCAAGAAGCGGCCGAAGCCTACAATATGGATTTAAAGGGCCAGCCTATGGCTATTCAGGGTTTTGGCAATGCCGGTCATCATGCCGCCCGACTGGCTGAAAAAATTCTCGGCCTTAAATTGGTTGCTGCTTCGGATTCCAGGGGAGGCATTTACAATGCCAGTGGCATTGATGTCGAGGCTCTTATCGAGCATAAACAGAGGAAGGGCAGGGTCAGTGGTTTTCCGAAGACAGAAGGCATAAGCAATGAACAACTTCTCGGGCTTGAGGTTGCAGTGCTGTTTCCTGCTGCCTTGGAAAACGTGATTGTAAAAGAAAATGCTCCCGCGCTGCGCTGTAAAATCGTTTGTGAACTGGCCAACGGGCCCACAACCCCGGAGGCCGACGATATCCTCTACGACAAAGGGGTCATCGTTTTGCCCGATTTTCTGGCCAATGCAGGGGGCGTTACAGTCTCTTACTTGGAACAGGTCCAGAATGCCTATAACCTTTACTGGGAAATAGAAGAAATCCACTGGAGGCTTAAAGAAAAAATGACCCGTGCCTTTAAAAGTGTTTATGAAATGAGCCAAAACGAAAAGATCAATATGCGCCAGGCTGCCTACCTTGTGTCTGTCGCCAGGGTAGCCGAGGCTTGCAAGCTTCGCGGTTGGGTCTAGCGTGGGAACCCAACTCGCTCAGGGAAAACATGCCGTTTGAAATGGAATCAAAGATCATAAAGAGCGGTATACCGGCCCTGGACCAAATCCTAAAAGGGCTTCGTCTTGGGGATAATGTTGTATGGCAGGTAGACGACCTTGAGGACTACTTATATTTTGTACAACCCTTTGCCGACCAGGCGATCCGTGAAAGCGGAAACTGTGTGTATCTGCGATTTGCACCTCATCCACCTATTATTGGAGCCCGTCCCGGCCTTATTATCAAGGAGGTAAATCCAGGGAACGGTTTCGACTTCTTCAGCACCGAGGTGCACCAGATGATTGAGGAGTGGGCCACGATGAAGTTTTTCGTGCTGGATAACTTGTCAGCCCTTGTGGAAGAGTGGGCAACGGATGAGCTGCTGGCTAATTTCTTCCAGATTACGTGCCCGTTCCTGCGTGAGCTGGATACGGTCGCCTACTTTGCGCTTACCCGTGGTCATCATGCCAACAGTGCGGTTGCCAGGATTCGGGACACGACACAGGTTCTTATCGACGTTTACCGCATAAAGGGTAAGATGTACTTACACCCTTTGAAGGTCTGGGACCGTTACTCACCCCAAATGTTCCTTCCCCATGCAGTTGCTGAACGACATTGGCAGCCGGTTTTCCAGAGCGGTGAAGCCGCTACACTATCCGCAACGGCACGCAAACATCCCCTGAGAACTGATGAAAACTCCATTGCCCCGTGGGACAGTGTCTATAGCAAGCTTTTGCAATATCGCGAAACCGGTAGGGGCGCTCATAAGATAACGCCTGAGATCCTTGCACTGAAACAAGAGTTTTCACGAATGTTGATCGGGAATCATCCAGAGATTACGAGGCTTGCGGATTCCTATTTCACCTTGGAAGACTTGTTTAGCATCAGGGATCGCTTGATCGGCTCCGGGAGGATTGGGGGCAAGGCTGCTGGAATGTTATTGGCCAGGCGCATTCTCCTGGAAAAGGGAGGCGAGACAGATTTCTCTCAGGTACTTGAAAACCATGACTCCTTCTATATCGGGTCAGACGTTTTTTTCACGTTCCTTGTGCATAACAACCTGTTCAGGCTTCGCCTGAAGCTATCAAGGGATTCCCAGTTGTCATATGAAGAATTTGAAGACGTAGAAGAGAGCTTTCTTGCCGGCAGGTTCTTCGCGGACATAATGGAGCAGTTCCGTAACATGCTGGACTACTTTGGGCAGGCGCCTATTATCGTAAGATCAAGCAGCCTGTTGGAAGACAGCTTCGGAAATTCATTTGCCGGCAAATATCGAAGCGAGTTTTGCGTCAACCAGGGCAGTCCTGATGAGAGATTGGAGGTTTTTTTACGGGCAGTAAAACTTGTATATGCAAGCACCTTGAGCCCTGATGCCCTTTCCTATCGGCGCAAGAGAGGGCTGGGTGAAAGTGACGAGCAGATGGCCATCCTGGTTCAACGGGTATCAGGAATTCCCTACAGGCATTACTTTTACCCGAGCCTTGCGGGTGTGGCTTTTTCACGAAACCTCTATGCATGGACCAACCGTATTGATCCGAATAAGGGCCTCATACGCCTTGTATTCGGCTTGGGGACCCGGGCGGTAAACCGGGTAGGGGGCGATTACCCGAGAATGATTGCAATCAGCCATCCCCAACTCAGGCCGGAAGTGGGCATGGAAATAGCGAAGTATTCTCAGCATGAAATAGATCTTCTCGATCTTGAAACGAATCAATTCCTCACGTTGCCCTTTGCCGAGGTGATATCCAATGATGAATACCCAAATGTTCAACTGCTCGTATCTGTCATGAAAGATGAATACCTTCATGATCCTTACGGCAGGACCCACCTGGATTCTGGAGAGAAACTCGTGCTGACCTTTAACAAGCTTATCAGTGACACGGGTTTCGTCAAAATCACCGGAGATATGCTGGAGAGGCTGGACAGGGCTTACAACCAGCCGGTGGACACGGAGTTTACCGCATTCGTAGATACGGGCGGGCGCGTCAAAGTCAATTTACTTCAATGCAGACCTTTATGGCTTCCAGGACTATCGGGCTCTTTAAAGGTTCCCCACAATATCCCCAGGGAGCGCACCCTTTTTAAGGCCATGAGGGTTATCAGTGGCGGAGCAGTAAGCAAAATCCAGCATATCATCTACATAGACCCTCGACGTTATGCAGAGATCGCCTCTGTGGACCTCAAAAGGTCCGTCGGTCGGGTAGTTGGACGCCTCAACAGGCATCCACACCTTGTGTCAGGAAAATTTTTCATGATGGGTCCAGGCAGGTGGGGCAGCAGCAACATTGACTTAGGAGTTAGTGTCAGCTATGCAGACATTGATAACACAGCTGTTCTTGTTGAAATCGCTCGCGAAGACTCCGGCCATGTACCTGAAGTGTCTTACGGCACCCATTTCTTTCAGGATCTTGTGGAAGCCCAGATAATTTACTTGCCGGTCTATCCGGATGACCCCGAGACCTGGTTCAACGATGCGTTCTTTGAAGGCGCTGATAATATGTTGACCGATTTATTGCCGGGAACCAGCCAGTTTGAGAATGTGGTGCACGTCATTCACGTCCCTCAAACAGCTGATGGAGCCTATGCACAGGTTGTGGCCGACCCTCAGACTCACAGCGCTCTTTGTTTCTTAGAATAGGAGGTACCTCATGGGGCGCTTACGGGGTCTTGGCGTAGTCTAGTTTCTTCTTTCCCTTAAGCAGGGCCAGAAGCAAGCCTTCTTCTCGGCAGCGTCCCCCATAAGGGCATTTCATGCGAGTATTCTCAAAAAAGTAGAGCGGGGCAAAACAATGAAATTCATCGGCATCTACACTGTGCCTAATCCCTTCTAGTTCTCCTCTTGCCGAATAAAGGTTCCTGTCATAATTGACCTTCTTGCTCATTCGCAAGACTTCTGTAACCAAAGCCAGATCAGGGCAACCATCAAATCGGGGACATGAGGTGCAATGCTCATAGAATTTGAGCGGCGTTTGACAACGGAATTCACTGGCGTGAATTGTATCTGGTTTTCTGCTACTCACGGCCGTCTCCTTTCCCTCCTGAACCACTTAGATTGCCCATGTTCCCTGGAGGCCTTCTAAAACCTCTCGGCTTTATAATCGGCAGCTCCTATAAGCCATTCAGTTGTTTTGTCTTCCAAGGCCTTGTAGCCAAAAGCGACACAGGCTGTTTTGCAGGAGCCGCATCCTATGCATCTATCTGTATCCACATAAATAGCCTCTCGTTGCTCCTCAATAGCATGGACGGCACAAACCCTGAGAGCGTAGCAATCTTTGCAGTTGTGTTTACAAATAATGTTGAGCATTGTAATCTCCTTACGTTAAACAGATTTGACTACTCACGTAGTCAGTCCCGCCTTCGGCGGGATTTAGACTGAATGCTTACAGTGATCAGAAGAGCACTCGTGCCGCACTCTGGTGAAGAAACAGCAGCTTCTCGTACCAAACATTGCTTCAAGATGCCCCGTATCCCCGTTATTCCCTAACAGTCTTCAGCCTATGGTTCGACAAGCCATTCGACAAGCTCATGGTCGTGAGCAAAGTCGAACGACTCACCATCCTGAGCATGGTCGAAGGACAACCTATCTCCTAAGAAACTCGAGCGAGTTTCTTTCATGCATAACCCTGAAGCGCCATTCGGCCTCGAGCTCAAGGCCGAGGGGCTCATGGCCGAGAGGAAGCACCGGGGTCATGTGCTGAGTAGTTACAAACAGATTATCCCAAGATCTTCTCAATCTCTTCCCGGTCTGACTCCATAACATAGGGAACCCCGGATACATCTGCCGCGTCCTTGGTCAACGCAACCAAGTCATTGCGATCGATATACTGAAGGGCGAATTTCCTGGCACCGGCCATGAATTGTTGCAAACCCTGCCGTAGGCGATCAAGGTATGAGAACATACCAATGGCTCCCGGTGGAAGCTTGGCAAAATCCTTTCCGAATCGCTCTCTGAGCTGTGCGCCAACTGCAAAAAGCCTCACGTACCCTTCTTCGAGGCTTTCCCCTTTTAAGCGCGCCCTTTCTATCATTAATCTGCCATGGGTCTTTCCCACCATGGCAGCGGTCATTATGGCCCGGCCCATGCAAACGGCCTTGACATAGGGTGCGGCAAGGGCTAAGGCCTTAAAGACATGATCTTCCAATGACAGACCGCCGGCAATGGCAATCGGAGGAATGTAGGCACCCTTTTCCCTAAGGCGTTCACACATCCGGTAGGTGAGGCTCTCCAGCTCGACCGTTGGTATACCCCATTCATTCATCATTCTCCATGGGCTCATACCCGTTCCGCCGCCCGCACCGTCGATAGTCAATAAGTCTATCTTTGCATCGGAAGAGTATTTTACAGCACGGGCCAGATCAACAGGCCGATAAGCACCGGTCTTTAGGGTTACATACTTCGAGCCCCTATTACGAAGATGTTCTACGGCCTGATGAAAAGAATCCTCATCCACCATGCCCAGCCTTGAGTGTCTTTCAAATTCAGAGATCCCCCCTGCTCTGAAGGCATGTTGGACAGCCGGATTTGTGGGATCAGGAAGCACAATGTAGCCCCGCTCTTTAAGCTGCAGGGCCCGTTCTAGGCTAGGCAATTTTACCTCACCACCGATATCTTTTGCTCCTTGTCCCCACTTGATCTCGCATATCTCCACGCCCAGCTTCTCGATCACGTACTCTGGCACCCCAAGCTTGGTGTCTTCAACATTGGCCTGGACTATGAGCCCGCCTTTCCCGTCGTACCATCTCTTAAAGGCCTCTATCCGGCGTTCCATTTCCGGTGATTTAGAGATCCTTCCATTCTTGAATTCGGCCTGTGAATCCATACCACAGATGTTCTCTCCTGCAACGACGATCACCCCTGAGATTGCCGCGCCCACTGCGATGTCTTCCCAGTTGAGACGCCCGATCTCAGTGGAGCCTAAAGCGCCTGTGAACACAGGGAAATCCATCCTAATACTATTATCAGCCCCTACTGCCGTGGCACAGTCTACTGTTGGAAACGTGGCAATATCGGGGTTGGCCTCACTACCCATTGCTCCTACGCACGTTCCCTGAATATTAAAGTGGGAGAAATCCACGGGGTAGTCCTTATCGGCCCCAGCCGTGACCTTGCCGAAGGGTTGAGGATAGATCATCTCGCGTCCTTTCAGCGCAGAGCGCCCTATCTCACAGGGTCCCTCACACCCATCCAGGCAGGTCACACAGATGCCCGAACTGGGCACTGGCTCTACACGAGTCGTGGTCACGGTTGCAGCGCTACGATTTGGTTTGCTGAATGACATACGTAAATCCTCCTTCTAGTAATTGGGGCTGCTCACAATGGCATAAAATAAAAAATCCACAACCTGCAGCCTCACAGATTGTGGACTTCTTCGTCGCCTTCAGCAATACGTCGTTGTATTCCTGTTATATGATAGCTAAGTATAGATTTATAATAGTCACTACATACTTTGTCAAGCTTTTTCTATAAACCTCCATGTTTTTCCACCGTGGTCATATGTCCTGGGATATGATGAGCGCCTCGGCAATCTCCCGCATAGACTTCCTCGTATCCATACTCTTTTTTTGCAGCCATCGAAAGGCCTTATCAGCAGGCAAGCCCCTTTTGGCCATCAGTATCTCTTTGGCTCGCTCAATCTTTTTTCTGGTCTCTAACTCCTCTTGAATGACCCTCGTCTTGACCAAAAGTCTGGCATTCTCAATCGCGATGGCTGCCTGATTGGCGACCGTTTTTATGAGATTTATTTCTGCTTCTGAAAATCGATACGGCTCAACCGTAAAACAATCCACCACGCCAACGACACGGCCGTCCTTCGAGCGCAGGGGTACTCCGATCATGGATACCAGGCCGAGTTTTTTGGCCATTTCCTTTTCCTTAAACCTGGGCTCCTTCAATACATCATCCACAATCAGTGTTTGACCGGTGGTTGCGATATATCCCACTACACCTTCGGTCATCTTCAGGGATCGGTCCTTGAAGTAATCGGGATCCATGGACTGAGTAGCCTTGAGCAGCATTTGTTTCCCCTCTTTATTTTCATCTATGAGCCAAAGAGAGCAAATTTCAAGGCCGATCACCTTTGCGGTGACCATCACGATCAGCTTGAGAATGTCCTCCAGGTACATCTCAGAGGTGATGGCCTGGCTGATATCCATAAGGCCCTTTATGTACTTATCGTATGTTTCCGGTTCGATCTTCTCCATAGACAATCCTGACACACCCCATCATGAAAAGGTCTTTTTAGCCGAGATGCTTCCTTCCCTGATAAAAGCCTCCCACGTTTTGTTGAAGCTCCGTGTCACATTCAACGCAGCTCTTGAAATCTCTCTTCCTGATGAAATCCAACCCGTTGAGACCCCTGAAGGTATCCTATTCACGGCTAGTTTCTCCTAGGAAGTCCTTGCTTGTGATACATTGTTTGTGACTACTCACGTAGTCAGTCCCGCCTTCGGCGGGATTTAGACTGAAGGCTTACAGCGGTCATAAAAGCACTCGTGGAGCACTTTGTTGAAGAAACAGCAGCTTCTCTCACCAAACATGGCTTCAAAATGCGCCGTATCCCCGTTTTTCCTAACAGTCTTCAGCCTATAACCTCTCTGAGTAGTTGCCCCTATTTTAATGTATTCTATGATATTTACACCAATCATGCCACATCTTTTTACCGGAAGAGCCCTTCCCCAATAGGAATAGTGCTCTTTCTAAGGATTTCTGAACAGAGGCCGTAAACAATACATGGTGGCCTTTCATAGAAGAAAACTACTTGATAAATTTTTATCTCCATACTATTTTTCAGGGCATCACATCATTACCAGAGTTGAGTTCTTGTTTACACGTAAGGAAACGGACCATGCCAAAACGCACTGATATTCATAAGGTCATGATTATTGGATCAGGCCCTATTATCATTGGCCAGGCCTGTGAGTTCGACTACTCCGGCACCCAGGCCTGCAAGGCCTTGAAGTCCCTCGGCTACGAGATCGTGCTCGTTAACTCAAACCCGGCAACCATTATGACCGATCCGGGAATGGCTGATGCCACCTACATAGAGCCGCTCAACGCGGATACCATGGAGAAGATCATCGAAAAGGAGCGGCCCGATGCGATCCTCCCCAACCTTGGGGGTCAATCAGGGCTGAATCTCTCCTGTGAGTTACACAGGAAAGGGGTGCTCGAGAGATATGGCGTGCAGGTCATCGGCGTGGCAGTGGACGCCATTGAGCGTGGAGAGGATCGGATCGAGTTCAAGTCCGCCATGGAGAGTCTGGGCATCGATATACCGAAAAGCGCACCGGCCTATAGCGTTGATGAGGCTGAGGGCATCGCACAGGGGCTCGGCTATCCCGTGGTGATCAGGCCGGCCTATACCCTGGGGGGAACCGGCGGCGGTCTCGTCTATAACGTCGAAGAACTCAGGACCGTGGCAAGCCGTGGGCTTTCCGCGAGCCTCATCGGGCAGGTGCTCGTGGAGGAATCGGTGCTCGGCTGGGAGGAACTAGAGCTTGAGGTGGTACGGGATCACAAGAACCAGATGATTACCGTGTGTTTCATCGAGAACGTGGACGCCATGGGTGTCCACACCGGCGACTCTTTTTGCACGGCGCCCATGCTCACCATAGACCACGGTTTGCAGATGCGCATGCAGGAGTTATCCTATAGAATCGTAGAGGCGATTCAGGTGATAGGCGGCACCAACATCCAGTTCGCCCATGATCCCAACTCAGACCGCCTCGTCGTTATCGAGATCAATCCCCGTACCTCCCGCTCCTCGGCCCTTGCCTCAAAGGCCACGGGCTTTCCCATAGCCCGCATCTCCACACTCCTTGCAGCCGGGATAACCCTGGACGAAATCCCGTACTGGCGTGAGGGATCCCTGGATAAGTATTCGCCCTCCGGAGATTACGTGGTGGTCAAGTTTGCCAGGTGGGCATTTGAGAAGTTTGAGGGCGCCATCGACAGGCTCGGCACCCAGATGAGGGCCGTCGGCGAGGTGATGAGCATCGGAAAAACGTACAAGGAGGCCTTCCAAAAGGCGATCCGCTCCCTTGAAAACGGCCGCTACGGGCTCGGGTTTGCAAAGGATTTCCACGAGAAATCCCTTGATGAGCTCATGGACCTCTTGACTGAGCCCTCCAGCGAACGACAGTTCATCATGTACGAGGCGCTGAGAAAAGGTGCAACCATCGATGCGCTTTACCAGAAGACCTATATCAAGCGCTGGTTTATCGAGCAGATGAAAGAGCTCGTCGAGCTCGAGGAAAGGATCCTCGCCTGTAAGGGCACAGGGCTCCCTGATGAACTGCTGATCCAGGCGAAGAGGGATGGATTTTCAGACCGCTACCTGGCGCGCATCCTCGGGCTCCCAGAGATAGACATTCGCAAAAAGCGTACCTCGCTCGGCGTAGTTGAGGGCTGGGAGCCGGTGCCGGTCAGTGGTGTCGAAAACGCGGCTTACTATTTCTCCACTTACAACGCGCCCGACAAGGTGAAAGGGGAGGCAGGTCCCAAGATCATGATCCTGGGAAGCGGCCCCAACAGGATCGGCCAGGGGATTGAGTTCGATTACACCTGCGTTCATGCGGCCTTTGCGCTGCGGGATCTCGGCTATCGATCCATTATGGTGAATTGTAATCCGGAGACGGTCTCAACGGACTACGATACCTCCGACAGGCTCTACTTCGAGCCTCTCACGGTTGAGGATGTGCTGAGCATATACGAAAAGGAGCGACCCGAGGGGGTGATCGTCCAATTCGGGGGACAGACCCCGCTCAACATCGCGAGGGAGCTGGCCGAGGCTGGCGTCACGATACTCGGCACCTCTCCTGAGAGTATTGACCTGGCGGAAGACAGGGACCGATTTCGAAACAGGATGGCCGAACTGGGCATCCCGGAGCCTGAGTCCGGCATGGCTAGCACCCTGGACGAGGCGCTCACTATCGCCGAAACAATAGGCTATCCCCTTATGGTTCGGCCCTCCTATGTGCTCGGGGGCAGAGGGATGGAGATCGTCTATGACGAGGAGATGCTCAGGCGTTATGTGGCAGCAGCCGTGGGTGTTACCCCTGAGCGGCCGATCCTCATCGACAAATTCCTGGAAAACGCGATTGAGGCTGAGGCGGATGCCCTGTCCGATGGGCAAAAGGCCTTTGTTCCCTCCATCATGGAGCATATTGAACTCGCCGGAGTGCACTCCGGTGATTCAGCCTGCATAATCCCCCCGATCAGTATCCCTGAAAAACACATCCGTACCATTAACGAATACACCGAGAAGATCGCCATAGAGCTCAAGGTCGTGGGCCTGTTAAACATACAGTACGCTATCGCTAACGATACCGTCTATATCCTTGAGGCCAATCCCCGTGCATCGCGAACCGTGCCTCTTGTCTCCAAGGTATGCAATGTCTCCATGGCCCGCCTGGCAACCGAGCTCATGCTCGGGACCAAAATCGCGGATCTTGGACTGAAACAACGGATCATTCCTCACTTCGGGGTTAAGGAAGCGGTCTTTCCCTTTAACATGTTCCCCGAGGTCGATCCCCTCCTTGGCCCGGAGATGAGATCCACCGGTGAGGTGCTCGGGCTTGCGGTAAATCCCGGCCTGGCCTTCTTTAAGGCGGAAGAGGCCACGCAACAGCGGCTTCCATCAGCGGGAAGTGTGTTGATTACCGTTCTGGGAAAGGACAGATCATCCGTCCCGGAGATTGCGAGGCGATTCAAGGCCCTCGGTTTCACGATCAAGGCTACTGAGGGAACACATCGATTTCTTGCCGAACATGGGATCGAGTCAGAACACATCCTCAAACTACACGAGGGCAGGCCGAACATCGTGGATGCCATAAAAAACCAAGAGATCCAGCTGGTCATCAATACACCCAGCGGGAAGTTGAGCAAGCACGATGACTCCTATATTAGAAAATCCGCGGTCAAATATAAGGTCCCTTACATCACCACCCTTGCAGCGGCCATGGCTGCTGCCAAAGGCATTGAGGCCTACAACCATGATCATGGGTATGTCAAATCGCTCCAGGCCTACCATAAGGATATCGTAGGGCCTTCAGCCAAAACAGGAGGTGAGCCCAGATGAAAGCTATGGGTGAGAACTGCGGCGTCTTCGGCATTGTGCGTGATACGGACTGTGTTGAGGATATTTACCGGGGCCTTGACTTTCTCCAGCACAGGGGCCAGCAATTCTGCGGCATCGCAACCTATGATGGAAACAGGATACACGTGATCACCCACTACGGTCAGGTGGGCAACACCTTTGCCTCTCATGAGCTTGAGACCTTCAAGGGCCGCATGGGTATCGGGCACGTAAGCCTCAAGGAGCGACAACCCATGATGTGGCAAGGCGCAGTGGGCGAGATCGCGGTCGCCTTCAGCGGCAATATCATAAACAACGGGGAATTACTCAAGGAGATGAAGGACAGGGGAGAGGCCTTCTATCACGGCCTGGATATCGAGATCATCTCCAAGCTCATCATGCAGGAGAAGAATGTGCTGACCGGGATCTCGAAGCTGTCAGAAAGGATAAAAGGCGCTTATTCGCTCCTCGTATTAACCCGAGAGGGCATTTATGCAGCCAGGGATATCTATGGGTTTAGACCCCTTATCTTAGGGGAAGGATCGGGCGCCTACCTCGTGAGCTCTGAGTCCCGGGCTATCCAGAACATAGGGATAAAGCCGTTCAGGGATGTGAGACCTGGAGAGATTGTGTTCATTAGCCCAAAGGGATTCGAGACCAGGCAGCAGCTCAAGAGCCCACGGAGGGCTCACTGTGCATTCGAATGGGCCTACACAGCCAGCATGGACAGCAAGATCGACGGGCTCTGGGTTCAGGAGGCCAGGAACAACCTGGGAAAGAGCCTTGCTGAGAGGGATATCGAAAACGGCGGCATCCAGGCCGATCTGGTTGCGCCCGTCCCTATGTCGGGCATCGGCCATGCACTCGGATACCACATGAGATCCGGCCTACCCTACCAGGAAGTCTTTCTCTATAACCGATACGCAGACCGGAGCTATACCCAGCTCACCCAGGAAGACCGGGATAGAATGGCCAAGAAGAAACTCTCGGTTTTGGAATATGCAATTCAGGGAAAACGGATCGTGCTTTGTGATGATTCCATTGTTCGGGGGACCCAGATCAAGGAAAAGGTGAGGGATCTAAAGAACGCCGGGGCAAAGGAGGTTCACGTGCGAATCGCCTGCCCGCCACTTCTGTATCCCTGTCATTTCGGCATCGCAACCAGGACCTATGAAGAGCTTTTAGCCAGGCAGTACTATCCCCACGGAAATATCACCACCCAGGAAGAACTTATGGCCCTGGAGGCCTGGGTTGCCGATAAGATCGGCGCCGATTCGGTCAACTACAATTCTCAGGAGGCCTTTGTTGCGGCCCTGAAGATGCCAAAGGATAGTTTATGCTTATACTGCTGGGACGGAGATTGGCCGTTCGAGCTATAGGGTTCACACCATGAGGATTGCCCTTGCCCAACTCAACCCGGTCATCGGGGACTTCTCCTCCAATACCGATAAGATGAGGGATGCTGCTGAGAAGGCCAAGAATCTCTCCTGTGATCTGATCGTCTTCCCAGAGCTCGCCATCTCGGGCTACCCCCCGCGAGACCTCCTCGAGAAGAACGAATTCGTTGAGGCGAACCTCGCCTCCCTGCAAGGCCTGGTGCAATCCATCACGGGGATCGGCGCGATATGCGGGTATGTGGATAGAAACCCGGGAAAGGCAGGGAA
>Ga0307433_1001390_pt1 | contig 13387 bp, 8 predicted proteins | sample SalMarWE160210MG_FD_202166 | JGI IMG/M metagenome (GOLD analysis project Ga0307433, IMG submission 202166) | Salt marsh sediment microbial communities from the Plum Island Ecosystem LTER, Massachusetts, United States - WE1603-210 | ecosystem: Environmental > Aquatic > Marine > Intertidal zone >... | reverse complement strand
AAGTGTGCTTTTACGATGATTTTTATAATAAAGGATATTTTTAAAATTTTAAATTTAAAAAAAAATAAAATAAAAAATTGATAAAAGCTTAAAAATACGACCGCCAAAGAATGTCCTCATTTACTTCTCCGGCAGTATAGGTTTTACCAGTTCTTATATTGTTGATTGTCAGAATTGCCGGAGCAAATAGTTTACTATCTACCTTAGAAAAATCAAATTTTACTTCATTCATGATATCATAGAAAGGCTTACCATATGATGATGAGACATTTGATGGACATTTCTTTAAAAGTTCTACCATCTGTGCTTCTTCTTCCTTTGGAACATCTACAGTTATATAATCTCTTCCTCCATATATTATTGAATCGTTGGTACGACCCATTGCTTGGAGATCATCTTTCGCAATTGGTGCCAATGTGGTAGTCCCCATGGCATATTTCAAGTAGTGTGGATTGAAATCTTGCTCTCGCAGGATGTGTATTCCCGTCTTTATTACTCTCGCGGCTATTTGAACGGTACCGGGGATAGAATTTGTGGGTGTAAATATAGCAACGGTTTTCGAAGAATCTAATTTACATTTAGCAAAAACTTGCTCCATAATATTTTCATCTGTAATCTTAGCGGATTCAAAAACAATTACAGTTTCCTCGGAATCATCGGAATATTTTATTATATCGAAAAGCACCTTATCTAATCTTGTCTTCGCTCGAAATGGCCCCGAAACCATATAATTATACTTTTTCGTTTTTTCACCTTTTTGAATCTTGATACTAATTTGATCCGCTTTCTGAGATCCAATGAGAGCCATAACAGGATGAGATGTTTGAACGAGTAGCCCCGGAATGAATACTCCTTTTACCGAAATATTCGTGAACTGACAGCTACCAAACCCTCCCATACAGATTTCGCCTACTAGCCTACCGAACTCGTATGTACCATGAGATCCATCAATAATTGTCACTTTGTTTGATAAAGTTGATATCTCTACTGAATAGAAATCGGGATAAGCCAAGATTTTTTTTATGATCTTTAAAGCCTCACGATTTACGCTCAAATGAATCAATGAGCTTCACCTCGGAGAATTTCATGGAGGTGATATTGGAATGGCCCCAATTTTCCCCCATAATTTCCTGCCGTAATCCGGGTTACTCCAGGGACTTGAACAGCTGCTTTAATCCCTGCTTTCATTGCTTCTTTAACCGCTTCCTCAGTTGCTCCATCTAATACAATCTCATATCCTGCTTTTTCATCACTTTTTAACATGGAGTTATCTATTTTATCTTTTAAGGTAGGACAAAAGACCTCATTTGTAGAGGCGGGGAGAAAGGAATACTTCGATCCCACTTTTGATCCAGATCTTACAAACCCACCTGGAAATGGAGCGATAACATTCTCAACACTTAGGATTGCTTCTCCTGCTTTATCAGCTGCTGCTACCGCAGATTTTTGATCCTTTCCAAAAAGAATGAAATTGCCTCCTGCACCTTTCCCAACCTTAAAAGAGTCTTGAATGTAAAAACTTCCATCAAAAACAGGAACTTTCCAGGTAGGAAATGGGAAATCATTGACTTTTTCTTCGAATTTATCTCCAAAATAACGGAGTTTGCCTCCTGTATTAATTGAAAATACTTTTGCTGGATCCAAGGATTGTGTGAATCCATCGAACAAAGAAGTAGTTGCCGCAGTTAACACACATTGTCCTACACGATCAATTAGTACTTTATCTACTTGATCCTTCTTCCCTACAAAAAACATAAGCATTACCCCAGGTCGTTTATCAGGGGTTTTCTCTGGAGGGACAAAACAATCAATAGCAGCTTCACATGGACAATGAATTACAGAAGTTGCGAACCCCGTAGCTACTTGAGCCACATTATCGAGGTGTTTTTTATCAATTGCAGTAACCAAAATTCGGGTGAAATAGGTTCCGAATCCTTCCGAATATGTATCCTCTATTTCTACATTATTTAATTTCATATAAATTCATCTTCAAATAATTATTAATAATTATTCATAATTTTTAAATCATATAAAAACGTTATGCATAGGGAAACATAACGTGCATTTTTACGATGAAAAAATTAAAATTGGGATTAAAAATTTTGAAAAAATTGTATAAATTTTCAGATTTAAAAGCAAATTATCCCAGATCGCTTGACAAGTCTTGAGATTCTTTTCTTTAATTTATTTGGCTCGGATATGATCAATTTTTTCATTTTTGAGAATAATATCCTTCATTCCAATATCTCCTTTTGGATTATGATACTTGAATTGGATAAGTACCATATTGTTTTAAAGTTTCATGCATAGTAAGGAAATTTTCTAATTTTACTGCGGGGTTGATGCTATGACCTGAACTTAGAATATATCCTCCTCCAGGTGCTAATTCCTTAATCAATTTCTTAACACAGTTTTTAATATCTTCAGGTTTTTTATCAGCAAGATCTTGAGGCGAAACATTTCCAACAAATGTAACTCTATTAGAATATTTCTCGTATAATTTAAAGATATTAAATTCTGGATTTGCTGTAGTTGGTTCAATAGGATGAATCATATCAATACCACATTCTAATAACCCCTCAAAAATGTTATATACATCACCACAGGAATGTAGGAAGAATTTCAATCCTGCTTTATGCGCAATATCACACATCTTTTTAATCCATGGAAAGATATATTGTTCATAGTATTTAGGACGCATCATTAACCCATTTTTAAATCCATAGTCATCTCCCATAAAAACAATTCCATCTTCTCCCCATTCAATCATTCGTTTGACCATCTCAACAGCAAATTTGCCCCGATTTTCAAAAATTTCTTTGAGAATTTCAGGATGAGCGAAGAATTTACTGAAAGTTTCTAATCCAAAACATTGCCATGCACCCTCATATATTCCACCAATAGTAGGGATGACATAAATCTTTGAATGATGTTTTTCCTCAATCTTCTTAGCATCCCTGTAAACTTGTTCCCTTTTAGGATTATCGGGGTCTAATTCGGGAAAATTCCTAAAATCTTCAATAGTTTTAAAAGTACCACCCATATAATAGAGAATGTCCATGTTATCTTGGGGATTTTTTTTAAAATAAAATCGTCTGCCATAATCGTCTATAATACCTTCTCTTTCGTAAAAAACAGGAAAATTAGTTACATAGATAGGAAAAAGATCGATCCCTACTTTTCGATATAAGTCAATTGCTGGAGTGAGGGTATCTGAGACTTTATTTGACTTATCTGCAAACTTTTTGAGAAGTTGAGTATCACCTTTCATGAGGTCATAAGTTTTTCTAAGAAGATCTCCATTTCCTTGATATCCGTATTTTAACCCAAAATGATTGTATATTGTTAAATTATCTATTGTTCCTTCGAAAGAGGGAACTCGATCCGCTTCTTCATGATTCACTACTTTAAGTATCCTTTCTTTCGCATTCATAATGTTAAACCTTTCTTAATTAATTAATTTAATAACCATAATGATAATGATTTATCAATAAATAAGAATATAATACTTTCTTTCTTATGGATTATTCTTGTTTTGTTTAAGAAGTTTTAATTCTGCTATTAACCAGCATAATTCATTATATGTAGAAGAAGATTGATGAATTTCTTTAGCTTTTTTATTTATCTCGCCCTCTTGCAATTTACTTTTACCTTTAATTAGCTTTAATTGTAATTCTGCTAATATTAGACATAGCTCTTCATAAGTTTTTTTCTCCTCTATAAGTTTATGAGCATTTAAGGTAAGCTCTGCTTCAAAATCGAGTTCTATTCCTGCTTCGATCAGTTCCATAGTATCACCAATTTTTATTTTTAATTCACTTCTTCGTTCTAAAGCCGCTTCTACTTGAATACCCTCTTTTAAAACGTCTTTAATAGTTAAAAATGTACCGTATTCTTTGTTTTGGTACATGATTTCGAGATTCGTCTTCTTCTTTCTTTCTTTAATTATGTTATTTGCTTTTTTTTTGCTTAAATCTCTTTTCTTTTGAGAGGATTTTTGTCCAAACCATAGATAAATTGTCTTTGTATCATCGATGAGAAATACTTTATGATCCGCAAAATCAACCTTTTTCACTTTTCTTAAAACTCCATTCTCATAGACGTTATATAATTGCAAACTAAATCGCTCGAGTTCTCATTCTTTTTATTATATAAAGTTAGAATGAGTTTTTAAATATATATCATTTATAGTTTAATCTATAAACCTTATTATTGCAAATGAAGTTAGATTTGTATAAAACTTTGCTAAATTCCTCTTTTTCATCTCATTTTTAAGATCCTCATAGTTAAAAGAAAGATCATCAATTTGCCTTTCAATGAGTCTAATATCTTTCTCAATAAATCTTATATCTTCTTCTAATCGCTCATATCTTTCTATTTTTTCTTGTTTTTTCTTTTCATCTGTAAGGCTAGCTAAATTAGCTTTTTGGCGTTCACTAGGTCTTTGATTAGTTTTTCGTTCAAGTTTCAGTTTCATCGCTTCAAGTTTAAGATTCAATGCTTTTCTGTTAAATTTGTAAATCTTCTCTTTTTTTTTCATCTCAATGTTAAAAATCTTATCATTAAGCTTTCTTACTTCTTTTTTCCATTGAGAAGTTTTTCGTTTGATATTCATTTTTGAGGTTTTTAATAAAGAATCTAAAGGGTATTTATCTAAGTTAAAGGTTTGATTTCCATTTTCCCTTAATTGAAAGATTCTGTTATAATTTTCAATATCTAACAAAAAGTTTTCGAATTCTATTATTTGATTCCCAGTTTGATTAAAAATAGTAGTAGAATATTGATTTTCTAAAATATAACCTTGAAATTTTATGTTATATATGAATAAAAATGCTTCATTGAGATTCTTACCCATTTGTTTTATTCGTTTTGGTAAGAAATCTCTTTTAACGTTTAGAATTGTAAAAATTCCATCAAAGGAATCTGATCTGCAATAATTAATAATTTCGTTAATTAAGGTATGACCTAAGGCAAAAAAGTCGATATCTTCTCTTTCTCTTGCAAGATCTAATCCAAAGGTCCCTTTATATATCCGATTTAAATTAAAACTTAAATTTTTTAATAATTTTTCATTTAATTCGATTTCGAGTTCACAATTTACTCTACTTTTAATTTGGTTTTCACAATCTTGAGATAAAATGATGTTCCCATATTTATGATTGTCAAGAGCGAAAAAATATCTCATTAAAAGAAATAACTCGTTATGACTGAGCTTGACTTCTTCACAAGCAGCAATAGAAGTGATTAAATCATCAACTTGGAATGATTTCTTATCAATAAGTAAATCATCTAGCTGCATCTCACTTTCCTTTGCTTTTTTAACCTCAATATCTAATTTTCGGTTGAATTCATTTAGTTTTCTCCTTTTAACTCCGTCATCTTCCGAAAAGATTATATTTTTTATATCTCTTTCAATTTTACCGATAATTGGCTCTAATTGTCCAATAGATTCTTCAAATAAGTGAATTCGTTTATCTAGAGCGAACATTATATCCGTCTCAACTGTACCCTCTAAAAAGAAATTATAGATATAAATTTCCTTAGATGATTGCCCTATTCTATCCAGCCTCCCAATTCTTTGTTCTAGTTTCATTGGGTTCCAAGGAAGGTCAAAATTAATAAGAACTCGTGCAAATTGAAAGTTACGTCCCTCTCCTCCTATTTCTGTAGATAATAATATAGAAAATCCCTTATTTGAGCGAAATCTTTCAACAGCTTTATCTTTTTCCTCTTTATCCATTCCACCGTAAAAAAGTTCCACATAATAATCTTCTTGTTGCTTTTGGAGGAGTTGTTTTAAATGGAATAAAGTATCAACAAACTGAGTGAATATGAGTATTTTTTCAGAAGAATTTTGATGATATATTTCTCCTATAAGTTCGATTAATTTATCTGATTTAGAATCATAAGGGATTTTTTTAAGTTTTTCATAGAATTCTTTAATAATTTTTTCCTGATTAATTAAATCTAAGGATACTTTCTTTGAATCGAATTGGTCTTTATTATGATTCTGATATGAGATTTCTGAATCGAGATATTCATTTTCCAATTCAGATTCAAAAAATTCGGGATCTTCTTCTCTTAAATCAGATATATCAATAGACAGGCTTTTCAATTTGTCAATCTGATCGAGTCGCCTTTCTAAGCTTTTTAAAAGAGCATATTTTGAAGAAGTAAGGAGTTTCTGCAGGGTTGTTATTATAAATCCAAGTCCAACATTATGTTTATTCAAAGATGAGTTATAGATTTTGGCTAAGTATAACCTTATTTCATTATATACTTCAATCTCTTCTTTGGTGGGATTTACTACGATTGTATTTACAATACGAGTATTTAATGCATCATCAGAAAAGACATTTTTTTTTCTATTCCTTATTAAAAATTTTGAGAGAGTATGATCACTTTCAATTTTATCCATTAATTTAGCTTTAAAGCCTCGATCTTCAATAAATTCTAAAATTTGTTTGCCTTCTGTGTTGTAATCTATATAACCAAGACGCTTAAGCAACTTAATAGTATTTTTTACTTCAAAATTGTTTAAATCACCGATTTGGTTTACATTTGTTATCAAAAGATTGATAAACGGCATATTTTTGCGAAAGTGCTCAAAATCAGAAAAGTTATCAAATGCTTCTCTTTGAATTAATTCGATTAAAGAATATAACTCAAAAGAATGTAGTTGTAATGGAGTGGCGGATAATAATAACAAAGATTGGGAATTCTGACTTAAACTATAAGCTAACTCATAATTGAGAGTATTTTTATAATTTCCTGTTGAATAATTTAAAACATATCGTCTTAGATGATGAGCTTCATCAAATACAACTATATCCCATGAAATTTCTGAGAGCAATTTTGCATATTTTTTGTTTCTCGCAAATTGGAGAGAGCAAATAATTAAATTATCATAATAGAATAGATTAAGAAAAATGCCTTTGTGTTTAAAAACCGGTTTCTTTTTCAATTCTTTAACTTTTTTCCCATCGTATATGGTGAACACCATATTAAACTTATTTTGAAGCTCAAATTGCCATTGCTTAACCAAAGTTGCGGGAACAATTATTAAAATTCTCTCTGCCAAGTTTCTTGCCATCATTTCCTTGATAAATATTCCAGCTTCAATAGTTTTTCCAAGACCAACCTCATCTGCTAAAATTACTCTTGGAAAGAATTCTTCCGATAATCTATGTGCAACATTAACTTGATGAGGCATTAATGATAAACGAGAGTTAGTAATACATTTAATTTGATAAGAAGTGTAATATGAGTAGAATAAATTAGACCAATATTTAATTAAAAACTGCTGAGGAGAATCTAAGGTTTTTTTAGCTAAAATCTTATTAATTGGTTTCTGATATTGAGTTAAAATTTCAGCTTCAGCAATTTGGAATATATTTCCATCTGAGAATAGTATTTCATAAGAAATTTCTCCATCTTTCTTCAGAAAATATTGAGAATTAATGATTCCTACTCCTTTGTTAGTTCTAACACTTTCATTTATTGCAAATAAATAATGTATAAGATCAATGGGATGAATTATTTTTACGATATTATTTTCAAACGATACCTTATATTTTTTAACAAATCGAGAATCTTGATCATCTAAAGATTTAGAAATTGGAATTTCGATAATTTTAGTAATTCTTCCAATTCCTAAATCAGGATTGAGTTTGTAAATGATAAAATTATGAAGTCCAAATCTTTGCCCTTCACAATAGAGATTATAACATTTAGAATATCTTGAATTAAGTACATTATTACAAAATGGACATTGATATATTTTAATTTTGGACTTTGAATCCATTTTGTCATCTAATTCTCTTTTTAAGGTTTATATTATTCGAAGAAGTAAAAAATTTGCTCTTATAAAATTGAAAGAATATTATAGCATTATATGTAAATTTTACTTTTCCTGTTTCTCAATTTCTCATCAGTGAGCTTCAATACATTTTTTAAATACTGGTATTGAGGGGTCATATTTGGCACTTTAATGGCGTTCTCAGGACAAGAAAATAAACATCGAAGGCAACGTATGCAATCTATCCTTCGTGGTTTTCCATTTCCTATTTCCATAGCGTTTGTAACGCAAACTTTTTCACATAGACCACATTGAGTACAGAGTTCACTATCTATATAAGGGATAGGAATTGCTCTTCTAAATGTAATTTCGATTTTATCTGCCCTTTCTTCTGATAATTTTGGTGTTTCAATTGAAACTCTTTGAATTTTGGATTTTAGAAATTTTTGATGAGAAATATTGGCATATTCTTTGGCAATTTCAAAATCTTCTTCATTAGGGCGATTTTTCATAAGATCAAACCCAGCAACGTTATAAGTGTGTTTTGCTAAAAATTCTGCTGATGCAATTAACTCGAAATTGTGAGTATCTAAAATTTTCTTTATATCATAATGAGCTAATCCAACATGAACTCCACCATAGGTAAAGAAAGTAGCACAGCTTATATGATTTCCATCTTTAGTACTCAACCATTCTCTTACAATACGGGGAGCTCGCAAGTAATAAATAGGAAAACCAAAAATAAGCCCATTATAAGACCCAATATCATTAAATGACTGCCTAACATCCCTATTGGCTATATTAAAATCATGAACTTCATTATTTAATCGAATTAATTCATACTTTATGACATTTTTTATTTTCTCAGTATTTCCCGTCGCAGAAAAGTAAATCATAGCAATTTTCATCTTTCTTTTGCCATCCTTTTTTTTGTAATATGAATTTTAGTATTTAATTTATTTAAATTCTTTTTCACAGTTCTTCCCATTTTTATACGGAAGAGTTAACAAATAAAGTGCTAAGATCGTTTCACATAATTTAAAATAATCGTTAGATTAAAAAAAAATCAATAATTTCCTATTCCTAAGATAGAATCATTATTCAATAAACATATAATAAGATACAGCAAAATGTCGGAAAAAATGCAGAGTAGCGTTCTCGTAATCGGAGGCGGTATCGCAGGGATACAAACTTCCTTAGATTTGACAGGATTAGGTTTTAAAGTATATCTTGTTGAAGAGAAATCGACTATTGGTGGAGCAATGTCACAACTCGATAAGACATTTCCCACCTTGGATTGTAGTTTATGTATCCTTGCTCCAAAGATGGTAGAGGTGTTTAGAAATCCGAATATCGAGCTTCTAACATATTCATATGTGAAAAATATTGAGGGTTCACCGGGTAATTATAAAATTGAAGTAATTAAAAAACCAAGATATATCAAAGAAGATTTATGCAAGGGATGTGGAGATTGTGCCTCTGTTTGCCCAGTTAAAAAATTACCGAGTGAGTTTAATTGCAATTTGAACAATAGAAAAGCAGCATATATTTCTTTCCCATCTGCAGTACCCCCAGTTTATCTAATTGATGACAATGCATGTCTACATTTAAAATTCGGAGCGTGTGGATTCTGTGAAAAAAAATGCAGCGCAAATGCAATTGATTTTTCCCAAACACCGAGAAGTATAAACATAGATGTAGGAGCTATTGTAATTGCTACAGGGTTTAAACAAGAATTACCAGAATTTTATGAAGTACTTGGTGGAAGTAATCCAAATGTTTTATCAAGTATGCAATATGAGCGTCTTCTTTCTGCAAATGGACCTACTGGGGGTGAAGTAATAAGGTTAGATGATAAAAAACATCCTCATAAGATAGCTTTCTTACAGTGTGTTGGATCCAGAGATTTTCACCATCTTGGATGTAAAAAATATTGTTCTGCTATTTGTTGTATGGCTTCAGCTAAACAAGCAATCATTACAAAAGAACACTCTCCCGATACTGAATGTTTGATTTATAATACTGAGATAAGAGCAAAGGGAAAGAACTTTTATGAATTCATTGTAAAAAGCAAGGAAGAATATGGTGTAGAGTATATTAATGGAAGAGTGTCTTTCGTAAAAGTAAATCCCGACAATGGAAAATTAATCTTAAGTTATGAAGATATTGATAAAGGAACTGTTGAGGCTAACGAGGTTGATATAGTTGTTTTAGCAAGTGTTCTATTTCCCAACAAATCATATTACGAATTATTAAAGAATTTGAAAGTAGGAATTAATGATTTAGGATATATTGATAACGAAGGATTCGCAACTTGTGAAAAGAATAATATCTATTTTGCAGGCTATGCAAGAACACCTAAAGATATCCCAACTTCTGTTGCAGAGGGCTCAGCATGTGCTGCAAAGATTAGTGAAAAGTTATATCCTGTCAGATTTGAAAATATTAAAGAGATTGAATATCCTCCTGAAGTTCCCATCCATTCTGATGAAGACCCTCGCGTAGGAGTGCTTGTCTGTCAGTGTGGAATTAATATCGCAGGAACAGTTAATACCGCAAAAGTTGTTGAGTATGTATCAAAATTACCATATGTCGCTCATGCAGAAGAAAACATGTATTCCTGCAGTTCAGATTCTCAGGAACAAATAATAGAGATGATACATAAATATAAATTAAATCGATTTATTGTTGCTTCATGTACTCCTAGGACCCATGAACCTTTATTTAGAAATACTTTGAGGGAAGCGGGATTAAATCAATTTTTATTCGAATTAGTTAATATCAGAGATCAATGCTCTTGGGTACATCAACATGAACCTGAGAAAGCAACTGAAAAAGCAAAGGATTTAATTCGTATGTATTTAGCCAAAGTAGTTAATTTAAAACCACTGCAAAAAATAAAGGTTAAGGTTCAGCAATCAACATTGGTTATCGGAGGGGGTATCGCAGGAATTATAGCATCCCGTAATCTTGCCCAACAAGGATTAGAAGTATATTTAATTGATCTAAAAGAAACTTTAGGAGGAAATGCCATCAATTACGTAGATCTATATGATTTATCCTTAAGTAATGATGATATTGATAATTATATCAAGGATTTAGAAAGTATGGATAATGTTCACATTCTTACAAGCACAAAAGTAAAGGATATTCGAGGTTTTGTGGGGAATTATCAAATAAAAGTGCAAACCATATCTAATGAGGAAACAACAGAAGAATTCATGGTTGGGACTATAATTGTTGCAACAGGTTCAAATCAAATTAAGACAGAAAGATGGAAGGAAATCCAAGAAAAATATGAAAAACGCGTTTATATTCAAAGAGAATTTGATGAAAAAAGGGAAGAGGATATTCCTAAATTTAATGCAGCAACTATAATTTTATGCGTTGATCAGAGAGCAAATGAATGTAATAAGGGTGATACAATAAAATCTTATTGTAGTAATATTTGTTGCAGAGTTGCATTAAAGAATATCGAAAAGTTACTTAAATTAAACCCAGATGCTCAAATTCACGTATTATATAGAGAACTTCAGTTTTCTGACATAAATGCTGAAAGTTTATGGCGAGATTTAAGAAATAAAGTTATGTTTGAAAGATATAAGTCAATTGATGATATTCTGCTAACTGCAAATGGTGATTCTTTCCATGTAAAATATCATAATATAGGAGCTGAATGTGATATAGAATATGACTCAGATTTATTGATATTAGCGACCCCTGAAGTTCCTGCAGAGGGTACAAAAGATTTAGCCATGAAGCTCAAAGTTCCTACTACAAAAGATGGCTTTTTCTTAGAAGCTCACGTTAAGTTGCGGCCAATTGACTTTGCTACAGAAGGAATATTCCTGTGTGGTAATGCTCACTGGCCAAAATGGATTGATGAGAGTATGGATCAAGGTTATGGGGCAGCGGGACGAGCTGCTATGTTAATGGTGAAAGGAGAAGTAGAAACTGAAGGTATTACTTCTCAAGTAAATCCTGAAAAATGTATAGGATGTGGAAGATGTTATGAAATTTGTCCATATAAAGCCATAGAAATGATTGATATTACTAAAGAAATGGGTTTATATACCATTACTGAGAAAAAAGCACATATTATTGACGCAGTATGTAAAGGATGTGGTGCTTGTGCAGCAGAATGTCCTTTAGGTGCAATAGATCAGAAACATTTCAGCAAGTTCCAAATTAAAAAGCAAATTGATTTACTTACTGGAATTAATCTTAAAGCATGTCAAAAAGAGTAATTAAGAGGATTTTAAAAAATGACAAAATCAAAAAGTAAAAAAGAAGAAAGTTTTGAACCTCAGATCTTAGCATTTTGTTGTAATTGGTGCTCTTATGCGGGAGCTGATTTAGCGGGTGTATCTAGGTTTCAGTATCCCCCAAATATAAGAATCGTGAGAGTTATGTGCTCTGGAAGGGTTGAGCCTACATTTATACTAAGTGCATTCAAGAATGGAATCGATGGAGTTTTAGTTACCGGATGTCATATAGGAGATTGTCATTATATCTCTGGGAATGAATTAACTCAAGTTAGAATGGAACATTTAAAAAATTTAATTAAAAGTATAGGAATAGAAGAAGAAAGATTTCGATTGCATTGGATTTCTGCAAGTGAAGGGAAACAGTTTGCAGAATTAATAACAGAATTTACTAATACCGTGAAAGCGTTAGGAGAATCAAAAATCCCTAAAAAATTAGGTTTAATCGAACTTGAAAGGTGCCTGTGAATTTTTAATAAAAGTTAGGGAAATATTATTCTAACTATATTCTTTACTGCTTTTTTCTATCAAAGCTAAGATTTTCTGGTTTATAGGATGAATTGCACGGCAAATTGTTCCTATTCCTTTGATTGTATCGTTTATATCCTCAAAAATTATTCCATTATCAGAAGGAATTGTTTGGTTATTCATTGCTAATAACGCACATTCTGTTGCAATGCCGGCAGAAGTTGAAATCTTTAAAGCACAGCTTGGTTTTGCACCATCACATAGAAATCCTGCGTTATTTGCTGCCATTAGATTAACTGCAGTATTGATTTGAGATTTAGTGCCATTTAACAAATAAGTTATGGCTGCAGCAACTCCAAAGCCGGCTTTTATAGCAGATCCACATAGAACAGATAAATGACCATAATTTTTATTGGCTAAATATGTTATTAAATGAGATAATAGTACCGCACGTTGAATTCGACGCTTTTCAATATTTTTACGTGATCCCATAATTACTACTGGTAATATTGCTGTTATTCCCATATTTCCTGATCCTGAAGTTGTCATAACAGGTAAATTTACACCTCCCATTCTTGCATCTCCTGCTGAAGCAACTTTAATTCGAATTTCTGAAAGTATAGATTCAGAGCATCCTTCTTCTTGGAACATTTGCTGTAAATTCTTTGCAAAATTTAGCCCATATTGTCTTTGCAATCCTTCTTCAGCTACTTTCTTATTCATGGAAATGCCAACATCAACTGCGTCCAATACTTCAGTGTTAGCAGATTCAATTAATTCTAATATGTCTTCTAAATTTAATTTTAATTCTCTATTCTGAGTTTCAACTTGAGTCTGATGGCTTTTAAATAAATCT
>Ga0307433_1001387_pt1 | contig 13390 bp, 11 predicted proteins | sample SalMarWE160210MG_FD_202166 | JGI IMG/M metagenome (GOLD analysis project Ga0307433, IMG submission 202166) | Salt marsh sediment microbial communities from the Plum Island Ecosystem LTER, Massachusetts, United States - WE1603-210 | ecosystem: Environmental > Aquatic > Marine > Intertidal zone >... | reverse complement strand
TATACCTCTTGGGGCTATGGTTGCGAACTCTTTGGGCGTTGATTTGTTGATTGCGAAACGAAACAAGGAAGTAGGGGTTCCAGCTTTTCTGGAGGAAACTTATGCTTTGCGTGATTCAGGCGTGACTATGACGTTGTATTTGCCGAAGGATGCTTTGAAGCGGAGGGATAGCGTGCTTATAGTGGATGATATGATTAAGACGGGGGAGACTCAGGCTGCATTGGTTAACTTTGTTAAGAAGGCTAGGGCTGAGGTTTCCGGGGTTTACTCTCTTATTGCTGTTGGGGACGATTGGCGGAAGAATCTGAAGCTTCCTAAGGGAAGTCCGATTGAGGTTGTAATAAAAATCAACAAAAAAGATAATCAAAAATCATAAATGGCTACTGTGACTCTTCATAGAACATTGTTTGTTGTGGGACTCTGGGAAGCGCAGGTAGGGAAAAAATGAAAAACCCTCCACGTCGTTGCCGAGCGTGGACGCTTCCCACAGTCACTAAAGAATTTTTTGAGTCTTCCAAGTAATTAAATTGGATGTTTACATTTGAACGCAGTGTCTTGCATCGCATACACTCACTGTGGTTACATTGCAGTTGTATGGTGAGCTTGGAATCTTTATTTTCGTAGAAAATATATTATCTAAGCAGGACAGAATCAGCATAAAGGCGGGTGTTGATGTGTGCGGACCATAGAGTGGAAAGACGGCGTGGTTGTTATTGTTGATCAAACAAAATTGCCCAACGAAGTTGTTTGGGTGAACATGAAAAACTCTGATGATGTGGCTTCTGCGATTAAGGAGATGAAGTTGCGGGGAGCCCCTCTCATAGGCGTAGCGGCTGCGTATGGTTTGGCTCTTACGGCTTTCCATTCAAAGGCGGAAAAGAGGGAGGAGCTGATGAAGGAGTTGGAGATGTCGGCTGAGGTGTTGCGGAAGACTAGACCCACTGCAGTGAATCTTTTTTGGGCGATAGATCGGGTCATGAAGAGGGCACAAGAGACGCTTGGAACTAAAGAGGCTTTGGCAGAGGCTGTGGTGGCGGAGGCTCAGAGGATGGCGGATGAGGACGTTATGGTCAACCGGAAGATGGGTCGGTATGGCGCTCAGCTTATCGAAGATGGTGATGTTGTTCTCACTCACTGTAATGCGGGTAGTTTGGCTACGGTTGATTATGGTACGGCTCTTGGAGTTGTGAGAGCTGCCATTGAAGAGGGCAAAAACGTTAAGGTTATTGCATGTGAGACCCGACCGAAGCTTCAGGGCGCTAGGCTCACCTGTTACGAGTTGATGCGTGATAATATTTCAGTGACTTTGATTGCGGATACCATGGTGGGCTATGTTATGTCGAAGGGTTTGGTGGATAAGGTTGTGGTTGGCGCGGACCGGATTGTCAGGGATGCGGTTTTGAACAAGATTGGAACCTACAATGTTGCTGTTTTGGCTAGTGAGCATGGCATTCCCTTCTATGTGGCTGCTCCTACTTCAACAATGGATCAATCTCATACTTCAGAAGATGCTATTATTGAAGAAAGAAGCCCACATGAGGTTACGAATGTCCGTTCCGAAAGAATAGCTCCTGAAGGCGTCAAAGTGTTGAATCCAGCCTTTGACATAACCCCCCTAGAGTACGTGGACGCAGTCATAACCGAGGAAGGCATCCTATACCCAGAGGTTCTCCTGAAACCAAAAAAATAGGAACCCGAAAAGAAATGATTAAATCCAACTGTTTCCTTTTTAACTGAAGACTTATGTTTTGGAGAGTAACAAGTGCGGCGCAAAGTAAAATGCAGCGAAAAAAACTGCGTAAACAATGTTGACGGCTACTGCCAGTCACGAATAAGAAATTGGCTTGGAATCTGCGTGTTCAAACGAAAACCCAAACCAGAACAAACACATGAGAATTTGAGCAAGTAGCAAGGTGAGATAAAGACCTATTGTCTGCCAATGGCGAGCGCGTTAATTCCGTCAAGTTTAGAAGTGGGGAAAATAATCCCATGTTATTGTCGCCTTTTTATATATTATGTTAAGCGCTTTAAGTAATATAACAGCAGAGAGAGAAGGTTAAAATTTAGCTTCGCGTTTTGGTTGATTAAATTCTGATGAAAAATCTCAAAAATTGAAGAAGCAACAAGCAAAATCTGTTCTGTTCTTCATGAGAACATTTCTGTTCTTCGGGGAGAATTATAAGGCGCATTTGCCTATTGGATGGAGCGGAGATGAATCATGAAACTTGAAAAAAAGTTGATTGCATGCAGCATTCTCGCCCTAATTATTGGTGTTTCATCTGTTTTGCCTCTGACGTTCTTGATGTCTGCAACTGCAAAAGCTGACACTTCAAATGAACCATGGTTCAGCATAAATATGCCATACGCTTACTGGGTCACTGGCGATGGGCCACTCGATAATGGTTTTGGCATCTCATTTCCAAGCGATTCTGACACGAACCAAACAGAAAACCAAACTTGGCTCAACTTGACTATCGTAAACAATACTTTAACTGCAACTAATACAACTGGTCCTCTACCAGGAGTTCAAACTGGTTTTGAGTTGAACGAAACAAACTCTGTTCACGAGCAGCACATGCTGATGCTTAATCTAACATTGAATATAGACACCACAAATGAAGCAAGTGACGGAAGAGTCGAGTATTACCAAATAGACATAAGCTCTGACAAAGAACTCATTGAAACTATGCACTTTTTCATTGGAACCAACAGCAATAGTTCTTTCACATTTCATGACTTACTTGACAACATCCATTTCTTCCGCAATGACTGGTTTGATACTGACCAATTTAATCCAAAGTTTGGCGGTGGAGGAGGCTTGCTATCATACAATTGGACGGCTGGCTTTTCACGACTGTGGCCAGAGGGAGGTGCTGGAGAAGGTACACTAGGTAGAAGCGGCACAGCAGGGAGGGTTTCTGCACTCAGAGAAGCACAGATAATAACCATAACAGTTTACAGGTTAGGATGGGCCACCTTTACAGGCGATTCAACAATATTTACGTCAACAAACAACGAGATTGTCGACCAGATACAGCTTGAAAAGTTCGGCGACGACGGCTGGCTATATAACGATCTCATTCCAGCAGATGAACTTGCAGACACTGACTTACTACGACCACTTTCATTTGAAGAACTATATTAGGTGCAACCCAACAATGGGCAATGAGCAGCTTGCAGGCAATACACTAATCGTTTACGCATATGTAGTAGGGGAAAACAGACCAGTCGGCACTAGGGACGTTATGCGCGGAGCAAACCTTAGCAGCCCAAGCGTGGCACATCGACACCTACAGAAGCTAGAGTTGCTGGGCTTACTTGAGAAAAACCAGTTTGGTGACTACGTACTCAAAGAAAAGACCAGCGTCAGCGGGCACATCTGGGTGGGCAGAAACCTTGTGCCTCGCATAATGTTCTATTCCTTCTTTTTTATTGGTGCATTCGGAGCGGAAATCGGGATTATCTTGCTGAGTTATCTGGTTGCAGGGCTGGTTATTGAAACAAGTTTTCTGTTCCTGACAGGAATTACTGCAGTTGCTATGGTTCTCTTCTTTATTGAAGGCGTCCTACTGCGGAGGAAATTAAACACCTAAAAATGCTGAGTGCAGCAGCCGTCGCTATTTTTTTCTGTTTCTGCTTTTTAGTAGGCTTTTGTTTATGCTGTCTATCATTGCTTCTACGCTTGCCATGACTATGTCTTCGTGGACAGCTCTTGAGGACACCACGTTTCCGTCTTTGTCCTCAACTTTTATGATGACTTCTCCCATGGCATCCGAGCCTCCAGTCGCAGCCTCTATACGATACTCCTTCAAGTTGACATTCACTAGGGGCGAAGTCAGTTTCTGAACAGCCTTGATTGCAGCATCCACAGGACCCAAACCCGTCTCCGAAGCCACATACTCCTTTCCATCCAACACAAGCCTAACCGAAGCTGTTGGAATAACCCTGATTCCAGTAACAACCGCCAAGTCAGTCAGGTCAACAATCCTCTTTTCCTTGACAACCTTCCCCATCACCGCCCTAGCAATAGCTAACATGTCAGCGTCTGTTACCGTTTTACCTTTATCTCCCAATTCCTTGACTGTTTTAACGATCTCTGCAAGCTGTCCTTTAGCGGGATGTAACCCCGACTCTTCCAACTCCGCCCTGATACCGCTGGTGCCAGCCAGTTTTCCAGCAACCAGCCTCCGTTTTCTTCCAACAAACTCAGGTTTAATAGGCTCAAACGTTGAGGGCACCACCGTAACTCCCCGCGTATGGATGCCTGACTCGTGAGAAAAAGCGTTCTCGCCTACGATGGCTTTGTTAGCCTGTATCGCCATCCCAGTTAACTTAGCTACCAGCCGCGAGGTTTCGTAAAGCTGCTTAGGATTAATTCCAGTCTTCCGGTTGTAAATCAAGTTAAGCGCAACAGCAACCTCCTCTAAAGCTGCGTTTCCAGCCCTCTCCCCCAAACCGTTAACCGCAACATGAATCTGAGAAGCCCCAGCTTCAACTCCAGCCAAAGAGTTGGCGACAGCCATCCCGAAATCGTTGTGACAATGTACGCTTATGGGAACCTTAACTACACTCTTGACGTCTTTGATTAGTTTTTGCATGGTCGTGGGAATCATTATGCCAACCGTGTCGGGAATGTTTATTCGGTCGGCTCCAGCCTCCTCCGCCGCCTTGCATATCCGTTTCAGAAACTCCCTGTCTGTTCTTGTGGCGTCCATGGGAGAATATTCACAGATTAAACCGTGACTTTTGATGTACTCTATCGAGTCTATGGAACTGGCCAGAACCTGTTCCGGAGTCATATTCACCGCATACTTCATCTGAACCTCTGAAGTGGAAATGAAAGTGTGAACTGCGTCAACGTCACAAGAGATGGCAACATCAATGTCCTTTCGTTTGGTGCGGGCTAAACCACAAATCTCAGCGTTTAATCCCGCCCCCGCTACCTCCTTAACCGCTCTCTTTTCTCCCTCCGAACTTATCGGAGTACCCGCCTCTATAGTGTCTACGCCCAGCTTGTCAAGTTGCCGTGCTATCTCCAGCTTCTCCTCAGTGGTTAAAGAGACGCCGGGAGTCTGCTCCCCATCTCTCAACGTAGTATCCAAGATGCGTACATAATTCCCGTTTTCTTTCTTCATATTTTCTCCTTCCTAACCTCTTCTATCTGTTACCTTTCACAATCTCCTTAGCCATGGCTTCCGCCATCTCTATGGTCTTGGCGCTGCCGCCAAAATCTGGAATAGTTATCCCCTTACGCAACGTTTCGGTCACAGCGTCTTCTATAGCTTGGGCTGCCATGAAACATTTCTGGTCGTTATGCTGTTCGCCCAACCAGTCAAACATCATCTTCGATGATAAGATCATGGAACAAGGATTAGCTGTTTGTTTTCCAGCTCTGTTAGGTGCTGAACCGTGAATGGGCTCAAACAACGCAAAGTCGTCTCCAATGTTTGCCCCAGGCGCCATTCCCAAGCCTCCAACGAGTTGCGCTGCTTCGTCGGAAAGTATGTCACCAAACAAGTTCGGGGTAAGCAAGACATCAAATTTTTGTGGTTCCTTGATTAAGCGCATGGATGCAGCGTCAACGTATAGTTCATTGAAAGTTATGTCTGGGTATTCTTTGGCTACTTCTCGGCAAGTTTTCGCAAAGAGTCCACAAGTTACCTTCATAACGTTTGCTTTGTGGATGGCTGTGACCCGTTTCTTTCCGTTTCTTTTTCTAGCCACTTCGAAAGCTTTTCTAGCTATCCTTTCGCTGTTTTTCTTGGTTATGACCCTTAGACAAATGGCTGTGTCTTCTAGCGCAAATTCTAGGCCACTGTAAACGTCTTCAGTGTTCTCTCGAACGAAGATCATGTCTATGTTAGGTCTTAAACTGGGGATCGAAGGATACGTCTTAATGGGACGAAGGTTTGCATAAAGGTCAAACATGATTCTTAATTTAACAACAACGTCAGCAGCTGTTTCCCCCACTGGACCTTTCATGCATACGTGGGAGTTTCTGATCACTTCGATGGTTTCTTCTGGAAGAGCTACTCCCCTCTTTTCGAAGCATGTGTCGCCAGCCTCAACCGGTATTATGTTCAAGCCTATGTCGAGCTTCTGTTGAACCGCATCCAAAATCTTCAACGTTGCCTCTGTCAGTTCAGGTCCTATTCCATCCCCTGGGATGAGAGATATTTTGTATTCACTCATTTTGTTTCAATTCTCCTTTTCAGATGTTCTATTAATCCTCCATCATCAAGAATTTCCATAATGAACTCCGGCAGTTTGGTTGCCTTGAACACCGAGCCGTTTGTTCTGTCTTCAACTTTGCCTGTCTGCAGGTTCACAACCACCTCATCTCCCTCTTCAACCTTGCCTGAAATTCCCGGGCATGCTAGAACAGGCAAACCTATGGTTATGGAGTTTCTGTAGAATATGCGTGCAAAGGATTCAGCTAATACACATCTGACTCCCGCATACTTCAATGCTAGGGGCGCCTGTTCCCTGCTGGAACCGCAACCAAAATTCTTGCCACCAACGACAACCACTCCCTCGGCTGCTTTTTCTGGGAATTTGGGGTCTAAGCCTTCCATGGCATGTTTTGCCAGTTCCTTTGGGTCTGTGTGAACTAAGTATGGTCCCGGCAGAATCACGTCAGTGTCCACGTTGTTTCCAAACGTTATAGCCTTTCCATTAACAGTCAACCCTGTTACACCTCCTCCTTTAACCTTCTGGGGTCGGTGATTTTGCCTGTAATGGCTGAAGCCGCAACTGTCGCTGGAGAAGCCAGATACACGTAGCTTTTTGTGCTTCCCATTCTTCCAACAAAGTTTCTGTTAGAAGAGCTTATGCACACTTCATCTTCTGCCATTAGACCCATATGCCCACCTAAGCAGGGACCACAGTTCGGATTACCTATCGTGGCGCCGGCTTCCATGAACGTTTTTATCAGTCCCTCATTTAAGGCATTCAAGTATATCTCTTGGGACACAGGAATCACAATCAACCGCACTCCCCTAGCTATTTTCTTGCCCTTCAATACTCTGGCAGCGGACCGCAGGTCTTCTAATCGACCGTTAGTGCAGGATCCTATGAAGGCTTGGTCAACCTCTGTATCCTCTACCTCAGACACTGGTTTAACGTTGTCGACTGAGTGTGGAACGGCAACTTGAGGCTCCAAATCCGAAACATCCAAGTCAACAATCTTTTCGTAGACTGAGTCTGGGTCGCTTTTGACGGGCTTAAATGGTTTGTCTGTTCTGGCTTTAACGTAATCTACGGTTTTTTTGTCAGGTTCTATTATGCCTGCTTTGGCTCCCATCTCCACAGCCATGTTGGATAGAACCATTCTGCCGTCAACGCTCATGTTCCTTATTGTGGAGCCGCTAAACTCCAGTCCCTTATAGATGGCTCCATCGGCACCAATCTTACCCACCACATTTAGCGTCAGGTCTTTCGCTGTCACCAGTTTCTGGAGTTTGCCTGTCACGTTTACTTTGATGACTTCAGGCACCCTAAACCATAACTTGCCAGTTGCGAATACGGCAGCCATTTCTGTTGATCCGATTCCAGTTGCGAAGGCACCGAAGGCTCCGTACGTGCATGTGTGAGAATCTGCGCCAACGATTAGTTCTCCCGGTCTGACGTGACCCTTCTCAGGCATCACTTGATGGCAGACTCCTCCCCGACCAACATCGTAGAAGTTTTCGATGTTCTGTTCTTCAGCGAAGTTTCGTACAATTTTGTGTAAGCCTGCTGATATCACGGAGCTGGCTGGAACCAAGTGGTCTAGGATGATGACTATTTTTTTGTTGTCCCAGACTTTTTTGGCTCCAATCTTTCGGAACGACTTGATGGCTAACGGACCTGTTAAATCATGGATCATAGCCGCATCGATGCTGGCTTCCACTATCTCCCCTGAAGAGACTTGTCGTTTGCCTGAAGCGTTAGCTAAAATTTTCTCGATAATGTTCATGGTACGTCACCATCAATCTGTAGTTTCCATATAAATCTATCCGCTATACAGTATACTGCCGTCTCATGGTCTGATGAAGTGAAAATGGTTTTGTAAGAGGCTGTGCTAACAAAATTTAGATTATTTGAACGAACTGCTTTATCGGAAGAGGAAACGATCCCTCAATTTCACAACCTCTAACAAGCCAACATCATTCTATCTTAAAAGGTTTTAGGCTCCCACCTTAGAGTTTAAATCTTTAAATCATTAGTTAACTATGGATTTAAAGTTATAAAGAAAGAGCTGTGAGAGCCGAACTAATTTTTCTCCAAAAAATCTAAAGATTGTTGAAATGGGGGTACTTGAACTGTACGTAACTATCTCGCAGACAAATCTTCATCTTTTATTATGCTGTTACTTGGCATCTTCTCATAGAAATCAAGCAGTTTGAATATCAATTTCTCGACAAGTCTTTCCAAAAGAGGAAGTTCTTTCGAATAGGTTGCCCAATCAATTACTCTTGCATGAAAAAATGGAACACGCATCTCATCATACATATCACGAACTCTTGATGAATATTGTTGCATTTGGATTGTCTTATCACTCAAAAGGGCATCAATTTTTTCTTTAATTGTGCCTCTTCTCAAAACTGAGATTTTTCCTAGAAATGTCTCATATACATCAAGCTTGTCCATTTCGGTCAAATGATGTTTACATTTTTCCTTCAACAAGTCCCACTCTTGTCGGGTAAGAATTTCCTTTGTGGGGTTATTCTCATAGTATGCATTTGCCATAGCCTCCAAACTGAGCCAAAGTAGGGTGAATCTTATTTCCAAAAAAAGGAAGCTAGTTAATGTAGCGTTATAGTAGTTCAAAGTTGTTTTAATCCCAGTTTTTGAGACATATTTATCATCGTTAAGTAAAGGCAGCGCAATCTGCAGAAATTGGTTAAGGTCACGCGGTAGGACATAACGAGCAGAAGAACCTGGCTTTCCAAACCACATGGTTTGTCTTTCATGCCCAATTTGTTCCTCGTGGTTGCCTTTTACTCTGTAGATACTGAGTTCATGAATGGGGACGTTATAATTGTGAGAAAAAGATAAGAGCGAACGTAAATTGGAAATCAGATTCAACGAATAATTTCTTGCGGCTTCAACTGTTTCAATATTTCTTGGAACATCAATTATCAATTCTCCAGTTTGATAGTGTTGTTTTTCGTTGGCAATCCTTTGTCTAATTTCATAATACTCAGAAGCAGACCCCAGTCGTTCAATTCTGAAGTTATCACAAGAGACCGAGGGCATATTGAAAAAATCCATGTTATAGACCTTTGACTTAATCCTTAACAACCAAGCACACCCTGTTTGGAATTCTAATAAGCATCAAAAGAATAAAAAGTAATTAGGAGCGGGATTCGAACCCGCACATGCCTGTGCACCCGGTTGACAACCGAGCCCCCTTAGCCTATCGGGGAATCCCTACCACATAAATAATATGTCACATCTCACTTATAAGTTTTATTGTTATTCTGTTTAACATAAATATGTGTATAAATTAGCAGATTTTAGACGAGAAAAAGCATCGCAGAACAAGAGTGCGTGGAAATGCAAATCAGTCATATAAAAAAGAGCGCAGATCTGAAATGAACTCATAATTGTCATATAAAACCCGATTTTTTGAAGCAGCTATTTTTTTATCATCACTCCTTGCAATCCCCGTTTCAAGTCTTATTGGGAATAAAAATCTCTCTTGTTGATCTTTCACACCCACAACATCTTTTGTTTGGGCTATCGCAATAACAAGACAAACTTTGTTCTCACCATTTTCATCTTTCAAAGTGACTTGTTGGAAATGGGTAAAATCAACATTATAGACCGTGTTTTTGCGAATAACTTCCTTGGTATATTTCAACCTATTTTCCATATCGTTAATCCCAATAATTCTTCTGGGGGTTTTGTCAGTTACTCCAATTATAAGCACGCCTCCTTTCGCATTTGCAAAACTAGCAACATCTCCACAGAAAGTTACTTTGGATTCTTCTCTTTGTTGACCACTAGTATGCCACATTTCGAGAGTTTCTTTAAAGTCCCATAATTGAGTTTCGACTTTTTTGCTCATCGCCTTTGCTATGAATTTTTTCCAGAAAGGCTCATGTAATAAGAGGTTAATTTGAGAATCATATTTACCGATATCAATAAGGATGTTTCGAAGAGATTGGCGAATGAACTCAAAATATGTAGCCAATTCATTTAGAACTTCATTGATAGTTCGCCTGATTACATTTTTCTTGGAAACAACAATTGGACCCTGATATTCAGCATCAATTGAATCGGCAAGGTCAGCATACATATCAGAGTAAACACGCGTAAGTGTCAAAATATCGGGTAAGCGTAAACCAAGAACAATTTCTACGCATTTTTTTACGCGAGAGGAATCTTCTTCAATGGTTTTTGTAGTTATCGAAAGCATTCGATCTGATAGTCTCGTGGATCCCCAGATTCTATAAGTGAACAAAATTATTGGCGCAAGACTATCTTTTTGGTATAGCCAAATCACATATTCATGCAAGTCATTAATTTCCTTCGCGTAGGTTTCTGTGAAATTTCGAATTTCTTTTATCAAAGCCGAATATGAATCTACAGTGTCTTTCCTTTTTAATGAAAAAGAAGCTTCTTTTAGTTTTTGAACAGAAGCCAAAGTATTTTCAGTTTTTTCCTTTAGCTTTTCATTTTCTGTTTCTCTGCTAAAAACATACCAATGAATTTTGTCTACGCCCACTTCTTTACCAAAAGGTGTTTGCTCAGGCCAACCATTATCGTCTTCTCTCATCTTCTTCACATAACACTTATTGTCCATTTCAGTCTGAGCTTTTTGTATATACCAGTGGATTTCTCCCAATTTCCAAGCTGAATTGGAAAAAAGTTCTTCGTGTAATTCAATTTCTTTTTCATAGCCTCTAGGAACCATCATCTGATCAGTCTCACAAAGCAATTAATGCTTTAGTCATAAATGATTTTCTTTGTTGCAAGTCATTTCATCTGAATGTGTGTTGGTTTTAGCTCTGGTTCCTGATCTCAAATTCAACGGTTAGCCCCCAAAAAATTCCTTAAATCTTTAGTTAGCTAAAGATTAAAATCTTAAGACATTATGATAGGCTGGTTAGGTAGATGATTGAAGGTTTTGGTGTTGGAGAAATCGGAGGTTGAGGCTGAGAAGAGCCAAGAGGTTATAGTGCCTGTCGGCGCTTCTCTGAAAGAAACTGTTGTCACTGTCTCTTCACCGGAGGGAATCGAAGAATTTTCCTCAAAAGGCTACGGCGTCACTGAAGACGACAAGCTGCGCCTCACCTTCTATGAAACCCTGTTTCTTCTAGGCAAAGGAGCAATAGAGGTTACGGATGAAGAAACCGGAAAAAAGATGGCTTTTCAGAACCTCCTCAAACGTTTCCAGTCAGTTGACAAAGACGCTTGGGTCAGATATCTCATTTACCGAGACCTGAGGAGCCGCGGATACGTGGCGCGGGAAGGCTTCGGTCTGGGAATCGATTTTCGAGTCTACGAACGGGGAGATTATGGCAGAGAGACTGCTAAACACCTCATATTCGGAATACAAGAGGGGCAGCCCGTCTCCGTGGAAACTCTAGCAAGAACTCAGCGGTACGTTCAGAACCTAAAGAAAAACTTGATCCTCGCGGTTATAAACCGGAGAGGGGAAATCGTCTATTATTCTCTTTCACAGCTTAATCTAAAATGAAAGTTGGGAGATGAAATGTTCAAGACTGTTCGCGGAATGAGAGACCTATTGCCCGTAGACGCTGAGAGAATGCGGCATGTCGAACAGGTTTCCAGAGAAATTTCTAAACTCTACGGCTACGACGAGATCATCACTCCAGTCTTAGAATCCTACGACCTGTTGGCGGCTAAGACCAGCGAGGAAATCCGTGAGCGCATGTACACTTTCAAGGACTTGGGAGGCAGAAAGGTGGCTTTGCGCCCAGAGTTCACAGCCTCTGTCGCCCGGTTGGTGGCTACTAAACTGAGGAACGAGCCGAAGCCCATGAGGCTCTTTAGTGTAGGAAGCCTGTACCGTTACGACGAGCCTCAATATGGACGGTTCCGAGAGTTTTGGCAAGCCAACTACGAACTTTTCGGTTCCACCAGACCAGAAGCAGACGCAGAAATCCTCATACTCACCAACGACCTCCTCAAGAGACTAGGACTCCAGAACTATCGTTTCAAGATTGGACACACAGAAATCCTCAGAGGGATACTAAATCAGGAAGGACTGGATGAAGGAAAGCAGAACAGTGTCAGGCAGTTGCTGGACAAGAAAAGCTGGGAAGAGGCTCTTACAATTGCCCGTGACGCAGACGTTTCACAAAAGTGTCTAACTACTCTAGAAAGGCTCTTCGAAACAAGGGGCGAAGACGCCTTTCAGGTTCTAGAAGGCGTGAAAGAAATCGTTCAGGAGTATGAAAGCGCTCTTGCTGCTGTAGAAAATCTTTGGAAAATCCTTGAGCTTGTGAGAGACAGTGGAGCGCAGCTTGATGTTATGGTGGAAGCGGGCTTCGCTAGGGGTCTAGAATACTATACCGGAATGATCTTTGAGCCGTATGTTCCGGAAGTTGATGTGGCTCTGGGCGGCGGAGGACGCTACGACAAGCTTATTCAACTCTTTGGAGGAGAACCGATTCCTGCGGTGGGCGTTGCCCAAGGGATTGATAGAATCGTTCTGTCCCTCAAGAAACAAGAGGTCTCTCCAAAAACCACAAAGGAGATGAGTGTTGTGGTTATCTCAGTAAAAAACGAGTCTATGGGGAAGGCGCTGGAGCTGTCAGATATACTAAGGAAATCAGGGTTGCCTGTTGAAGTCGAGGTTATGGGTCGTTCCATCTCAAGGGCTTTGGCGGATGCTGACAGAAGGGGCGTCGCCTACGCTGTGATCGTTGGTCCCGAGGAACTTAAGTATGAGAAAGTGGTTCTGCGGGAAATGAAAAAGAGCGAACAACGAACTGTTCCGATCAGCAATCTCACCGAGGCGATATTTGCAAGCTTGAAGTAGCTTGGTTCTGTTTGTTTTCACCTCTTTTTTCAATGGCTCTAGCTAGCTTAAGGGTCCCTAAGGTTGCTGCCGCTAGCCATCCTAGGATTCCTAGAATGAATGTGAGTACCAGTATTGTGTTAGCAAAGGGTAATACAATCGGGTATAGTTCTGAAAAGAGAATGTAAGTGTAGGTATAAACGTTAAAGAACCAATGCATGATTATGGGTGCTTGAGCGCCATAGACTAGATAACTTAAGCCAATAACTAGACCTGCAACCGTAGCAGAGGCGATCTTCCCGATTTCCCAACTGACCCCTGGGTTAAAGTGAACCAAACCAAAAATTATTGACGTAAAGATAACCATGCCCCACTCGCCTACGCTGATTCCGCTCCTGACTCCATATTCGTCCA
>Ga0307433_1001386_pt1 | contig 13403 bp, 10 predicted proteins | sample SalMarWE160210MG_FD_202166 | JGI IMG/M metagenome (GOLD analysis project Ga0307433, IMG submission 202166) | Salt marsh sediment microbial communities from the Plum Island Ecosystem LTER, Massachusetts, United States - WE1603-210 | ecosystem: Environmental > Aquatic > Marine > Intertidal zone >... | reverse complement strand
TTCATCTGTTCCATGATAAATCATGATTCTTTTACCCATGTTTCCACTTGAGCCAACAGCAATTACTGTACCATTGGCTGTTGCTTTTATTGGTGTACCCATGACATTGGCAATATCTATTCCCTTATGAATATGAGTCAGTCTCGCTTCTCCAAATTCAGAAGTAACTCTTCCGCTGGCTGGCCATATTGAGGGTATGTCAGGATCAGTGATTATATCGGTAAATACATACTCATCAGGATTAAATTCAGAAGTTGGGTCAAGAAGCGGAAGAATCTCAACTAATGCAAAAAACCACTCCTTATGTTTTTCATTAAAACTTTCGGATATTTCTTCATCTGACAATATGGTAGTTTCAATCTCATATTCCTCTTTTTCATTTAAATCGTTAAAAAAACCGGTAACATTTTTAACTGTCATATTCTCTTCTGAAGTGTCATACTCTAAAGATTTAAGAAGCTCTTTAATTGGAAAGTAACCCTGCAGTTCAAGTTCCCTAATGACTTTATATTCTTTCCGGGTAATAACTTCTGTAACTGACTTACCATCTACTATTCTGGTTATTTCTTCTTCAGTCTCGATTATCTCGTATTCAGTAAAACTTACCCTTAGTAGGTCAAAAATGCTTTCATTCGGACTATTATCTTTAAGGTAATTATCAAGCCTTACTACATCATAGGCAACAAAAGAGACCCAGTTAATTTCAGACTCTTCGGTTAAAGACTTGTATAATTTAAACCCTTCTATGTCCACCTGGGGAAATAAAATATTAATTGCAATTGAAAACATAAGGAATGGCAGAAGTATAATAATAAGTAACAGTATTAGAATTATATGCCAGTATTTTGTAATAAAACCGGCAGCATAGGCTGATATTGTGGTTGTTGTTACGGGTTCAGTCATTACTTATTTACTTAAAGGCAAATCTGGATTTTCTGTCATAAACTTCTTCGTACTGGACCGGATCAACTATCTCAAGCTCATATTTTGAGGCTCTGACCTGGATAACCACTCTCTGGGATCCTGCTATAAAAATTCCTTTCCCTTTTGCGCCCCTGCGTTTTTCCGTGCTCCCCTTTAGCACTGCAAGCTCCTTTTCACTGAAGCTGTAAAGCTTTTTTATTACCGGTATGTCAGTCTCCCCCATCCTGAAAAAGAGCTTAAAGTAGCTGTTATCTATTATTGCCTGCCCATATCGCTCGATTGAGAGAAAATCAGGAAGGTTCTGGGTTGCGGTAACAAAACTTATCCCGTATTTTCTGCCTCTCTTAATAGAATTTGATAAGAATTTTAGTGTCTGGGGGTTTGCTGGGTCTGCAAACTGGTGCGCCTCATCAACATATACCCTTTTAGTTTTAAGTCGGTCTACCTTGCAGAACTGCCAGGTGTCTTTTAAGAGTATGTCATAAAGCGGCTGTGTAACCGCTTCAGGAAGTCCGGATATGTCAAATACGGTAAAAAAATCATAATCCCAGTTTGTCTGGCCGTTAAACATATAGCTGTATGCTCCGCTTATATACGGCTGGAGTGATGAGAGAATATTGTCTCTTGCTTCCCTGGCTTTGCCAGTAGTTTTGCTATCTTTAATTTTAGCTTCCATTACTTCTTTTAAAGTACCAAGAGTGGGAAAAGTCTCCGGAAGCACTTTACTTTTAAAACTTATTCCCTTTTTCTCGTAGGTATCCCTTATATCTTCTTCCAGTAGTGCCTCCTCAAAGGGCTTAATATCCTTTAGTATCCACCTAAAAAACATTATGCAGTCCATTACTTTTACCGAAAGATAAGTCCCTATATCTTTTTTATCATCGCTACCTTCCCCGCTGTCAACCACCGTATTTCTTATATGGAATGGGTTTGATATAACTCCGGAAGTGGGGCTGAACTTATACCTTTTTCCCCAGGGATAGTAAAACTCACCCTCAAGATCAAACATTATTATGTAGTCCCTGTATGGTACATGCCTTATGGCGTCAGTTTTTATCCTGAAGGACTTGCCGGATCCGGAATCCGCTATTATGCACTCGTGGGGGTTGTTATAGATTCTGCTGTATGTATCAATTATAACAAGCCCTCCTGATACGACATTTTCACCAATAAATATCCCCTTGGGCTCCATAAGCTCCGAGGAATCGAATGGTATTATTGAAGCTACATCTTTAGTGGTTAAGTTCCATACATAGTTTCTTGTAATCCTGTTTTCAGCTAGTATTGGAAGAGTAGTAATAAATGGATCATATCCTTTATACTTTAGCTCTGTTGCCTGGCAGTAAGTGCTTGAAATCTTTGAACGCAGGAGATTGGAAAGTGTGTTTAGCTCCCCTGTATCCTGTGCGGATATCCCTATGGTTATATTTGTGTCATACAGGCTTACATTATCATTCCCAAGCTCTGCTATCATTTCCACCGCACTTTCCTTCTGGGCCTGGTATTTCTGGAAAAGTGCCTCATCTTTTTTAGAATCAAGGGCTTTTGCCCCAATTTCACTTACGGCTTTTGAAAGCTCCCTTGTTATTGTGGCCTTGTTTTTGGGAGTTAGGATTATTGCAATATTTATATCGCCCTTTATGTTAAAGACTCTTCTTAGCCACCTGTATTTTTCAACTGTGGCCGGATATTTTACAATGGAATAAAACCGGTATATTCTATTTTCTATCTCAATATGCCTTCCGTCCTTATAAATTTTTGAATTTTCAGGTAGGATATTTTCTATCTCCCAGTCTACCCTTAAGGGCTCAACCTGTGAGCTTTCAGGGTTCATCCGTCTGTAAAGAAGTTCTTTTATATCAATTCCTGTAAGTCTATCAACATACATTCCCTGGGACTCGAGCTCGCCTTTAAATGAAAGGTAAGCGTCTCCTAAAAGTTCACCTGCAGAGGTGCAGTCTTTCTCTTTAACCTCGAACACCGTGTAAAAATTTAAGACATTTCTGCTTCTTCCCGCCATGGACTGGATATGTTTTTTTTGCTCTTCAAGAAGTACCAGTTTAACCTCTGAGTTAAGGCTATCTTTAAATTTTTCAATGTTTAAAATGTTGGTATCAATATTTACGCTTTCTGACTGGATATAGATTCCAATCCTTCCGTTAAAAGTGGCCAGCGCCCCCTGAATTGCGTCGCTTACCATCTCCAGGCTGCCGCTTGAAAGTAGCTCCCCGTTTATGGGGCTAACCTTTAAAACTATCTTATAGGTACCGTCTTTTCCTTCAAGTAAGTCTCCGATACTTTTTACGGGAAGGCTAAATTCACCTTTCCTGCTTTTTTTATCCTTTGATTTTATTCCCAGTAAATCTTTTATAAAAGCAGGTAGTTTTACTGTTTCTTTCAAAGTATTTTTCTCCTTCCAATATGTATCTAAAAAAATCTATAACTATTAAAAAACCGGTCTCCTTCTGGTGAAACTCACTTGCTAGCCCTATAAGAACTCCCAGGGACAAAAAGCCTGCAAAAAATACTGCAGGGTTAAAGTATCTTATAACAAGGATAGCTATAGCTACCGCAATGGGAAGAATTATAAAGAAGTTTTTTATAGGTACCGGGCCTATCATTATCCTTCCGTCAACGTGTCTTGGAAGCTTTCTTTTTTTATCACTTATCTCATTCATTTTTAAAATCATTGCTTAAATATCATTGCCATCATACCCAGTCTTCCGGCAGAGCCTGCTGATGCAACAAGGGTAGAAGATGTTCCCGTCCTGTAAAGGTACTGGCGTATTATATGCGGGCCCCTTAGCCCCACTGCAATTGCACCTATGGAGAGGATTACAACAAGCACCATATTTTCCACCCCGGCCATAATTGAAAGAAGTATCTGTAAGATAAGAAAATGGACTACCTGGGTAAAAACTATTGCCACCGCTTCCCTGATCCATATCTGGAGCCCGTCGCTGCTGTTTATAACCGATAGTGCCACGAGAGGTGCTATTAGTATTGCAATAAGTGTCTCTATATACCTTATTGCCCCGGTAATACACAGAGCAATTAGGGCTATGGTTAAAACCAAAGACATAACTGCAAATATATTGGCCTCTTTCATAACCGCACCCCACCCGCCGCTTGAGCTTAGGGAATCCTCAATCCTTGAAGCGTCCACCCCGACACTTCCTATAAAATTTATAAGGGCATTATTAAGTGGAAGTAAAACAGAAGTTACTACCTTTGGAAGGATATATATTAAGCCCCCCGCAATAGTAACATGGATAAAATAAGTACCCATGGACTTCTCACTCTGGTACATAACACCTGAAATTTGCCTAAAAACAGCAAGTATTACAAAAATAACAAGTAGCCCTCCGGAAAAATACTGCACTCCCTTTAGGTACTCGCTAAAGTTGGTTATATATTTAGAGGGCTCTGTGGGCTGGACAATCAGCGTATTTATAAATTTAAAGGTAAAATCAAAAAGGCTCTCGCCAATGCCGGCAATGCCGTCCCATATCAGGGAAGATATGATTTCTTTTATCCAATCAATCATTTGCATCTAACTAAAGAAGCTTTTTAAAAGTTAAAATAATTAAACAGCGGCCATTTTACCTATAACGTAATCTGCAAGCCAGGCAAGAAGAAATACCCCACCGCTCATTGTAATTGTCCTTCTAATGTTTTTTAGCGCTTCCTGTTTTTCAACTGCTTCCCCTGCCTGGTATTTAAATGCCTGTATTATTATAACTACTATGGTGACTACACCAATTAAAGAATACAGCCAGACTTTGACTTCATTTAAAATCCCTACAATAGTATTTATGTACGGCACGTATATCCTTTCTTAGAGGTCATAAGCTTTAATAAATTCATCAATTTTTCCGGTAACGGCTAAAAGTAGTTCTTTTAGCTCTCTCTTATTATCTCCTGTCATTTCCGTATGGAACGGAAAAGTGGTTTTTGCATTTTTAATCTCTGAGAGCAAATTTTCACAAACTTTTACTACTTTCCAGGCGGGATTGCGCACTGGCTCAACCTTAAAGGTTTCTGCCCCCGGGTCCAGCCTGCAGCTGCCAAATCTACTTTTAACTTCTTTTGCGAGCTTTAGTGTCTCATCCCCTGAAAGTTTTTTATCTTTTATAATTTTAGAAATCTTAAGGACCTCCTCTTTACTGTCTTTTAATTTCCTCAAAGCTCTGCCGTGCTTCTCGGTTAGTTTTTTACTTCGGATATCCTCTTTTATTTCATCCGGAAGATTAAGTAGTCCAACCAGGTCCAGCACCCTTTGTTTTGACAGGCCAAGCTTTTTTCCTACCTCTGTCCATGGTAAACCCAGGTTTACCTTTAAGGCCTTAATACCCTCTGCCCGGTCAATACTATTGAGGTCCTCTCTCTGCAGATTTTCAATAAGTGAGATCAGCATTACATCATTTTTAGATACTTTTCTTATCAGTGCCGGAACCGTTTTCAGCCCTGCTAACTTCGCTGCTAAGAACCTGCGCTCCCCGGCTACTACTACGTATTTTTTCCCGTACGGGCGGACAGTTATTGGGTTTATAATCCCCTGCTCCTTTATGGAACTGGCAAGCTCCTTTATGGTACTGCTGTCAATGGTTTTTCTCGGCTGGTTTTTATCTTTTGCTATACGCGATAAAGAAATATTTACCAGGCTGGTTGAAGTACTGGCATCTAATAAATCACTGGAATACTGTCTTTTTTTCCCCTTAAAAAATTCATCAATTGTGTCTTCTACACTCGTCTTTTTTTTAGCCACTGCCAATTACCTCCTGTGCTAGTTTACGATAAGATTCTGCCGCATCCGAACTACCGGCATATTCCAGTATTGAATAGCCACCTACCGAAGATTCTTTAAACTTAACTGTCTCCTTTATGACCGTATTAAAAACTAAATCTTTAAAATATTTTTTTAAAGTACCCAGAACTTCCCTGGCATGAATGGTCCTTTCGTTATGCATTGTCGGAAGTATTCCTTTAATTATCAGCTTTTTATTTAACTTCCTCTTTACTTTTTCTATAGTCTGGTTTATAAGTATCTCAGCTCCCCTTAAAGCCAGGTAGTCAGTCTCAACCGGAACAATAACCTCATCTGAAGCAGTCAAGGCATTTATCGTTAAAATTCCAAGGCTTGGAGGGCAGTCAATTAAAATGTAGTCGTAAATATTTTTAAGAGGATCCAGGATGTGTTTTAATGTCCTTTCCCTGTCCAGCATATTCATAAGCTCAATTTCTGCTTTTGAAAGGTCGATATTTGAAGGAATAAGGTCAACATTTTTAATTTTTGTTTTAATTATAATTTCACCGGTATTTAAATCTTTATCATTATTTTCTCTATTTATAGCTTCATATAAAGATTTGTCTAAATTTATAATATCAACTCCACAGGTTATAGTTAGTGATGCCTGGGGATCGCAATCCACCAGCAGGACTTTCTTTCCTTTTTCAGCTATAGCAGCCCCTAAATTTATCGCAGTTGTAGTTTTCCCTACCCCGCCCTTTTGATTTGTTATTGATATGATTTTTGTCATTCAATAAATATTATCATAATGTAGATTAAACAACAATAATATCCTTAATTTATCTCCTTTTCTTAATTAATGGAATTTTAATAACCTTACGTATGCTTTTTAATTAACTATCAATAAGTAAATTTTAATCTACTATATTTTATATTAAATGAAATTATCCTTTTAGAACTATCCCTATAATATAAAAAACTCTTCTAAATTTTCAGTATTAAAATATAATTAGTTTCGGTTCAGAATACCAATTAAGGCCATTCTACATCTATAAAAGCAGACTATAGAATTGAACAAATGAAAAGGGGTAATTCAATTATAATATAAATTAATTTTCCCAACATCCTAATGATGAGTGCTACAAATTTTCTATTTGAGTTTTATTTTTAATTAAAATTACAATAATTTTTATATTATTTTTTATTAAAAGTAATATCCATTGGAATATTACTTGAAAAGCCTATAAACAATAACATTTATGATAAAAACTTTCACAGAATTCTTCTCACAAGCTAAATAAAAATATCTAGAATAATTATTTTTGATATCTCAACATATTTCCCTTAATAAAAATCATACTTCATATGAAAATTATGCATTAAAGCACGATATTGGCTTAATATTAAAACTGCATCACTATTAGTTGGTAAAGTTTCTCCATCTAGTAAATCTAAGTAATCTGAACTAGACTCCTTCGATAAAAAATCTTTTATATCTTTAAGTAACTGATTTATTTTTTTTACTTTCAATTCATTCAGTACCTCATCCTGTTTCTTTTTAGAAAAATCCTTCATTTCATTAAAAACTGATAATAGTATTTCATTTAACATTTTAAATTTTTCAATATCTTCATGTTTAAGTTTGTCTACTTGCATTTTAAAAATCCCCTTTTAATTTCTTTAGTTGGTATTATTTATTATATCCAATTTGTTTAGGGCGAGAAGTCCTTATACTAGATTTTTTATTATCAATTAACCAGTAAAATTCATTAACCATATTTTCTACTGAATTCTCTGAACGAACTTTTCCAAAACAACTGATATACTGCGACAATATTACTACAACATCACTATTTGAAGGAACAAGATCCTTATCAAACTTTTTAAAATCTTTAAAAGGTTTATTATTCTTTAATATCCCATTACATTCTTCTATTATTTTGTTTATGATTTCAAGTTTAAATTCATTAATAGCATCATCTGGCTTCTTTTTTGAAAGTATAGTCATTTCTTCATAGATTTTTCTTAATTGGGCTTCATTTTTTTCAAAACTTTCTACTTCTTCTTTATTCAAATTATTCCTCCTTCCGACTATGAGATAATGTTTTTAAGATGGACATTTTCTTGTAAATTCAATATATTTTTTCTTAACCACTTCTATTGGTTTTCTTTGTTTACTTTCAAAAACTGATACCATAATTTGTAAATCTTCATCATTTACTATAATGATACACTTTCTTTGACCACCCCATAAATCAATAGTATTTTTGAAAATTTTTTTAGGTATTCTGTTTCTAGTAATTATAATCCCAAAATTCCCAAATTGATTTGCCATATACCTATTTAATTGATTAATATGTTCACTCTCTAATTCTTTAACATTTTTTATTTCAAAAACAATCTGCCTTGTTTTATATAATTCAAAAATATCCTTTAAAAAATCCATTGATCTATTATTATAGAAAATTAAATCTCTTATTAATACTCCTGAATCTGTGCGACTTTGTGCTGCTGCAAAATCTAGATCAGGATAAAATAAGGATGCCATTAATTTAAATAAATAATCCTCATATTTCCTATCAGCATTTCCTTCTCTCCCTACAGATAGCTTTAATATTGAATTTAGTATTCTTTTTGTTGAAAAGATTGGAATAGGCTCAAATAATGGATCGTTTTTGCAATCAACTTTTATTTTTTCTTTAAATTTAATATAACTTTGTACAACATCATAATTCTTCCTATTGTAATCTAATATGTCCACCCTATTTATTTTCTTCTTATCTTCTCTTTTTAATATTATTTCTGGATAAAATTTACTAAAATAATCATCGCTATTTATCCAAGTATTTTTCCTAAGCCACCTCTTTGGGATTAATAAAACTGGTTTTTTAGTTTCTGGATTTATTGGTAAATCAAGATCATGCTCTCTTACAATATCATGTTTCTTATAGTCATAAACATCAATACTTTTTATTTTTATAAGAGGAATATCATATTTTTTTGATTGTTCGATAGTGTAATCAATTAAAAAAGATTTTAGGAAACTACAAGTAAAATCACTAATCCTATCTGGACCCATGCCTTCAATATATAGCTGAATTTCTTCAAGATGTATTAAACCATTTTTTCGTATCTGAGGTATATCTTTAAAAAGTTTAATAATATTTTCAATAATATGTTTACCAATCTTTAAACCTTTTTTAGTTTCGGAAAAACCGAGACCGGCTTCTTCACACTCAGAACAATCTCTCAATATCCTACTGGCTATTTCTTCTTTATTTTGGTTTGCTAGAGAAACTATATTATTAAAGCAGTTTATTAATGATGTATGTAATGAATTATCTTGAAGTGATGGAGATTTCCATAATAAAAATGGGTCGACAAATAAAGGAATATCTTCGTCTAAAAAAGGAATTGTAAAATCAACTTCAGACTGAGTAAAAGATAAATTGTAATAATCATTTAATCTTGGTCTAATAAAAGCCATAAAATTAAAAAATATTTTTATAAATCATATCTATAATAAAATTTCGGTTCGATTTAGTCTCCTATATTATTATTAACTAAAAGTAATATTCATAATAAAGTAATTCTAAAAAGCCTTCAAAAATAATACTTATAATCCAAATAGTATTTAAATCTTCAATAAAATTATTCTTCTAAAATATAACTTTAAATAAATAGTATTACAATATTTTTCTGATAGAATATATCTAATAATAATTATAAGTTTTCGGTATGAGTAACTCTAAAGGCTTAGAATTTAAAAAAATAGACTTACATATCCATACGCCAGCTTCAGATGATTATGAAGATAAAAAAGTAACTGCTGAAGATATAGTCAATGCTGCAATTTCTAATGACTTGGCAGCTATTGCAATTACAGATCACCAAACAGCTAATTGGGTCGACAAGATTAAAAAAGCAGCAAAAGATAAGCCTATAGTGATTTTCCCTGGTGTTGAAATACTAGTACCTGGAGGAGAAGAAGGAGTCCATATTTTGATTATTTTCAATACCGATAAAGATTCTAATCATGTTTTTCAATTTCTAAATACAATTGGAATTCATAAGAAAGATGCTGGCAAGGTAAGCATAACTGAACAAACAGTTGGACCGATTGCAGATGAATTAGAGAAATATGATCCTTCTGCAATCATAATCTTAGCACATTGCCACTCCTCTAAAGGCGTTCTTGGTGATATTAAAGGTGATACTCGCAAGAATATCTTTGATAAAAAAAGGAAGTGCATACTTGGTGCAGAAGCCAATGAATCAAATTTCTTAGATACTGATAAAGTAAAAAATAAAAAAAGGGTTATTGATATTCTGGACGGTACTGACTTAAATTTTAATAAAATAAAGCTTGGGATTATACAAAATTCAGATGCTCATTCTTTGGATGAAATTGGTAAAAGTTTCACATTTTTAAAGGTTGACGAGCCGCTCGATATTGAAGATATTAGACAGTCATTAATAGATAGAGAGACGAGAATCAAGCAACCTTTTGAATATGAGGAAAAACTTTATCCTCGAATTAATAAATTAAAAATTACTAGTGGATTTTTAAATAATCAGGAAGCTAATTTTCATAAAGGGTTAAATAGTATCTTAGGTGCAAAAGGTTCAGGTAAATCTTTAATCATAGAATTCCTAAGATTCGTTCTTAACAGACAACCTGATGATCCTAATTTAAGAATTGATCACGATCTAAAATTGGAAAAATGTTTGAAATTGCATGGAGAAGTATCATTAATAATCACTGATGAATCCGGGAATCAATATCAAATTAAAAGAATTTATAATCCCGAAGATAGCAATCCGATTGAAATTATTGATCTATCTGATGGTAAAATAAAAAACTTTGATATAGAGAATTTCTTTCCAATTCTATTTTTAAGCCAAAATGAAGTAATAAAAATCGCAGAAGATAAAACTGGAAAAAATCAGAGGGATTTTATTGATAACTTTTTTAGTTTCTACAAATATCGCCAGAAAATAGAACTATTAAATGAACAGCTAAAAGAAATCGACAACGTTTTTTCCGATATTATTAAAGCAAATTTAAAAGTAAAAATACTACAAAAAAGATTAAATGATTTTTCTGCAGAAATTGATAAAGTTAATAGACAAATTAAAAATGATATTTTTTCTAAATACTCAAACGAAGAAAAGATTGGCCTAGCAATTAATAGTCTATCAGATTTTTTAAATATTATCTTAGAAGAATTAGAAAATTCTATTTCGAAATATGAAGATTTTTCCAAACCCACATCAAAAGATGATTTTATTAATAAAAACCCAGCTTATAAAAGGGCTTCAGATATTGTTAATAAAGCATTTGATAAAGTATTAGAAGATTTTAATAATCTAAAAACCCATTTAGAATCCATGAAACTTAAGATAGAAGAAGAGCATATCGACTGGGATAAAAGCTTCCAAACTATAAAATCTGATTATAATGAAGCAGTAAAGAAAGCTGGCGGAAACCAAGCAATTCTTGATCAGAGAAGAATAAAAATAACTAAAGAGATAACAGATATAAACATGGAATTAATTCGACTTCAAAATAAATCATCTCAAATAAAAGATATTTCAAATAAAAGGAAAAATATTCTAGATATGCTTGAATCTGCTTACGAAGAATACTTTACTGAACGTAAAAAACGGTGTGATTATTTCACTCAGAAATCTGGTGAATCATTAAATGTGACTATAAAGGAGAAAGGAGATACATCTGCTTTTAGAAATAATTTACTAAAGTTTAAACGTGGTTCATGGTTGAAAGATTACGAAATAGAAACAATCTCTGAAAAAATAAGTCCAAGGGAACTTATCGGAAAAATTTTAAATTACGAATTAAGTGAAAGACAAAAAAGTGAAATTATAGATGAACTATCTAGTAAAACAGGAATTACTCATGAAAGTGTTAAGAAACTAATTGAATACTTTTTAGATGAGTATGAATATACTGATATTTTAGCATTAGTATATAACTCTGCCCCAGAAGATGTGCCTTCAATAAATTATAAAGTAGGAAGTGATTTTAAGAACTTAAACGAGTTGTCTGTAGGACAAAAAGCAATAGCATTACTAATTATTGCATTAAGTGATGGAATTTTTCCAATAGTAATTGATCAGCCTGAAGACTCTTTAGATCTAAGAACTATTTGGGAAGATGTATGCGAGAAGCTTAGAGGATCAAAAGAAAATAGGCAATTTATATTTACAACACATAACTCCTCAGTAGCTGTAGCATCTGATACAGATAAATTCACAATTTTACAATCTGATGCCTCTTCAGGGAAAATAATACACTCTGGTTCAATTAATATAAAAGAAATAAAAAAAGAAATAATTGATTACCTTGAAGGAGGCCCAAATACTTATTTCAATAAAAGACAAAAATATAATTTGTAAGTGAACCAAGGAACTATTTTGAACCTATAAAATAATTTCTTTATATTATTTTTATATCAAAATAATACTTATAATTGCAGTTCTATAACACTCTTTTAAGAACAATATTTATAAGGAAAAAGATTTACTACTTTTATTCAGGCTTTACCTTATCCTATGAGAGAATATTAAAATTATATTAACGATCTTGAAAATATAATGCCAACCTTCATTCAAGAAAAAATTATAGAATCATATAATCTTAATCAATTTTCTTAATGCCAAAGTCAAATTTAAATACATTAAGAATTTTTTTCTCTATATTATCAGTAATATAAATATATAATATTAACTCAGTGAAATTTCCCATGGATAGATAATCACCATGTAGTGTTTTATACAATTGCTGTGATTTATTATATATTACATGGAGCAAATCATAGGTCTTTTTATCTAAAAAGAATGACCTTGTAATTCCGTAATTTAATGCAGGAGATTTTTTAAATTTATAGCCAATATCACTGGATATTTTTTTCAGCGAATAATTAAATAAATCGTTATAAAATTCAAACTTATTTTTTTCTTTATATCCAGTGTAAAAATCTAAAAAGTCACATATAACAATATACTTTGGGTTAATTCTTATAACTTTTCTAATATAGTCTTTATCTCGTCTTCTATTAACCATCTCTAGACTGCTCTCTTCTGGTTTGTTTACAGTTTTGTTAACATTTTTAGCTAATAATATCATATTTACCCTTTTTCTTTAAAATTTATATTTTGTGGTAGAATTACTTGAAATTGAGATTTATATTATTTTTTATAGCATAGGCTTTAGCAAGTGATATAAACATTGCGCCCCTATTCTTTCTGATTTTCCCGGTAAGATGTGTATCCTTAATTATACTTAAGAATATTCTTATCCGCTGCTCTGAGATTTTATCAACTACAGTCCGAAATGCTCCCAAGCTGTGGTTATCCTTAAGCTCTTCTGCTATTTCTTTAGCCAGTAGTTCCTTTTCTCTAAGCCTACATCTATTTGGTCCATGATATTCCTCTACCACACTGTTATTGGAATATTTACCTTTTGGATCAGTGTTTTTGTCCTTTTCAGAGTCTTTAGGTTCTATAAAATTGCATTTTCCCTTATCTTTTAAGGATTCTTCCATTATTCTCCTAATATCGTTAATATCCTCTTCATTTTCTTCTGTCTTTTCCTTTATCTCACTCTCAGAGTTTTCCACATCCCTTTCACTACCGGCTTTATTAACGTTATTTAAATTGGTCTTTTTAATATTGGTATTGTTAGGGGTCACCGCATGACCCAGGG
>Ga0307433_1001383_pt1 | contig 13442 bp, 9 predicted proteins | sample SalMarWE160210MG_FD_202166 | JGI IMG/M metagenome (GOLD analysis project Ga0307433, IMG submission 202166) | Salt marsh sediment microbial communities from the Plum Island Ecosystem LTER, Massachusetts, United States - WE1603-210 | ecosystem: Environmental > Aquatic > Marine > Intertidal zone >... | reverse complement strand
TATTACAGGTCTATTGGGGATGTACATTTTGCAGTTGGCCGGCGGTACACCGAGCGCTATTCTTGACTGGAACAACAACTACGGCAACGACCCCGACAAATGTGTCTTGTTCCATTGCAGTAATCTCCCCAAATCATTCTTTAGAAGCTCGAAGATGGATTATCAGGAGATTATTGCCGGCTCTGTCGGCAAAGACAACACTTACGGCACAATTGTCGGCAGGGTAGCTGCCGGCAAGGCAACATTCTGCAGGCTCACTACCGATGATGCTGCGGGCGTTATCAGCTCTTATGCTGGGCAGGGCGAATTTACAAATGATAAGCTCGATACCTTCGGCGGTTATGGCGTGATGAAAATCGCAAATCTTCAATTGCTTATGCAGTATATTTGTGCGATGGGCTTTGAGCATCACGTTGCGGTGAGCAGGTCGGAAAAAGCCGATGCAATTACTGAGGCCCTTGATAATTACATGGGCTGGGAAGTCTATCGCCACGAGTAAAACTTGGTACTTTTCGCAGTTTCGAGTTCAACTGACAGCGGCATACGTGTCGAAGTGGCAATACAGGCAAAAACCTGCCAAACCGGCACAAAGGCAGCATGCTAAGGGAAGCTGTAAGCCTTTGTTAATACGGCAGTTACAACTTTTGGTTGTTCAGGCACATCATTTGCACTTATCTTATTCCAGAGTATTTGCGAAAATTCTATATGTTTATAAAATAGGAACTGACTATGAAATTTGACAAATTCACATTGAAGGCCCAGGAGGCGTTAGCGACCGCCCAGCAGATTGCGATGGCCAAATCACACACTGTTTTGTCGCCGTTGCATTTATTAAGCGCTATTTGCAACGATGACGAAGGCATTGCGGTTATGATTTTGAAAAAAATCGGCGCTAATGTCTCGCGAATCAAAGAGATGACAAACAGCGAGCTTAAACGGCTGCCGCAAGGCCAAGGCGGCAGCTTGCTTACGCCTGAGCCGGCCTTTAATCAAATTGTTCTCGATGCCCAAAACCGTGCCGATAAGATGGGCGATGAATACCTGAGTGTCGAGCATTTATTTATCTCGCTTGCCTCCGTACAAAGCAATGCAAAGGAGATTTTGCATTTAAACTCGATTACGCCCGAACTCATTGAAAATGCCCTGAAGGAAATTCGCACACCGGGAGAAAAAATAACCGACCAAAGCCCAGAGGATAAATACAAGGCATTGGAGCGTTACGGCATCGACCTTCTGGAGATGGCACGTAAGGGAAAGCTCGACCCTGTCATCGGAAGGGACGAAGAAATCCGGCGGTGCATGCAGGTCCTCAACCGCCGGACGAAAAACAATCCCGTTCTTATAGGTGAGCCGGGCGTGGGTAAGACCGCAATTGTTGAAGGCCTTGCACAGCGGATAGTTGCAGGTGACGTCCCCGCGGGGCTTAAGAATAAAAGGGTTGTTGCGCTTGATATAGGGGCACTGATAGCCGGCACAAAATTCAGAGGTGAATTTGAAGACCGATTAAAAGCGGTGCTAAAGGAAGTTATTGCCGGCCAAGGCCAGATTATACTTTTCATTGATGAACTCCATACCGTTGTAGGCGCTGGTAAAGCCGAAGGCGCGGTTGATGCCGGCAATTTATTAAAGCCGTCGCTCGCACGAGGTGAATTGCGGTGTATCGGAGCCACCACCATTGACGATTATCGAAAATACGTGGAAAAAGATGCTGCTCTTGAGAGGCGTTTTCAGCCGATTACAATCGACCCGCCGAGCGTCGAAGAAACCATAGCTATCCTTCGCGGCCTGAAGAACCGCTATGATACCCACCATGGTGTTCGGATTACCGACGCGGCCCTTGTCGCAGCCGCAACTTTGTCGAATCGTTACATCTCCGACCGCTGGCTGCCTGATAAGGCCATAGATTTGATTGACGAGTCGGCATCGAAGCTGCGGATTGAAAATGACTCGCTGCCTGCCGAACTGGATGATATTCGCAGAAAGATTGTTCAGCTTCAAATCGAACGAGAGGCCCTGAAGAAAGAAAGCGATGATGCAAGTAAAGAACGATTAAAAAACACCGAAAAGCAATTATCCAAATTTCAGCAGGAGGACAAGGAGTTTACAGCTCGGTGGGAAGGCGAGAGAGGTGATATTGACCAGATAAAACAAATAAGAGAAAAAATCGAGTCTGCCCAAAACCAGTTTGAGGATGCCCAGCGTAAAGGCGAGCTGGAAACTGCTGCCCGTTTGAAATACGAAACAATCGCGAATTTGAAAAAAGAGCTCGAAGAAAAAGAAGCCCAGCTCTCCAAACCTGCCCCGAGCGCAGTCGAGGGGTCTGACAGGGGCAAAATAATCCATAATGAAGTAACCGAAGAGCATATTGCTCAGGTCGTATCCAAGTGGACGAACATACCGGTTGCGAGATTACTCAGCGGAGAACGCGAAAGGTTGATGAATATGGAGGAGTCGATTCGCCGGCGTTTAGTTGGGCAGGATGAGGCGGTTGCAGCCCTTTGCAACGCTGTTCGCAGGAGTCGCTCCGGCCTGGGCGACCCTAATAGGCCGATTGGAACATTTTTATTTCTCGGCCCGACGGGCGTGGGTAAGACCGAGCTTGCCAAGGCCCTTGCAGATTTTCTCTTTAACGACCCCAATGCTATGGTCCGCATTGATATGAGCGAGTTTATGGAGCAGCATTCCGTTGCTCGGCTCATCGGCGCTCCGCCTGGCTATGTCGGCTACGAGGAAGGCGGCCGTTTGACTGAAGCCATCCGCCGCAAACCCTATTCGGTTATTCTCCTCGATGAGGTTGAAAAGGCGCACGTAGATGTCTTCAATGTGCTGCTGCAGGTCTTCGATGATGGCCGATTGACCGATGGCAAAGGCCGGACCGTGGATTTCAAGAACACCGTCATCATTATGACCAGTAATATCGCAAGCCAGCAGATTCAGCAGCTCACTGAGGAATCCGGCGCCGACTGGGAAATCGAGGCACACGTCAAAGATGCGCTCAAAAAAGTTTTTAAGCCCGAATTTTTGAATCGCATCGATGAGATAATCGTCTTCCACATGCTCACAAAGGACGATTTAACAAAGATTGTCGATATTCAGTTGGGCTATTTGGCAGACCGATTGGCCCAGCAGAATATCGAGCTTGAATTTACTAATGGTGCCCGAAGTCTTATTATGGACGAGGGTTACGACCCGGTTTATGGTGCAAGACCTTTGAAGCGTACCATCCAGCAACGGCTGGAAAATCCGCTCGCCTCTGAGCTTCTGGCTGGTAATTTTGCCGAGGGCGATACCATAAAAATCGACGCCAGCGCACACAAATTCACGTTCGAGAAAATATAATTTCAATTTACTCTGTCAAAAAAATACGAAACCGGCCATTTCACCCCCAGCAACCAAAGCACTTGCATTAATTCAAATCAGGGGTTTGCAAAAACAGAAGAATTTTTGTAGAATCCTGGGCCGGTTGACAAGACAGAGTGAATATAAGTTGTTTTTAATGTATATTCGTAGAGGATTATGAATATCAGCCTATTTTTGAAGGGTTTGTTTGTCGGCTTTCTGATTTCGACTCCCGTAGGGCCAATCGCAGTGCTATGCATACAGCGAACCTTGAGCAGGAGCAGACTTCACGGCATAGTCTCAGGATTGGGAGCGGCTACTGCGGATGTTGTTTACAGCTTTATTGCTGCGTTCGGACTGACATTTATTTCAAACTTTCTGGTCAAAGAACAATTGTGGCTTCGTCTGGTTGGCGGCATCTTTATTTGCTATATGGGGGCGAGGGTTTTCCTGTCCAAATCGGAACAACGAACAGCCCAAGGGGATAGTAACAGTTTTGTTCGCGATTATGTGTCCGCGTTCTTTCTTACACTCACAAATCCGGTAACATTTCTTGCTTTCGCAGCGATATTTGCGGGCCTGGGATTAGTAAGAACGACTGAGCATCAAATCACAGCCCTATTATTGGTTGCTGGTGTATTTGTTGGCTCCGGACTTTGGTGGTTGATACTAAGCTGCATTACCGCCACGTTTCTGGGGAAACTGATTTACGGCAAACCAGCCTGGCTGAACAAGGTCTCAGGCGTAGTAATTATAGTTTTCGGCTTGCTTGTCCTTTTAACTCTAATAATATAAAATCGCACACGGAAATGTGTGATTCGGACAAAAAAACTTGAAAACGGCAGATTTCTTGGTAACCTATTCTCCACCTGTTTGGAATTTCCGAAGCTAACAATGTCATCAGCAGTGGCAATGTTGCTGCCTATATTCTTATGAAGGCAAGTATGAAACGAAACCTCCCAAAATGGATTACTACCGCCGTTATTTTTTTAGTCAACTTCTTCTTGTGGGTGATTCCAAGTAATGTTGCGTATCTGATTGCTCAAAATAGAGACGTCTTGCTGGGCAGATACGGTGAGACCCGATTTACCTGGATGCTTTTGTTAATCCCTATTAGTATTATGGTCCTGTATCTGGCCTGGTCGAACCAGAAAAATGAAAGACAGCGTCAATTTAAAGTTATCGCAATATCTGTTTCTATCATCGTATCGATTCTGGTGGTGGATGTCTTTGCCCGCCTGAAGAATCAAAAACGATATGTTAAGCAAGAGCACTACTACCACCGCGTTCCCAATACCATCGACCACGGCACCTATCAAGATAAACCTGAAAAGGCTTTCACATACCCTGTAATACGCCCCGGCTATCCGAATATCGAGTACACACTGACCGTTGATAAAAGGGGCTTTCGCAATAAAACCGACTTTGAAAAGTACGACGTGGTAATCCTCGGCGATTCATTCGCCGAAGGTTCCAATGTTTCGGACGACCAGATTTGGCCTGCTCTTTTGGCGCAAAAATCCGGGCAAACAGTCTATAATCTCGGAATGTCGGCTGGTCATCCCCAAAAGTACCTCGAGACTTTGAAAAAATTCGTCACAGAGCTATCCCCTAAAACAGTCGTTTGCCTGCTTTACGAAGGAAATGATTTTCGAGACTCCAACTTTGAGCGGGAGGATACTTTGGGACGGCGGCTTAGTAACTATTTTAAAAGCTCGCCCATTCGTCTATCTTTAGAAAATCTTTTGATTCGTTATTTTGGCTCAGCACAAGCTAATAGTCCAGCCAACTCTGCTCAGGGCGGTAATGTTGAGATGGTCCCCGATAGCCCGTCTAATCCGGTCGGAGCTCTTTCCTGGCTGCCGGTTGCTGTACCGGATGGTCCTGACGCCGGATACTACACTTTTAAAGTCAAAAGACTGTCGGCTCTCTTTGTCAGCAGAGACAATTTTATCAAGTCTAAAGGTTGTCGAAAAACATTTGAATCGCTTCAGCAAATAAAAAAAATGTGTAATGAGAAGGATATGCGCTTTGTAGTAGTTTATGCCCCGGACAAACCACACATTTTATTGCCGCTTATTAAGGGTAAAATAACTGCTGAGGGGCTGCACGCATTTATGGCATTAACAGAAAGAAATCTCCCTCCTGCGGAAGAATTGAAGGACACCGTTCTTGCCCACCTTGGCGTTAAGGAATCTGCAATTGAAGAGTTTTGCCAACAGCAATCTATTGAGTTTGTCAGTCTTACAAAACCGTTGCGTCAGAAGATATCTGAAGGGCAGCAGGCCTATTTTACGTATGACCAGCATTGGACACCAATTGGCCATGAAGCTGCTGCGGACACACTATATGGTTACCTGTCCTTCTCCGTAGCAGGAACTACGAAGGACGAACGAGATAATGCAGAAAAATAAAACTATTGAAATTCATTTTTTTAAAATTTATCCGCCTCGAGCGGATTTGTCTTGCAGTTTTCGACGTAAAAGCCAGAATAATCCTTAGCTAAAAATAGAATCCGTGTAATCCGTGGTTAAGAACCATGCCACTTACAGGAAAGGACGCTAAATGGAAGCTCAAAAGGTTTTAGAGCAGGTAAAACAGGACAATATAAAATTTATTACCCTGCAGTTTACAGACTTGTTAGGCGTCATAAAAGAGGTGATTATGCCGGTTGAAGAATTAGAAGACGCCTTGGCTGACGGAGTCTGGTTCGATGGTTCTTCGATAGAGGGCTTTGCAAGGATACAGGAAAGCGATTTGTTTTTAAAGCCAGATACCACAACTTACGCTGTTGTGCCCTGGTTGGCACAGGATGGTGTTACCGCCAGATTTATCTGTGATATCTACCGCGCGGATGGCAAGCCTTTCGAAGGTGACCCAAGATTTATTCTCAGACAAGCTGCCGCGGAAGCAGCAAAACAGGGATTCGAATATAACGTTGGTCCGGAGCCGGAATTCTATCTGTTCAGAGTTAGTGGTGATAAAAGGACTACACCCATAGATTACAGCAGTTATTTCGACCTTTCCTCCCACGAAGGATACAAGGTCATAAAAAAGATAGTCGCAGCACTTGAGAATTTTGCAATTAATGTTGAGGCGTCTCACCATGAGGTCGGCCTTGGCCAGTACGAAATTGACTTTCGTTACGGTAATTGTTTAGACATAGCGGACAAGGTGCTGACGCTGAAATATTGTGCAAAGAAAATTGCTCAAATGCACAATTTGCACGCTACCTTTATGGCAAAGCCGGAAATGGGCAAGCCCGGCTCAGGGATGCACGTTCATCAAAGCCTGTTTGATGTTAAATCAAAAGCAAATGCCTTTTATGACAAAGACCACAAATACAATCTATCAAAAATTGCCTTTAATTTTATAGCCGGCCAGATAAAGCACATTGATGCAATGTGTGCAATTCTCTGCCCGACTGTAAATTCTTATAAAAGACTGGTTTCCGGCTTTGAGGCACCCGTTTACGTTACCTGGGCTGGTATGAATCGCTCGGCGCTTGTGAGGGTTCCAAAATGGTTCAAAGCCAAGCCGCAGGCAGCTCGTATCGAACTGCGATGCCCGGACCCGACCTGTAATCCGTATCTTGCTTTTGCCGTTATGTTAAAAGCAGGGCTGGATGGGATAAAAAATAACCTGCAACCCCCTGAGCCGGTGGAAGAGAATATCTACGAGCTTGATAGCGAAAGCTTATTGCAGAAAAATATCGACCTTTTGCCTACGTCGTTAGCTGAAGCCATGGACGCACTGAAAGAAGACAAAGTCCTGCAGGAAACTCTTGGAAAACATTTATTCGAAAGATACATCGACGTAAAGACAAAGGAGTGGAGCGAGTTCAAAAAGCAGGTAACCAGCTGGGAGATTGAAACCTATTTGGATACTTTCTAAATCGAACCGACCGATTTTGAAAAAATCGTCAGTTTGAAAAAACCAGAAAACCGTATGTCAGTTGTCAGAATGTACCGCATAGGTCACCCAATCCTATTAGTCTGAGCTTCAACTTTTTCAGCAGGCTTTAGGTGTGAAAGTGTGAATTGAAAATCAAAAGAAAATAGCGGAACACTATAGGGATAGAAATATCAGTTCGCCGGGATTTATTGAACCGGCGGAAGATTTTAATATTACATCTGTTAAGAACTTTGCTAAAGCTAAAGAAAATAGCTTAAGGAGAGATTTTATAAAGAATGCAGCTTTGGCTATTCTTGGGTTAGCATTAATACCTACATTAAATGGTTGTCTCAATAAACATAATAAGGGAGGAAGAGTTGTTGTTTTTGTTATAGATTCTCTATCCGGCATGATGCCGGAAGAACGACAGAGATTCAGTTTCTTTGAGGACTTTACCCATGGTGAGGTGGTACGCTCTATTGTTAAGCAATATGGAAATCCTGACAAATTATATTTTGATACCGTAGATAATTCTGACGGAAGCATCAACCGGGATTTTTATATCAGAACCTTGTTAAATATAGATGGGTATGTCACTCGTCATCCTAAAGATAGAGTAGTGGTGAATATTAGTTTCGGTAGCTATAGTTATGATTCTCAAGAAGAAAAACTAATCGATAGCCTCATAAACAAAGGTGTTATAATTGTAGCAGCTGCAGGTAATGAGGGAATGGAAAGAGTATGTTATCCAGCAGGCTACGAGAAAGTTATCGCTGTAGGCGCTTCTGATAGAAGCAAAATCGCTTCTTACTCTAATTATGGCAAGGAAATTGATATTGTAGCTAGCGGAATTTATAGGTCATATGAACAAATTGCAATACCTAGTGACATAGGCTATGAAACTCACACGAGACAAGTTGTGCTTAAAGGAACCTCATTTGCAGCGCCTGTGGTTGCAGGCACTATCGCTAGAATGTTACATTTTGCCAAAGACCGAAAAATAGATGCAGAAGCTATTTTAAAACAGACGGCGAAGCCTATAGATAGCCATTTGTATCATCAGCGAAAATTGGGTTCTGGTTTGTTATATAGGCATAAAGCTCTTAGCGCAGTAGAACCTGCTTACTGGGTATATTCCTTCATTGATTGGTCAGGGCAGTTTTTGTTGGCATGGGGAGTAGGTTTCGTAAGCATAATGACATCTCTTATAGCATATTATTCTGTAAAATATTCCGGGCATAAGAGACTGAAGAGAGCGGCTATAAATATGGGTTTAGTTCCAGGGATTTTTGCAGGTGTACTTATATTTTCTGATTTGGTTTTCTATTTAGATATCATTGACTACTCCAATTTACCAGATTTTATTGAGAGATATACTTATAATATACTGGGTTGCATGATTTTGGCAGCAGGAGTATTAGGAGTCACCGCAGTTACCGGTACCATAATAGGAAAATCAATAGCTTATCTATATACACTGCTTAAGATTTATTATTCTAAAAAGGCTGAAGATATTTCTAGATTAAAGTATGAGATGGAGCTGTGCTATACAATTTCAGGGATTCAAAAGAGAATTCTAAGAAGCATTTGCGCATGTGGCAAAAAGGCTATTTCTTATTTAGTAAGATGGTTAACAGAAGACAGGATGCCCACTCTTGACCGAGAGATGGTCGAGATATTAAGGGAATTTAATAGAAGGTATTCCCTGACTGGACATCTAATACAAGTCGCGTCATATAGAAGCAAGAGGGAAAGGGTAATTGAAGGGCTGGGGATCATAGCGAATAAGGAGGATGGAAAAGCCTTAGGCTTTCTTCATTCACTCGAAGACGATGAGTGCGTAGGACATGAAGCAAAAAGAGCATTAGAGAGAATTTCTTGTGAGAAATAGAGGACAATAACCCATTATTTGATCGATATACACTTTGTTTTTCATCCTGAGTTCTTTTGTGTATTGAGCGTTACAGATTTACGGCAATTCCTCGACTGGCAAGGTATTCTTTCATTTGTCTTATAGTGTAATTGCCGAAGTGCGTAATCGATGCCATAAGTACCGCATCCGCCCCGCCGTCAACGATTGCATCGTATAGATGCTCGAGTTTCCCCGCCCCGCCGGATGCGATGACTGGAATATTGACCGCATCGGTTACGGCCTTACTTAATTCGTTATCGTAGCCGGCCTTTGTGCCGTCAGCATCCATACTGGTTAAAAGTATCTCGCCCGCACCTAATTTCTCGGCTTCAACAGCCCATTGAACAACATCGATATCAGTCGGCTCCGTCCCCGCCTTCACGCAAACCTGCCATTTATGCGACTTTTGTTTTGACCTGCGGGCATCAATCGCCAAGACTACGCATTGACTGCCGAAACGCCGGGCCGCTTCTGTAAGAATATCAGAATTTTCAACGGCAGCGGTATTTACCGAGACCTTCTCTGCTCCGCTTCGCAAAAGCTCGTCGATTTGCTCGACTGTTTGTATCCCGCCGCCTACGGTAAATGGAATGAAGACATTTTCCGCAACCTTTTCAACAAGCTCTACGAGTGTTTTTCGGAAACGAATGGTTGCGGTGATATCCAGAAATACAAGCTCATCGGCCCCTTCATCGCTGTATCTTGCGCCGAGTTCTACGGGGTCGCCGGCGTCACGAAGATTTATAAACTTGACGCCCTTAACCACACGGTTATCTTTAACGTCAAGACAAGGTATAATTCTCTTCGTCAGCATTAATAGATTACCTTTTTTTATGCAGTGTCAATCCGTGTCTTTTGTTCTCTCTTTTTCGCAAATTTCTGCAAAGTTCTGCAGCACCTTCAAGCCGGTTTTGCTACTCTTTTCAGGATGAAACTGCGCGCCGTATATATTTGCCTTTTGCACCGAAGCGGGCATGTCAAAGCCGTAGTCGGTATAGGCAATCTTGGCCTGGCTGTCGGCAACATCCGCGTAGAATGAGTGTGCAAAATAAAAATGTTTTTCTTTTCCCAGACCTTTAAACAAATCCATATCTTCCGGCAGCTTTACCAGATTCCAGCCCATATGCGGTATTACTCTACCGGCTGGAATAGGAACGATGCTGCCTTCAACCAGCCCGAGGCCTTTGTGCTGGCCGTATTCGCTGCTCTGGTCGAAGAGCATCTGATAGCCGACACAAATGCCCAAAAGCGGCTTACCTGCCAAAGCAACCTCTTTTATCAGCTTGGAAAGAGTTCCCAAAGCACTGACTGCGTAGCCAAAAGCCGCAACGCCGGGTAAAGCGAGACCAGCAGAGTTTTCGATTACTGCGGGATTGTTACTAAGTTGCACCTCACAGCCGATATGCCGAAAGGCGTTACATACGCTCTTAACGTTTCCTACGTTATAATCGATAACAGCTATCATAAATTTTTATTGAATGTCTATTATTTATAATTATAATGTTCGAACATAACAGTATAAAAAATAGTAAATAATAAATTAGGAATAGTAAATAAAAAACTTGTAGTGAGCTTGTCGTCCTTGGGACTCCTTATGGAGAACCTATGTGTGGAATAGTAGCTTATCTTGGTAAAAAAGCGGCGCAGCCAATCCTTATAGAAGGATTAAAGCGGCTGGAGTATCGCGGTTACGATTCAGCCGGTCTGGCACTCCTTGGGAGCGGTGCAGTAAAAATCAAAAAGGCCAGCGGCAGAATCAGTGCTCTGGAAGAAATTTTGGACCCGCCTGATGCCGCTGAGACTTTCGGCATCGGCCATACACGCTGGGCAACGCACGGTGAACCGAATACCATCAACGCCCACCCACATCTGGACTACACCGGTAAAATTGCTGTCGTTCATAATGGCATTATCGAAAACTACGCCACGTTAAAGACGTGGCTGCGAAATGAAGGAGCTGATTTTGCAAGCGAAACCGACACAGAAGTTATAGCGGGTCTGATTGGTTATTTCTATACCAAGGCCAGCCAGGATGAAGTACAGCTCAACGGGCAAAACAAATTCGAATGGGCGGTTCAGCGAGCACTTCGCGAACTGCATGGCACCTATGGCCTGGCTATTATCTGCTCGGATTTTCCAGATATACTCATAGGTGCAAAAAAGGGTAGCCCTCTGATTTTAGGTGTAGGTGAGGATGAATATATACTCGCCTCCGATGCCGCTGCCATTGTCGAGCACACCACTCAGGCAGTATATCTCGCCGACAACGAAATGGTTACTGTCACACCTGAGGGTTTTCATACCAAGACCATTAACAATATAATTATTACAAAAGACCTGCAGCAAATCGAATTTTCTCTTGAACAAATCGAACTGGGCAGTTTCCAGCACCACATGCTAAAGGAGATTTTCGAGCAGCCGAAAGCACTCAGTACTTGCATGGGCGGCAGAATCGACCGCCAGGATAATAGGATTAAACTTGGAGGTATAGCTTCGTATCTTCGTGAATTAACTCACACTAAGCGGCTCATCCTGACCGCATGCGGGACTGCATTTCACGCAGGTTTGGTGGGAGAATTTTTGTTCGAGCAACTGGCACGCATCACCACCGAGACCGAATACGCCAGCGAATTTAGATACCGCAATCCAATCATTGAGGAAGGTACCGTCGTAATAGCAATAAGTCAATCAGGAGAGACTCTTGACACCTTTGCCGCCGTTGAAGAAGCCAAGGAACGAGGTGCAACGGTACTTGGTATTGTTAATGTTGTTGGTTCCTCCATCGCAAGGGCAACCGATGTGGGGATATATCTGCATGTTGGGCCGGAAATCGGCGTCGCCAGCACAAAGGCCTTTACCGCCCAGGTAGCCGTCCTGACAATGCTGGCGATTGAATTAGGCAGAAGAAAACATATAAGTAGCGCCGAAGCGAACAAGTACATCGATGAGCTTTCCAAAATACCGGATAAGATTAGCAAAATACTCCAGCAGTCCGACCATATCAAAGAAATTGCATCTGCAAATATAAACAGGGACAATTGGCTTTTCCTGGGCAGGGGCTTTAATTATCCTGTCGCCCTTGAAGGGGCCTTGAAACTGAAGGAAATAAGTTATATTCACGCTGAGGGCCTGCCCGCTGCGGAGATGAAGCATGGCCCGATTGCCTTGATTAATGACGGTATGCCAGCAGTTTTCATTGCCACAGCCGGGCCGCAGTATGAAAAAATTATGGGCAATATCTCCGAAGTCAAAGCCCGCGGAGGAAAAATAATCGTTGTTGCGACCGAAGGAGACGAGAACATCAAGGAGCACGCCGACCATTTAATTGCAATCCCGGATGCTCCGGAGCTTCTGCAGCCAATGCTGACGGTTGTGCCGCTGCAACTTCTGGCTTATCATGCTGCGGTGCTGCGTAACCTCGATGTTGACAAACCTCGAAACCTCGCAAAAAGTGTCACAGTCGAATAGTCCATAGTTCAGGGTTAATCGTTAACAATTCTATGAACTTCAAACTACAAAATTCTAAATTCTACATTCTAAATTCAATTAGACATGGCTTTACCCTTGTGGAGCTGCTTGTTGTCATAGCGGTCATTTCTCTTTTGCTTTCCATACTTGTGCCGTCTCTTGGAAAAGCCAGGTCTATGGCGAAGCGTACGGTATGTGCGAGCAATCTCAGGCAAATCGATTTGGCCGTTCGTTTGTACTTGAATGCCTACGATGATACATATCCCTGTGCTCAGGACCCCGTTTCAATGGGCCCGTTTTACTGCTTATGGATGGGGCGTGGCTGGTGAAGTTTTGTCGAACCATATCTGAGTAGGAATATCGATGTAAATAACCCTTCAGTCTTGTTTTGTCCAGAAGACCTGACTCCTGAAGAAAAATACGAATCCACCAGCTATGCCTACTCGACGGCTTTTTACCACAGCCCGCAACAGATAGACGCTATGGACGATAAAAGCGATACATGGTCAAGTTTTCCTCCGGAAACGCCATCAATATCACAGCGAAGCTTTGATGTGGTCAAACCTTATGGAAAAATCATTATAGGTGAGTGGAACAGTAATCATTTACGTATAGACGATGATGAAGGCTGGTGGTGCAGAGAAGGCAGCCGCAATTATCTCTTTGTTGATGGACAGGTTCGTTATATTGCCGCAGAAGATATTCGGCCTGCTCAGGACGGTTGGCCGAACCCGAACCTGACGATTGGTGGTATCAGGGACATCGACTGGCCCACATTAGCTTTTGATGCCAATTAAGCAAGGCCCAGCGCATCAGCCATTGAATACAG
>Ga0307433_1001379_pt1 | contig 13500 bp, 9 predicted proteins | sample SalMarWE160210MG_FD_202166 | JGI IMG/M metagenome (GOLD analysis project Ga0307433, IMG submission 202166) | Salt marsh sediment microbial communities from the Plum Island Ecosystem LTER, Massachusetts, United States - WE1603-210 | ecosystem: Environmental > Aquatic > Marine > Intertidal zone >... | reverse complement strand
TCAGTTCTGATGCTAGGTGCTTTACATTCGCGCCCACCAAAATTGCTGCTGTTTTCTCGTTCAGTGAGCGTGCTAGCTCGGTTGCCTTTCCCAGTATTTCAAATGAGGCAGGATTTATTTCCCCACCTTCTTGTTCGGCATATACCCAGACTTCTCCCTGGTAATTACCTTTCTTGCTTGAGGGTAGTTGATATCTTGGCTGGGTGGCTTCTTCACTGGAAGCTGGTTCAGCGTAATACGCTTCTTTCACCATCTTTACCAGCTTTTCTAGATTCTCTTCAAAAATGCAGCGCGTCTTACTAACTTCCTTGGGAGAAAAGATCCTCACCACATCAGTTCTGGAACCTCCAAATCCGATACCAGAGCTATCAGCTTCTACATCTTGGGCACTCCACCGATAAGGTTCCTGAGAATATGCCCATCTTGTTCTCGTGAAGGAAGGGTAAAATGGCTTTGTCCATTCAGTAACGGTTATCATGCAAGGATAACTTTGAGGCGTCAGTGTTTCAGCTCCTCTTCTCGTTATCCTTTCCACCCTCAAGTCACCATTTTCGATGCTGAATCCCGTTGCATATGCGATGTGTGGCATATTGAGTTCTTCAGCGACTTGTGGCGGAACCTGGGCAGTATCGCCATCTATTGACTGCATGCCGGTGATAATCAGGTATTGGTTATCTCCTTGGAACATATCTTTGGCAATTCTTCTTACCGCTTGAGCCAGGGGATATGAGGTGGCCGGTGTATCTGCACCTCCCAGCTTTCTGTCGGTCAGCAGTACGCCTTTGTCGGCACCTACGGAAAGGGTGTATGTTAGAACCTCTTCTGCGAAGGGAGGCCCCATTGTTAAGCTAACCACCTCGCCGCCAAGTTGTTTCCTCAGGCTTAAGGCAAACGTTAGCGCTTGCTTATCAAGTTCATTGCATACATTGTCTAACAGGGCTCTTTTCAAGGTGCCTTTTTCTCTATCCCAGGCATCCTTGGGAATATTCTTGATGTCAGGTACCTGTTTGACTAAGACGACGTAATTCATCGAGATTTAAACCGACATTTTACCAATAGCAGCTATGGTTTGCAACTTTGCATAATTGCTCTCTCTGTCAAAGGGGACAAAGGGTAAAAGAAGTTTTTTAAAAAAGAAGAGTGTCAAAGAATAGACAGGTGAGTCTCAATAATGCTATCATACGACTTCGCACTGAGGTATAGGTATGGAATTAACCCGGAGGGACTTTCTGAAACTTTGCGGAGGAGCCGCTGGTGGAACTGCCCTTCTGGGGATGTTAGGTACTGAATCCTTTCTTGAAGCGGCTCCTATAGACATCCCACTCAGGAAGAGAATTGGTGAAAAAACCACTATCTGTCCCTATTGTGGAGTGGGCTGCGGAGCCATTATGGCAGTGGAGAATGGAAAAATCGTTAATATAGAAGGTGACCCAGACCATCCTATTAATAAGGGTTCTCTCTGTCCAAAGGGTGAAGCTTTATATGAGTTAGCTAACAGTGAACGGCGTTTAGAAAGTGTGCGCTATCGCTCCCCAGGAGCTACAAGCTGGGAAGAAAAACCGTGGGATTGGGCTATTGAGCAAATTGCTGGAAAGATTAAGGATACTCGGGATAGTAACTGGATTAGCAAAGATAAAGATGGCAGGGTGGTCAACCGCGTCGAGGCCATAGCCTCAGTGGGAAGCGTATTTACCAATAGCGAAGAGGCTTATTTGATGACCAAGCTCCAGCGCGCTTTGGGCTTGGTGTATATCGAGAACGCAGCAAGGATTTGTGTTTCCTCTGCTGTGGCGGCTAATACTGAGAGTTTTGGCAGAGGACCCATGAGCAATAGCTGGATAGATTTAGGGAACAGCGACTGTGTCATGATCATCGGTAGTAATGCTGCCGAGACCTTTCCAGTCGCCTTCAAGTGGATTATTAAGGCGAAGGAGAAAGGAGCTAAACTAATTCATGTTGACCCCCGTTTTACACGCACTTCAGCTAAAGCTGATATCTATGCCAGGCTCAGAACAGGAACCGATGTTGCTTTTATTGGCGGGATGATCAACTACGTCCTCGATGATATGGAGCAAAAGCCAGAAAATTACAATACGGAATATGTGAGGGAGTACACCAATGCTTCCTTCCTCATCAATGAGGATTTTAAATTTGAGGATGGGATTTTCAGCGGATATGACTCTTCCACAAGGAGTTATGATAAATCTAGCTGGCAGTATCAATTGGACGGAAACGGCAAGCCCAAAGTAGACAAAAGCCTTCAGGATCCACATTGTGTGTTTCAACTCCTGAAGAAACATTTCTCACGCTACGATGTTGACACTGTGTGCAAAATAACCGGCACATCAGAAGAAGTCTATCTTGAGGTTTGCCACACCTTCGCTGCCACTGGAGCAGTGGGAAAGGCTGGAGCTATTGTTCTCTCCTCAGGCGCTTGTCAACATACCCAAGGAACTCAGAATGTCCGGGCTTACGGGATATTGCAGCTCCTGCTGGGGAACATGGGGATAGCTGGTGGAGGGATTAATGGGATTGCCGGAGCGTCAAATGGGCTCGGCTGTAGCCTCCAGGGTCGGCTTTTTCACTGGCTGCCAGGGACTCTTGCTCCACCCACAGCCGACCAACAGACTCTGGAAGAATATGTCAAGGCTAATGGGCAGGAAGCATATATCGTAAGCTTGCTCAAGTCCTGGTATGGGGATAATGCTACGGCAGCTAATGACTATGGTTATAGTTGGCTTTCCAAGGGAAGCGGCAATTATTCCTTTGTGCCCTTATTCGCCGCAATACATTCAGGAACGATAAAAGGTTTGATCTGTTGGGGTATGAATCCCGCGGTGAGTGGGCCCAATAGCAGTTATATCCGTGAGGCTCTTTCGAAATTAGATTGGATGATAGTAATCGACCTGTGGGAAACGGAAACCGCCGCTTTCTGGAAGAGGCCGGGGGTTGACTCTGCAAGCATTGACACTGAGGTCTTTTTCTTGCCGGCAGCCAGCTCGCTGGAAAAGGAGGGAAGCGTCAGTAATAGCTCACGCTGGGTACAATGGCGCTACAAAGGAATAGAACCTCCCGGTGAAGCAAAGGATGATCTCTGGATTACCAATAGGCTTATGCTTGAACTGAAACAGCTCTATGAAACAGAAGGTGGCCCCAACGCTGATGTCATTAGCGGCTTAACCTGGGAGTATGGTGACCCGCCGGATGTTCACAAGGTAGCTAAGGAGGTCAATGGATATGACCTTGAAACTGGTCAGCTACTGCCAGATTTAACCAAGCTTAAAGCCGATGGCACAACAAGCTCAGGCAACTGGATTTTTTGTGGCAGTTACACCGAGGAAGGAAATATGGCAGCCCTGCGTGATCCTTCTCCGGGGCCGTGCAACGTAGGTCTTTTCCCTAAATGGGCCTGGGCCTGGCCGTTGAACCGGCGTATCTGGTACAATCGAGCTTCGGTGGATCTTGAAGGCAAGCCATGGGATGTCAATCGTCCAGTCATAAGATGGGATCCCCTAATAAAAGAGTGGATAGGCGATGCTCCAGATGGAGGCTGGCCTCCAGCAAGCATAAGCGGCAAATATCCTTTTATTATGAAGCCACAAGGGAAAGCACATCTCTTTGGTCCGGCTAGGCTAGACGGTCCTTTCCCGGAACACTATGAGCCGTGGGAAAGTCCGGTTATGAATCCTATGACATCTCAACAAAACGATCCAGTGCTTAAGTTATGGAACTGGGATAAGAAAGGTACCCCAGATAAATATCCTATCCTGGCCACTACTTTCCGCCTTGTAGAGCATTTACATACCGGCTCTTTTACTAGAAACTTGCCATGGCTAGTGGAATTAATGCCAGAAATGTTTATTGAGATAAGTGAGGAACTGGCTAATGAGAGAGGCATCGCCAATGGTGGAAGAGTGATTGTTGAATCTGCTCGTGGTGAAGTCCAGGGCGTTGCTATGGTAACCAAGCGGCTTCGTCCCTTTAGTATTAACGGGCAAGGAAAAATTCATCAGATTGCTATACCTTGGAATTGGGGCTATATGGGAGCATCTAAAGGTGACAGCGGTAATCTTCTTACGTCCTGCATAGCCGATGCCAACACCGGAATCCCTGAATTAAGGGCATTTTTGTGTAATATAAAAAGAGTATAAAATAAAGAGGACCATGAAATTAACCCGAAGGAATTTTTTGAAGCTTTGCGGAGGGACTACTGCCGGAGTTGCCCTCCTGGGGATGTTAGGTCCTGAATCCTTTCTTGAAGCTGCTCCCATAGACATCCCGCTCAGAAAAAGAATTGGCGAAAAAACCACCATTTGTTGTTACTGCGGAGTGGGTTGTGGGGTGATCGTAGCCTCTGATGAGAACGGAAAAGGGACAAATATTGAAGGAGACCCAGACCATCCTATCAATCAAGGGGCGTTGTGTAGCAAGGGCTCAGCTCTTATTCAGGTCACCAATAATGAGCGCCGTCTGGATAAAGTGTTATATCGTGCGCCATATTCCTCTGATTGGGAGGAGGTGTCCTGGGATTGGGCTATTGACAAAATCGCCAGGAATATCAAAAAAACACGAGATGAGAACTGGACTTATAAAGATGAGAAAGGACACGTTGTCAATCATACCGAAGCTATCGGATGGGATGGCAGCGCCATAGTCAATAACGAGGAGGCATACCTGTTTACCAAGTTCGCTCGTAGCCTGGGAATAACTTACCTTGAGCACTGCGCCAGGTTGTGTCATTCTTCCACTGTGGCTGCCCTGGGAGCATCGTTCGGACGGGGGGCGATGACCAATCACTGGATAGACATTAAGAACAGTAATTGCATGATGATAATCGGCAGCAATGCTGCTGAGAACCATCCTCTTGCCTTCAAATGGGTAATCAAAGCTATGGAAAAAGGTGCCAAGCTTATCAGTGTTGACCCTCGTTTCACCAGGACTTCCTCCAGGGCGGATATCTACGCCAGGATGAGGTCGGGTACTGATGTGGCGTTCATTGGCGGAATGATTAAATATGTAATTGAGGATATAGAGAAACATCCTCAGAATTACAATATGACCTATATTGAAGAATATACCAATGCTACCCTGCTCATAGACCCTAATTTTAAGGGACCAGCGGACCTGGATGGGCTCTTCTCTGGCTATGATGCTGGTAAAAGGGCTTACGACAGATCGAGTTGGGTATACCAACTGGATGATAAGGGTATTCCTAAGAGAGACCTCTCACTTAAAGACCCGAACTGTGTTTTCCAGCTCTTAAAGAAACAGTTCGCTAGATATGATGTTGATACTGTGTGCAGCATTACCGGGACGTCCAAAGATGTTTACCTCAAGGTGTGTGAGACTTATGCTGCCACCGGCAAGCCTGATAAATCCGCTACGATCATCTATGCCATGGGCACTACCCAGCATACCAACGCTGCCCAGATGATTCGTTCCTATTCAGTGCTGCAGTTGCTGCTGGGCAACATCGGCGTAGCTGGTGGAGGAATTAACGCCGCTCGAGGGCAGAGCAATGTCCAGGGCTCAACAGACCACTGCGTCCTGTATCATATCCTCCCCGGTTATCTTAAGACTCCTAATCCTGACGATGTGGACTTGAAAGCTTATCTCGAGCACTATACTCCTACAACCAGTGACCCCTTGAGTGCCAACTGGTGGCAGAATTATGATAAATATATCATCAGCCTGCTCAAAGCATGGTATGGTGATGCCGCTGTTGCTTCGAATGACTTTGCCTATGAATACCTGCCCAAGGTTGATGGTGACCATTCACATATTGCCATGGCAGAAGCGATAGAAAATGGTGTGGTAAAGGGGCTTATATCCCCGGGGCACAACACTGCTGTTTCCGGTCCCAATGCCAATTTTGAGCGTGCTGGCCTGGATAAACTTGACTGGCTCGTGGTCTGCGATTTATGGGAGACGGAAACAGCTGCTCACTGGAAGAGACCCGGGGTTGACCCATCCCGGATAGGCACTGAGGTTTTCCTTCTGCCTGCCAAAGCCTCGATGGAGAAGGAAGGCAGCCTTACTAACAGCGGGCGCTGGTCTCAGTGGCGATATGAGTGCTGTGATGGTCCAGATATGGCAAGGAGCGACCTGTGGATTGTGACCGAGCTTATCAAAAAACTGAAGGAACTTTATGACATGGAAGGTGGTGAGTATCCGGCTCCTATGTTGAATTTAACATGCGATTATGGAGACCCACCGGATGTGCACAAAGTGGCTAAAGAGATTAACGGCTATGACCTTGAAACAGGTGAGCTTCTTCCCAGCTTCACAAAGCTTAAAAATGATGGCACGACTTCATCAGGTAACTGGCTTTACTGTGCCAGTTATACCGAAGATGGGAACATGGCGGCACGGCGAGATCCAACACAGACATCTGCTCAGGCTAATATTGGGCTTTACCCCAACTGGGCATGGTGCTGGCCGGTGAATCGCCGTATTATCTATAATCGAGCCTCAGTCGACTTAGATGGTAATCCGTTCAATCCTGACAAGCCTGTCATCAGTTGGCATCCGTTGCGTGGGGAATGGGAAGGTGATGTTCCTGACGGCGGTTGGCCTCCTATGTCCCAGGAAGGGACCAGGCTTCCCTTCATTATGACTTCTGACGGACGGGGGCATATCTTTGCCACTGGTGGGGCTCTTAAGGATGGACCTATGCCTGAGCACTATGAGCCTTGGGAGAGCCCGGTGGACAACCTTCTATCTGGCACCCAGAATGACCCTGCAGTTACCATCTGGAAATCTCTGGTGAAAGGCGATGTTAGTAAATATCCCATCGTGGCTACTACTTACAGGCTGAGTGAGCACTGGAACGCGGGACAGATGACCCGGAATCTACCCTGGTTGGTGGAGCTCATGCCCGAGATGTTTGTCGAGTTGAGCGAGGAACTGGCAGTGGAGAAGGGTATCCAAAATGGTAGAATGGTCATTGTGGAGTCGGCACGAGGCAAGATAGAAGCAGTGGCTGTTGTCACCAAGCGCTTCACTCCCTTCTCAATCAACGGGAAAAGGGTACACCAGATTGGCATGCCGTGGCACTTGGGCTATATGGGACTGGCTAAGGGTGACAGTGCCAATATGCTTACCCCCAATATAGGTGATGCCAATACTACCATACCGGAATACAAAGCATTCCTGTGCGACATAAGGGCTAAATGAGGTAAGAAGCAATGGCTAAAGCGATGCTTAATGATGTCACTAAGTGCATTGGCTGTCGTGCTTGTCAGGTAGCTTGCAAAGAATGGCATGACCTTCCTGCTGAGCAAACTACCAATCGAGGGACATACGAGAATCCCCCCGACCTTTCTGCTGATACCTGGACGAAGATTATATTTAGGGAATATAGTAACGATGGCACATTAAGGTGGCTTTTCAGGAAGGAACAATGTATGCATTGCACCGACGCGCCATGTGTTAATGTTTGTCCTAGTGGTGCACTTCAGCGTCATCCAACTCTGGGATTTGTCACCTATGATAGGCATAAATGCACTGGCTGTGGTTACTGTGTTGAATTTTGTCCCTTTGATATTCCCAGGATGGACAAGGAATCCAATAAACTACTTGGCACGGGGTTGATGGGAGGCAAATGCGACTTTTGCTTCGACCGGGTCAGCAACGGACTGGAGCCTGCCTGTGCTAAAGCTTGTCCCACTGGAGCAATAAAATTTGGTGAGTGGGAGGACTTAGTAGCGGAAGGAAAACAAAGAGTCGAAGCTCTAAAAGAAAACCATCCTGATGCCAACTTTTATGGCGAGCATGAACTGGAAGGTTTGCATATGTTGTATGTTTTAGATGAGAAGCCTGAAGTTTATGACCTTCCTGTAGAGCCACAGATGCCTGCTGCTGCCACTGCCTTGAATGTTGGTGAGTGGACAGGTGTTGGGCTTGGTTTGCTGGTTGGTGGTGGGATGCTCGGGGCAGCAATGCTTGCCAGAGCAAGAATGATTGAGAGGAAGAAGGAGGAGGAAAGTGCAGAAGACTGAGAAGGAAAAGGGCATTTTTGCCTCTATCTTCGAGCCCATAGGGGATATTATCGCAACCTTTATTCATGATGTTTTGTTTGATGACCCCGGGAGACCCGGGGTTAGGCGGTTTAGCTTGCAAGCGAGGGTGTTTCACTGGACCATAGCCGGGTTAGTTATACTAATGGGTATAACGGGGTTGATACTATTTGTGCCTGGTTGGGGTGCAATCGCCTTGGCAGGCTGGACTCGCATCATCCATCGACTTTGTGCTTATGCTTTCGGAGTTGTCTTGGTGCTCTACTTCATAACATATCCCAAAGCCAGCTTAGCGTTTGTAAAGGAAGCCTTTACCTGGAAGAAGGAAGATATTGGCTGGCTTAAAGCGGCAACTGATTACTACACCGGTGGTGATGAGAGCAAGATGCCACCACAGGGACACATAAACCCGGGACAGAATTTATGGCAGCTTGTCACCATTGTCTGTGGCGTAATCTTCTTTGTAACCGGGGCTATCCTGTGTTTTGCTAAGGGTGCTGTGTCTCCCGCTGTTTTTCAGTGGTCTCTTTTCACCCATGCTCTCGCATTCATTATTGGCAGTAGTATGCTCATAGTGCATGCTGTCTTGGGAGCTTTACACCCTAGAATGAGTGAATCCCTCCGTTCCATGATAACCGGAAAGGTGTCCGAGGAATATGCTAAGAGTCACTACGGCAAGTGGTACGAGGAAATTTCCAAACAGCAGTAAAGGGTGACTACACGGGCCGATACTAAAACCGTAGAGCAACTGGGGAAATGGAAGCAGACCCCCTATATAGACCTTCACCGCAAATTGCTTGGGCTCAGAGTAAAAAATTCATATTTGTCCGTATTAGATGACCATATTCGTCAAATAGCTAACCGCTTTGCACAGGCTAATTTTGTTCTCCAATTTGAAGATGTGTTTCCTGACGAGTCATTATTCTGCGAATTGTTCTCAGAAGCAAACCGCATAGTTAACGAACAAATTCCCGATTCCCGGGTGGAGAATCCACAGTCATCCGTGATAAAAAAGGCGGCTGACGCCTGGTATCAATATTCTTCGATGAACGATATCGCTCAAGAAATAGGCATTAGCTGGGAAGCGCTTTCCCTCTGTCTTAGAAGTGCTTTTCATCCGATACTGGTCAGGTATTCTGAAAAATTATCGCCTTTAGTAAAGCAGGATTCCTGGCGCCAAAGGGTATGTCCTGTCTGTGGAGGTAAGCCAGATTTTGCTTTCCTCAACAAGGAAGCAGGTGCTAGATGGCTGATATGCTCCCGATGTGATGCTGAATGGCTTTTTCTTCGGCTTGAGTGTCCTTTCTGCGGCAACCGAGACCAGGATTCTCTGGCTTATCTCACCGACGATAAGGAATTATACCGCCTTTATACTTGCCAGCGATGTCGAACTTACATTAAAGCAATTGACCTGCGCCACAGTGGAGAAGATGTGCTGTTCCCCCTGGAGCGTATTGTCACCCTTGACCTGGATAGGCAAGCACACGAAACTGGATATCAACCTGGCTGGTAATTACGGGATCCTTCCCATCTTTTGGTCATTATTGAGGGACGAGTCTGTGGGGTTGACAGGATTTTTCACATAATATAAACTAGGCAAGCAGTTACCTATTACCTTAATTAAATGGGATATCTGGAGTATTGTAATGGGATTTGAAAACCAAGAGGTTGAGAGGAAAGTCCTTTCCATCTTGAAGGTGCTGGGCGAGCAGCGAGAGCCACTGGGTGCCAGAGTTATTGCCCGTCGCTTGAAAGATCGTGGCGTTGAGCTTAGTGAAAGGGCTGTGAGATATCACCTTAAATTAATGGATGAAAGGGGATTAACCAAGCCTGCAGGGAGAGATGGTCGGTTGCTCACCGAGCAGGGTGTTGAGGAGACAAGGAATGCTCTGGCTCGAGATAAGATTGGTTTTGCTATCTCAAATATTGAAACACTTGCTTTTCGCACCAGCTTTGATTGGGAAAAATGTTCCGGCCTGGTTCCAGTCAATATCTCGCTATTCCCAGAGGAAAGCTTTAAAAAGGCGCTCAAGGCGATGAGGAAAGCGTTTGAGGCTGGGCTTTGTGTGAGCGACTTGGTGGCAGTAGCGTCTGAAGGAGAAAAGCTAGGTGAAGTAATGGTCCCTCAGGGGAAGGTAGGATTTGCCACGATTTGCAGTATTATCATTAATGGCTCTCTTCTTAAGGCGGGTATCCCGCTGGAATCTCGTTTCGGTGGCATCCTCCAGATTCGAAATCACAAACCCACCCGTTTTGTGGATTTCATACAGTATGCCGGCTCAACATTGGACCCTTCAGAGGTATTCATTAAAGCCAGGATGACATCTGTGGGTGAAATAGTAAGCGATGGAGACGGGAAAATTCTGGCAAATTATCGAGAGATACCAGCTCCGTGCCGCTCAATGGCGGATGAGATAGTAGCAAGGTTAAAAGAAGCCGGATTGGGTGGGTTGATAATGATGGGCGAGCCAAGTCAGCCAGTATGTGAAATACCCATAGCATTAAACAGGGTAGGGATGGTCCTTATGGGAGGTTTAAATCCTGTGGCTGCTGCTGAAGAACAGGGTATAGAAGCTGAAAACCTGGCTATGAGCACCGTCATGGAGTATCGAGATTTAGTTAACTTCAAGGAGGTTTGAAGTGAATGAGATAAAAATTATACCTTGTCTGGATGTGAAAGAAGGGAGAGTGGTCAAGGGGATAAAGTTTGTCAACCTGCGGGACGCACGAGACCCTGTGGAAGCGGCGGAGGCTTACTGTAATGAGGGTGCCGATGAACTTGTTTTCCTGGACATCTTTGCCACTGTGGAGAGTAGAGGGACGAGATTAGAATGGGTCAGGAAAGTAGCCGAGAAGGTTACCATTCCCTTTGCCGTTGGAGGGGGGATTAGAAATATCGAAGATATGAAAGCCTTATTCGACATTGGTGTGGATAAAGTCTCCATCAACACCACTGCGGTGAAAATTCCTGGGCTTATATCGGAAGCATCAAGGAAATTTGGGAAGGAAAAGCTTGTGGTGGCTATTGATGGGCGCAAGAATTTACCTGGAAGTGGTCTGCCACGATTGGAGGTGGTGGTTAAAAGTGGAAGCGAAGCCACCGGGATGGAGATTGTCGATTGGGCAAAGAAGGTGGAGGAGTTAGGGGCTGGCGAAATTCTACTTACCAGCAAGGATGCTGATGGCACCGAAGAGGGCTACGACCTGGAGATGACCAAAGCAGTTGCTGAAGCTGTCAACATACCGGTTACTGCGTCAGGGGGGGCGGGGAAGCTGGAGCATCTTTATGAAGCGGTGACCATTGGCAAAGCCTCTGCAGTTCTAGCTGCGTCAATCTTCCATTTCGGGGAGATATCTATAGGTGAATGCAAAAAGTATTTTAGAGAAAGAGGAATACCTGTTAGGATATAATGTTAAATAGAGTGGAAATGGACCATGGATAATAAAGTATTAAGTTCGTTTGAAATCACGCAAGCCCAGCTAGATACAGCAGCCGAAATACTGCACCTAGAGCCGGCCATTCATGCCATTCTTAGAGTACCCATGAGGGAGTTGCACGTATCTATTCCAGTAAGAATGGATAATGGAGAGGCTAAGCTTTTTGAGGGATTTAGGGTCCAGTACAATAATGCACGTGGTCCGTACAAAGGGGGTATCAGATTCCACCCCGATGAAACAATTGATACCGTTAGAGCATTAGCTGCTTGGATGACATGGAAATGTGCTGCTGTAGATATTCCCTTTGGAGGTAGTAAGGGAGGCGTTATTTGCAATCCTAAGGGGATGTCCAGTGGTGAACTGGAAAGGTTAAGCCGTGGCTATATAGATGCAATATGGGAATTTATTGGCCCTGACAGAGATATACCGGCGCCTGATGTATATACCAATCCTCAGGTAATGGCATGGATGATGGACGAGTATTCCAAATTGAAGGGTTGTAGTAGCCCGGCAGTGATCACGGGAAAGCCTCTATGCTTGGGCGGTTCTGCAGGTCGTGGTGATGCCACTGCTCGCGGTGGTTTATATACCATCGTAGAGGCAGCCAGGCATTTGAATATTGATTTGTCCGCAGCAACAGTGGCTGTTGAAGGCTATGGTAACGCTGGCTCAAATATAGCTATTCTGATGAATAGTATCCTGGGCTCTAAAATCGTCGCAGTTAGTGATTCCAAGGGCGGTGTTCACAATATGCATGGCTTAGACCCAGATAAGGTTCTGCGACATAAAATGGAGACAGGGTCAGTCATAAACTATTCGGAAGCAGAAAATCTTAGTAATGAAGAGTTGCTGGAATCGGCGATTGATATATTATGCCCTGCGGCATTAGAGAATACTATCACCCAGGCAAATGCTTCGAAAATCAAGGCCAAGATGATAGCCGAATTAGCTAATGGCCCAACTACTCCAGAAGCGGATGAAGTATTATACGATAATGGTGTTTTCGTAATACCCGATTTCTTATGTAACGCTGGGGGAGTCACCTGTTCCTATTTTGAATGGGTTCAGAATATATATAACTACTACTGGGAGGAGGAGGAGGTTCACCAAAGGCTTAACAAAAAGATGGCTAAAGCCTTTCAGGATGTTTTATCTGAATCTTTAGAGCGTAAGGTCAATATGAGGATAGCTGCCTATCTTGTTGCTGTAGCTCGCGTTGTTGAGGCTATGAAGGCAAGAGGCTGGGCATAAGAAGGTCAAGATTTAGCATCATGCGGCTTGCTGAGGCTCCAAAACCACAATTTGCAGCTCACTGGGTAGGGTAGTCCGGGTGATGGGGAGTTTTGGTTTGGGTTGCATCTCGTGAATGCCCATCTTGCTCAGGAACTTGTCTACTGGCTCCAGATTTCTGGTTAGCACATCTGTCTTATAGTGCATGGGGATAACAATGTGGGGAGTCAATTGTTTTACTATCTCGGCAGCTTCGTCTAGCGATATCGTGGATACCTCGCCAACAGGCAAAAACAGGATGTCGCAGCTTCCTAATTCCCCTGCCAATGATGATGTTAATGCATGCCCCAGGTCTCCAAGATGACATAAAGTTAAACCTTCCATCTCTATGAGATAGATGGTATTTTTGCCTCTGGTCTCGCCCTTTTCTTTATCGTGGTAGCTGGCAAACCCGGTGATAAATATATTTCCTATTTCATATTCCCCGGGCCCCTTAATCTGTTTAGGGCTATTGGCGATGCCCTCAACATAGCTGTGACCGGGGTGAAAATGGCTCACCGTTACTATATCTGCTTGAGGTGTATCTAAGGAATAGCCTAATTCAGGGCAATAAGGGTCGGTGATAACGGTCTTCTCTTTCCCTTTAAGAACAAAACAGGAATGCCCCAGCCACCTAATTTCCACGTCGTCTATTTTAACATCCTTGCTCAATGTAAAGCGAGTTGACATTAAATAATTTACCTGTTATTATTGACATATGTCCATAATTCCTAGTGAAAAGGTGGTAATTTTTGATGGCTAGACCGGTTAAGTT
>Ga0307433_1001377_pt1 | contig 13514 bp, 8 predicted proteins | sample SalMarWE160210MG_FD_202166 | JGI IMG/M metagenome (GOLD analysis project Ga0307433, IMG submission 202166) | Salt marsh sediment microbial communities from the Plum Island Ecosystem LTER, Massachusetts, United States - WE1603-210 | ecosystem: Environmental > Aquatic > Marine > Intertidal zone >... | reverse complement strand
CGATGGACCCGATGTTCTAGCCGCGCACAGCAGAATATCCGAGCCGCGACCGTAAGGGAGCGGGGGGGGCACGGCAGTCCCGGCCCACGCGCCGCTTACTGACGTGCGCGGCTAGTGATGTTGCCGGGGCACGCCCCGGCCTACAGGTTTCTCGAACGCGCCCGGCGCGCCGGGACACCGCGCAAAGCGTGGCGTAGCCCGAACCCAGCCAGTTTGATAGGATGTGCCGTCGGTCGGGCCGCGAAAGACCGGCCTGAGACAGCAAGGGAGAACCGACTATGGCCCTCAGCGGACTCGACATCTTCAAACTGCTCCCCAAGACCAACTGCAAGAAATGCGGTATGCCGACGTGCCTGGCCTTCGCCATGGCCTTGGCCCAGAAAAAGGTCAGCCTGGATCAGTGCCCCGACGCCAGCGACGAGGCCCGCCAGGCCCTCGCCGCCGCCGCCGAACCGCCGATGCGCTCGGTCACCTTCGGCACGGGAGACGGCCAGTGCAAGGTCGGCGGAGAGACCGTTCTGTTTCGCCACGAGGAGAAGTTTCACAGCCCGACCGCCATCGCCATCACGCTGCCCGATAATCTCGACGCCGCCGCCATGAAACAGAAGGCCGACACGATCAAGGGCTTCGCCTTCGAGCGGATCGGCCAGCCGATGCCCGTCGAGGCCGTCGCCGTGATGAACGCCTCCGGCGACCCCGCCAGGTTCGCCGCCGCCGCCGAGACCGCCAAGACGACCGGCAAGGCCATCATCCTCGTGACCGAATCACCCGACGCCGCTGCGGCCGCCGTCGACAAGGTCAAGGACGCCAAGCCCCTCCTCTGTGCCGCCACCGCTGAGACGGCCGACGCCATGGCCAAGGTGGCCTCGGACGCCGCCTGTCCGCTCGTGGCGCGGGCCGCCGACCCGGAGGCCCTGGCCGACCTGACCGAGAAACTGAAAGGCGCCGGTTGCGAGCAACTGGTCCTGTGGCTCGACGCCCCGGACGGATGGGCCGAAATGACCGGTATGACCCTGGTCCGCAACCTCGCCCTGAGAAGCGCGTTTCGGCCCCTCGGGTTCCCCACCATCGTCTTCGCCGCCGACGGCGAGCCCGAGGACCAGATCGGCCGGGCCGCCGCCCTCCTGTGCAAGTACGCCGGCATCGTCGTCGTTGAAACCGTCGAGCCGTGGGCCCTGCTGCCGCTTCTCACCAGCCGACAGAATATCTACACCGACCCGCAGAAACCCGTCCAGGTCAAGCCCGACCTGTACCCCGTCGGCGAGGCCGACGAAAACAGCCCCGTCCTGTTCACCACGAACTTCTCCCTGACCTACTACACCGTCGAGGGCGACATTGAGGCCAGTCGCATTCCCTCCTGGATCCTCTGCGTCGATACCGAAGGCACCAGCGTCCTGACCGCCTACTCCGGCGACAAACTCAACGAGAGCACCGTCGCCAAGGCCATGAAGGACGCCGATGTGGAATCGAAGGTCAAGCACCGCAAACTTATCATCCCCGGATACGTCGCGGTGATGAGCGGCAAACTGGAAGAGGCAACCGGATGGGAGATCATGGTCGGACCACGCGAATCCAACGTCATCCCACGGTACCTCAAGGAGGTCTGGACCTCCTGATCCTGCTACGCTATGAGACCTTTCAGCGAGGCCGCCCGCCGGCCGGGAAAAAAACGGGTCAGGGCCACTTGGCGGTCAAACCGGGGCCGGTTCCGGTTTGACCAGCTAAGAGGCCGTTTGAACGTCTTCGGTGCTGGCAAAGCCAAACCATTCAAAGCCAAACCGAACGGCTGGTTTGGCATTGAATATGGCCCTGACCCGCTTTTTTCCCGGCCGAGCGACAACCGGGCAAACGCACAAGTAGCGCAGTAGTACCAAGCGAGGTGAGATAAGTCGTGCGCGGCGGGTACGGAGACCCACCGCGCAAGACTTAACGGGCTGAAACGCGGTCTTCTGCGCGTGGGGTACCGAGACCCGCCGCGCAAGTGCCAGGTGGCCGTGCCGCCCGGCGCCTTCGCGCCCAGCCCGAACGGAGAACCGATGCCACAGAGCCGACCCAAACCCTGCCGAATCCTCTTCGAGCCATCAGGCCTCAAGACCGAGGTCCTGCAGGGCGCCACCATCCTCGATGCGGCGCGGCGGGCCGGCGTGTACCTGACCAGTATCTGCGGCGGCGACGGGTACTGCGGCAAGTGCAAGGTCATCGTCAACGCCGGCGAGGTTGAATCGCCGCCCACGACCCTCCTGTCGCCTCATGAAATACGCGAGAACACCGTCCTGGCGTGCCAGGCACGCATCCGCTCCGACCTGACCGTCACGGTTCCCCGCAGCCATGCCCTCGACACCGGCCGCATCGTCGTCGACAGCGACGCCCATCGCTTCAGCGAAATGGCCGGCGAGGACCTCGGCGAGGGCGTTTTCCCGTTCGAGCCGCTGGTCCGAAGGCTCTATCTCGAGATGTCGCCTCCCACCATGGAGGACCAACTGGCCGACCACGAGCGGCTGTACATGGCCATCCGCGAACGCCTCGACGTGCCCCTTATGCAGACCGGCTACCGCATCCTCCTGCAGTTGCCGGCCCTGCTCCAGGGGGCCGAGTATAAGGTCACCGCCATCGTGGCGGAGCGCGGGGGGGTGGCCGAAGTCATGGACGTTGAGCCGGGCGACACCAGCCAGTGCAACTATGCCGTCGTTGTGGACCTCGGAACGACCACCGTCGTCGCTCAACTCGTGGATCTGGCTGCGGCCGCCACCATCGATGCCGAAGCCACCTACAACTCGCAGATGCATTTCGGCGATGACTACATCCGCCGCATCATCTACGCCGAGGAGCACGACGCCTTCGAGGAGATGCAACGCCGCATCGTCCACGACGTCAACGACCTCGTGCAAACCCTGGCCGTCCGCCAGGGCATCGAGTTGCAATGTGTTGCCTCGGTCATCTGCGCGGGCAACACGGCGATGGTCCATTTTCTGCTGAACCTCGATCCCCGCCGCATCCGCCGCACGCCCTACGTGCCGAGCGCCGCCTGCATCCCCCCCATCCGGGCGGCCGAGGCCGGCATCCGCATCAACAAACGCGGCATCCTGTATGTCCTGCCGGCCGTCGGCGCTTACGTCGGAAGCGACATCGTGGCCGGCGTCCTCACCACCCGCCTCCACGAGGCGCCGGGCCTGAGCCTGTTCATCGACATCGGCACCAACGGCGAGGTCGTCCTCGGATCGAAGGAGTGGATGGTCTGCGCGTCGTCCTCCGCAGGGCCGGCCTTCGAGGGGGCCGGCATCAAGCACGGCATGCGGGCTGCGGCGGGGGCGATCGAACGCGTCAACGTGACCGACGACCGCCAACTCGCGTTCCAGACCATCGGCGGCGAGACGCCCCGCGGGCTGTGCGGCACCGGCCTCCTCGATACGCTGGCGGGGCTTCTCGAGATCGGCGCCATCGACCGGACCGGCCGCTTCGCCAACCCCGACGACCCGCGCCTGGCCGACGGCCCTGACGGGCTGGAGTTCACCCTCGTGAGCGGCCACGACGGCCAGGGACCCATCGTTATCACCCAGGCCGATATCTCAAACCTCATCCGGTCCAAGGCCGGCGTCTATGCCGCCATCCAGATCCTCATGGAATCGACCGGAACGGCCTACGACGGCCTCGAGGCCGTCTTCGTGGCCGGCGGGTTCGGCAACTACCTCGACGTGCGCAAGGCCATCGCCATCGGCATGCTGCCGGACATCCCGCCCGAGCGGATCCACTTCGTCGGCAACACCTCCGTCGCCGGAGCCAAGATGGCCATTATGAGCCGACGCGCACTGGCCAAGGCCGAACAGATCGCCGACCGAATGACCTACTTCGACCTCATGAACCACCCCGGCTACATGGACGCCTTCATGCAGGCCAACTTCCTGCCACACACCGACCTCGGCCGCTTCCCGACCGCGCTCCGCAGCGCGGGCCGGGCAGGACCAATGGAGAAACCCGGCAACTAATGAGCAAGACCATTGCCATCTCGGGCAAGGGAGGAAGTGGCAAGACGACCGTCGCCGCCATGATCGTCAGCCAACTCGTCCGGCAGACCGGACGCAGCGTCCTGGCGGTCGACGCCGACCCGAACGCCTGCCTCGGTCTGGCCCTGGGCGTCGAGCCCGAGACGACGGTCGGCGAAATCCGCGACGCCGCCCTCGAACGCAAACTCCAGACCGGCCCCGGCATGGACCGCCAGCGGGCCGTCCAGTACGCCATCCACCGGGCCGTGGCCGAGGCCGAAGGCTTCGACCTCCTGGCCATGGGCCACACCGAAGGCCCCAAGTGCTACTGCGCGGTCAACCATCTGCTGCGGGAGTACCTCGACCAGGCGGCCGGCGACTACGGGTGGGTGGTCCTCGACAACGAGGCCGGCATGGAACACCTCTCGCGCCGCACGACCGACGCCGTCGAGTTCCTCCTGGTGGTGGCCGAGGCCACCGCCATCGGCGCCGCCACCGCCCGCCGCATCCTCGCTCTGGCGGAGCGGTTGCCGATTGTGGTGCGCCGACGCGGCGTCCTCTGGAACAAGGTGGCCGACCCGGCGCTGGTCGACACGCTCGGGGCCGACCTGCCTGTGATCGGCATCGTCCCGTACGACGACGCCGTGCTCGAAGCCTCGACGCGAGGCGCCACCGTCTTCGATCTGCCGGCCGACGCGCCGGCCGTCGCAGCCGTCGGCGAGGCACTCGCTGTGATACTCGACAGGGCAACGCAGCGCACCTAGCGAAAGGAGAGACGATGCCTTTACCGCCCGTCAAAGACGTCTACTCGGGCCGGGTCAACGAGATCACCCTCGGCGGCGGCGACCGCAAGTCCGTCACCGTCGGCGGCGCCAGGACGGCCCCCTACGGCGGCGACCACGAGGTCACCGGCCGCAGGCCCGTCATCGCCGTCGACGTGCTCGACGCCGCTCCCGATGAGTGGCCACCCGTCCTGGCCGAGGCCTATGCCGACGTGCTCGGCGACCCGGCCGCCTGGGCCAGGAAGGCCGTCGAGGAGTCCGACGCCGAACTCATCTGCCTCAAGTTCGACGGCATCCATCCCGACAAGGGCGACCGTGATGCCGAACACGCCGTCGACGTCGCCGGGAAGGTTGTCGATGCCGTCGACGTGCCCCTTATCCTGTGGGGCAGCGGCAGCCCCGACAAGGACAACGCCATCATGCCCAAGGTCTCGGAAGCCGCCAAGGGCGAGAACGTCCTGCTCGGCACCGTGACCGAGGACAACTACAAGAACCTGACGGCGATCGCGCTGGCCGACGGCCACTTCCTCATCAGCGAGGCGCCGCTCGACATCAACATCGCCAAGCAGGTCAACATCCTGGTCTCGGACATGGGATTTCCGCTCGAACGGATGGTCATGTTCCAGACGACCGGCGCCCTGGGATACGGCATGGAGTACGCCTACTCGCTCCAGGAGCGGCAGCGGCTGGCGGCCCTCGGCGGCGATAAACTGATGGCCATGCCCCTCATCTGCGACGTCGGACACGAGGCCTGGCGGGCCAAGGAGGCCAAGGCCTCAGACGACGACGCGCCCGAATGGGGCGACGCCGCCAGACGAGGGCCACTCTGGGAAACCACCACCGCCATCGCACTGCTCCAATCGGGCGCCGACATCGTCCGGATGCGGCACCCGAAGGCCATCGCCGCCGTTCAGGCTTACATCAAAGACCTCTGGGGCGACGCGTAGAACGACAGCGCCACTTCGTGCGCGGCGGGTCTCCGTGCCTGTTTAGCGTGTCGGTTGTGGCTGTCACCCTGAGCGAAGCGAAGGGTCTCGCCGTGGAAACGACGAAACAGCAAAGACCACGGCGAGATTCTTCGGCCCGCAAGCGGGCCTCAGAATGACAACGCTAAACACGTACGGTCTTCCGACCCGCCGCGCAACGGCGTAAACGGGCTTTAACACGCGGTGGGTCCGGAGACCCACCGCGCGAAATGGGGAAATGGCACTGTAGCGATAACCTCGTCGAGCCGCTGTCGAGCCCCGACCGGAAGGTCGGGGATACTCGCGAGTTTGCGGTTGACGCTCGAACCAGCCTAAGGCAAGCACGGGCTACTCAAGGCACCAACGGGAGGAAGAGATGATCGCTATCGCCGAACGCATCAACGGACAGTTCCTCGACGTCAAGGCCGCCATCGCCGACAAGGACCCCGCGCCCGTCGTCAAACTGGCCGAGAGCCAGACGGCGGCCGGGGCCGCTTATCTCGACATCAACGTCGGCACCGCCGCCGCCGACCAGGAAGATGCCATCAAGTGGCTCGTCGAGACGGCCCAGAACGCCTGCGAGACGCCCCTGTGCCTCGACAGCCAGAAACCCAACGTCATCAAGGCGGCTCTGGAGGCCTGCGACACGTCGCGCGGCGTGCTCCTCAACTCCACGCCCCTCGACAAGAAGAGCGACCCGGAGGTCCTCGACAAGTACGTCGAGATGGCCAACGCATCGGGCGGCAACATCATCGCCCTGACCATGAACTCGGAAGGCGTGCCACAGAACGTCGACTCGCGCGTCGCCATCGCCGCCGAGATCATCACCAAGTGCATGGAACTCGGGATGACACCCGACCGGCTCTTCATCGACCCGATCATCCTGCCCGTCAACGTGCCGGGGGCGCAGGAGCAGCCGGGCAACATCCTCCAGGCCATCGATCAGATTCTGCTGATGTCCGACCCCCCGCCGCACATCACCATGGGCCTCTCGAACCTCAGCCAGGGCACCGCCGAGCGGAGCCTCATCAACCGCGCGTTCCTGGCCATGGCCATCAGCCACGGGTGCGACTCGGCCATCATCGACGTCCTCGACGAACCGCTCGTCGATATCGTCGCCACCGCCGAGATGCTTATGAACAAACAAATCTACTCCGACTCCTTTATCAAGGCCTACCGCAGCATCGCGGGCGGACAGCGCTAAGGCCGGCATAAGGCCGCCGTTAGCCGCGGGCGGATAGCGCTAAGGCCGGCATAAGGCCGCCGTTAGCCGCGGGCGGATAGCGCTAAGGCCGGCATAAGGCCGCCGTTAGCCGCGGGGCTTGCCCCGCGCTTGTCAGGAGCCCCCAGCATGCGAATCGTCATACTTGTTGCCTCATGCGTCTGCCTTCTGCCTGCCGTCGCACGGTCCGAGGCCGCCGCGCTGAAGGCGGGCGACCTTGTCCTGAGCGAAACCTTCGACGCCGCCGACGCCCTGTCGCGCTGGCCCGCACGCGCGGGGACCGTCCGCCTCGACTCGGGCGCTCTTCTCATCGAGAGCACCGACAAGGCCGCCGGGGCGCACGCCGACATCTCCCTGCCTGCCGCGCGCCTGCGGGGATGCAAACTCATCTTCTCGGCCCGCGTCAAGGCCGGGAACGTCTCGGCCAAACCGAACGCCTGGAACGGCATCAAGTTCATGGCCCCCATCGCCACGCCCGGCGGGCCCCTGTGGCCGCAGGCCGGACTCGGCGTCGGAACCTTTGACTGGAAGAACGTCGTCTGGGGTGCCTACGTCCCGAAAGACGCCCGGACGATGACCCTGCGCCTGGGTCTGGAACTGGTGACCGGCAAGGTCTGGTTCGACGACGTCCGCGTTGCCGTCCGCCGCTCCTCCGTTGCCACTGCCGCCCGCGTTCACGAGGGACCCATGTATAAGGGCCACGACCTGTCGCGCTTGCGCGGGGCCATGGTCAGCCCCAACTCTACCGCCGACGACCTGCGGACCTTCGGCAACCAGTGGAACGCCAACCTCGTGCGCTGGCAACTGTTCGGCTTCAAACCCCGTTTCGACACGGCCGACCTCGCCGAGTACGACCGGCGGCTGGAGGGCGAACTTAAGAAACTCGACGCCGCGCTCCCCGTCTGCAAGGAAGTCGGCCTCATGGTCGTCGTCGACCTGCACACCGGTCCCGGCCACTGGGCCAAGCCCGGCCGCAGCCTCTTCACCAGCAAGCGGATGCAGGACCGCTTCGTCGAAATCTGGGAGCAGATGGCCCGCCGCTACAAGGACACGACGTGCATCTGGGGCTACGATCTCCTGAACGAGCCGCTCGAAGAGGGCATGGCCGAGGACGCACTCGACTGGCAGGGCCTGGCCGAACGCTGCGCGAAGGCGATCCGCAAGATCGACCCGGAGCGCACGATCCTCATCGAACCGGCCCCGTGGGGCGGGCCCGACGGACTGGCGAACCTCGTGCCCATCGACGTGCCGAACGTCGTCTACGGCGTCCATATGTACAAGCCCCACCGCTTCACGCACCAGGGCGCCTATGACCGGAACCAGTCGCCGCTCGGCTATCCCGGCGTGATTGAAGGCAAGCAGTGGAACAAGGACCGGCTGGAGGAAGGTCTCCGCGCCGCCATCGCCTTCCAGAAGACGTACAACGTGCACATCTTTCTGGGCGAGTTCAGCGCCATCCGCTGGGCACCCGACGGAAGCGCCTACCGATACCTGAAGGACTGCATCGACGTCTTCGAGAAGCACGGCTGGGACTGGACATACCACGCCTTCCGTGAATGGAACGGCTGGAGCGTCGAACACGGCCCCGACCGCGCCGACAATCGGCCGACCGCCGAGCCCACGCCCCGCAAGAAACTGCTCCTGGAGTGGTTCGCCAGGAATGAGAAGCCGGCGTGGGTGAGACGGTAGGCCGGGTCTCCGGACCCCGGCGGCGTGCCGTCGAATGCAAAGGAGTCGGCCCATGTCCTGCTACGGGTTGTTGCCCCTCGTGCTGATTCTCTCGGTGGCCGCGGGGGCGCCGGCGGCCGAGGCGCTGCCGATGGGCAGTGCGCCGCCGCCCGTGCCGCTGCCCCATTTTCCCGACCGCGTCCATGCGCTGGTCTGGCGGAACTGGACGGTCGTGCCCGCCGAGCGCCTCGCCAGGGTGCTGGACACCTCCGTCGGGAACGTCCGGGCGGTGGCGGCGGCGATGGGCCTGCCCGACCAGCCGGCCATCCAGCCGCAGTGGCGGACGCGAGGCTACATCACCGTTCTGCGGCGGAACTGGCATCTGCTGCCGTACGATCAACTGCTCGTGCTGTTGGACCTCTCGGCCGAGCAACTGGCGTACTGCCTGCGCGAGGACGATTTCCTGTTCAGCAAACTCGGGGGGCTCAAGCCGAAGTGCCCGCCGCTCGCCTGCGCTCCACCGACCCGCGCCGCACGCCGCCGCGCCGCCGAGATCCGCACCCTCGTCCGCGCCACCTTCGGCCAGGACTTCCTGACAGGCGGCGAGCCCCGGTTCCGTTTCGTCGAGGATCTCAGCACCCCGACGGCCTCTGCCAAGCGCACCGACGCGCAGCCCGGGCGGTTTCACCTGCGATTCATCTACTCCTACTTCGCCATGTACGGCGACCCGCTCAGCGACCCGGCGCTCGATCCGTACCCCGACGGTCTCCTCGGGCGGCTTGCGGACGTCGGCGCCAGCGGCGTCTGGCTCCACACCGTGCTGCGGACGCTCGCGCCGAGCGAGACGTTTCCCGAGTTCGGCGACGGCTGGCAGGCGCGCCTCGCCGGTCTGCGGAAACTCGTCGAGCGGGCGAAGGCCCACGGCATCGGCGTGTACCTGTATGTCAACGAGCCGCGCGCGATGCCGGCGTCGTTCTTCGCCAAGCGTCCCCGCATGCGCGGCGTGCAGGAGGGCGACCACTTCGCCATGTGCACGTCCGACCCGCGCGTGCGGCAGTGGCTGACCGACGCCCTGGCCCACGTGTTCCGCGAGGTTCCCGGTCTGGCCGGCGTCTTCACCATCACGGCCTCCGAGAACCTGACGAACTGCGCGTCGCACGGCCGGCACACCGCGTGTCCGAACTGCAAGGACCGCTCGCCGGCCGAGATCATCGCCGAGGTGAACGCGGCCGTCGAAGCAGGCGTGCGCCGGGGCAATCCCGACGCCAAGACAATCGTCTGGGACTGGGGCTGGCGCGACGCCCTGGCGCCTGAAATCATCGCGCGGCTGCCCAAACGCGCGTGGCTGATGAGCGTCAGCGAGTGGTCGAAGCCGATCGTCCGCGGCGGCGTCCGCACGACGGTCGGCGAATACTCGATCTCCGCCGTCGGTCCGGGCCCCCGGGCGACGAAGCACTGGGCCCTGGCGAAGGCGGCCGGTCTCAAGACCGTCGCCAAGGTTCAACTGAACAACACGTGGGAACTCTCGGCCGTGCCGTACCTGCCGGTCCTCGACCTCGTGGCCGAGCACTGCCGCGCCCTGGCCGGCGCCGGCATCGACGGCATGATGCTCAGTTGGAGCCTCGGCGGGTATCCATCGCCGAACCTGGAGGTGGCCGAGCGGTTCAGCCGCCGCCAGGTGCCCACCATCGACGACGCCCTCGACGACGTGGCCCGGTCGTGCTTCGGCCCGGACGGCGCGGAGAGCGGGCGGAAGGCCTGGGCCGCCTTCAGCGACGCCTTCCGCCAGTTCCCGTTCCACATCTCGGTCCTTTACCGGGCCCCGAGCCAATACGCCCCGGCGAACCTGCTCTACGCCAGGCCCACGGGCTACCGCGCCACGATGATCGGCTTCCCTTACGACGACGTGGACGGCTGGCGCGGGCCGTACCCGGCCGACGTGCTGGCGACCCAGTTTGCCAAGGTGGCGTCGGGGTGGGAGCGCGGCCTGCCGCCCTTGAGCGACGCCGTTCGCCGCGCGCCGCCGGACCGGCGGGCGGACGCCGAGGCCCAGTTGCGGTTCGCCCGGGCCGCCTGGCTGCACTTTCGGGCCGTCGCCAACCAGACGCGGTTCACCATCGCCCGCAACGCCTTGTCGGCCAAGGGGAAACCGCTCGACGGCGAGGGCCGCGCGGCCATGATTGCTCAGATGCGCCGCGCCGCAAGCGACGAGATCGAGGTCGCGCGGGAAGTCTTTCGCCTCGCCAAGCAGGACTCGCGCATCGCCTACGAGGCGTCGAACCACTACTACTACCTGCCCATCGACCTCGTGGAGAAGGTCATCAACTGCCGGTACCTGCTCGACCACAACTTGCCCGAGCCTGCGCCGTAGGTTGGTCCCGGCGGCACGGCCGTTTCTCCCTTGCCTTCCCGAACCGCCCGTGTACCCTGTCGTGTGGTCCCAGGAAAGGAGCGAGACTGCCATGCCACGCGCCGCCCTATCCATCGTCTTGTCTGCGGTCCTGTTTCTCGGTATCGTTGCGGCCATGGATGCTCGCGCTGCAACCAACTACGACGAGAGCAAGGTGCCCAAGTACACCTTGCCTGACCCGCTGGTGACCGAGGACGGCAAGAAGGTCACCGACGCCAAGGCCTGGCGCACGAGGCGGCGGCCCGAGATCCTCCACCTCTTCCAGACGCACGTCTACGGCCGCGCGCCCGGCCGGCCCGAGAAGATGACCTTCAAGGTCTTCGACTCAGGCGCCAAGGCCCTCGGCGGTAAGGCCACCCGCAAACAGGTCACCGTCTTCTTCACGGGCGCCGAGGACGGACCCTCCATGGACATCCTCATCTACCTGCCCAACGCCGCCAGGAAGCCGGTCCCCACGTTCGTCGGCCTCAACTTCGCCGGCAACCACGCGACCCAACCCGACCCGGCCATCCGCCTGTCCACGCGATGGATGCGCAGCAAGGGCGCCGGCGTTGTCAAGAACCGTGCGACCGAAGAGACGCGCGGCAAATCGGCGTCGCGGTGGCCGGTTGAGATGATCCTGGCGCGAGGCTACGGGCTTGCGACCATCTACTGCGGCGACATCGACCCCGACTTCCACGACGAGTTCAAGAACGGCGTCCACCCCGCCTTCGACAAACCCGGCGAGCGCCCGCCCGACGCATGGGGCACCATCGCCGCCTGGGCCTGGGGCCTCAGCCGCGCGGTGGACTACTTCGAGGCCGACGCGGATATCGACCACAAGCACGTGGCCGTCATGGGTCACTCGCGGCTGGGCAAAACCGCCCTCTGGGCCGGCGCCCGCGACGAGCGGTTCGCCCTGGTCATCTCGAACGACTCGGGTTGCGGCGGGGCGGCGCTGAGCCGGCGGCGATTCGGCGAGACCGTCGGACGGATCAATTCCTCCTTCCCCCACTGGTTCTGCGAGAACTTCAAAAAGTACAACGACCGCGAGGACGATTGCCCCGTGGATCAGCACATGCTCATCGCCCTGGTCGCTCCGCGGCCCGTCTATGTGGCGAGCGCCGAGAAGGACCGCTGGGCGGACCCGCGCGGCGAGTTCCTGGCGGCCAAGGGGGCCGACCCCGTCTATCGCCTCCTCGGCACCGATGGGATGGCCGCCAAGCAGATGCCCGGTCTCGATGAGCCGGCCCTCAGCACCATCTCCTACCACATCCGGACCGGCGGCCACAACGTGACCGACTTCGACTGGCAGCAGTACCTCAGCGCCGCCGACCGCCACTTCGGCCGCGCCCCCGCCAAGTGAACGGTTCAGCGCACGCAGGCCGGGGCGTGCCCCGGCGTTCGTGAGATATGCGTGGAGCACGCAGGCCGGGGCGTGCCCCGGCATCCATCGGGTGGCGGTGGAGGACGTAGGCCGGGGCGTGCCCCGGCGTTCGTGAGATATGCGTGGAGGCCCGGAGTTCGTCGTGAGGCACCTTATCTTCGTCTTCGCCGTGGCCGCAGGCGCGTGGTTCGCCCCAGCCTGTCCAGCCGCGTCGCCGGAACCGACGGAGGCTGCCAACGCGCCCGTGCCTGCGGCATCGGCCCCGCCGGCGCCCTCGGAGTTCGCCTTCACGTTCTCGCCCGGCTACGGCACGATCGACCATTGGCCGAAGGACCCGGCTGCGTTCGAAGACGTGGTGCAGAAACTGGCCGGCGTCGGCTTCAACACCATCCACTGCGTCTACCGCGATTGGCGCGTGCCCATCTGCCGCAGACACGGCGTCAAGATGATGATCGACGTGCTGGCGTGGCACGACGATGCCCTGACCGACATCCGCCGCCCCGAGCAGCAGGCCGCCGTCAAGGCCATCTGCGAGAAGGTGCGCGGTGAGCCCGCCGTCTGGGGCTACAACCTGTGGAACGAGAAACTGGCGTTCTTCGGCCGACCCTTCGGCAAGGACATCAACGACTGCCTCGCGATGCTTCGCGAGTGGGACCCCACCCATCCCGTATGGGTCGGCACCTATCGCAATGCGTACCCGCAGGCCGTCAAGGGCAACCCGGGCGTCTTCGGCTACTACGATTACCACTGGCAGCGGGGGATGATCTGGCACTTCGCCCTGCTGACGTGGTACCAGGGGCTGCTCAACGAGCGGGACGCCTGGCTCGGACGCTGGATCATGGTGCACGACGAGAACCGCAACCTCTATACCCTCAACACGTCGCTGGCCCACGGCTTGAAGGTGGTCATCTGGTTCATCGGCGGTCCGTGGAACGCACGGACGGGCGAGTGGAACCCGAAGCATCACCTCGTTCGCGTCGGCCGCCAGGTGCAGCACCTGTACGCCGAACTGATGCGGCTCGGCCGCCCCACCGCCGTCTACTCCACGCCGACCACGAAGACGCCCGACAACAAGGACAAAGAGCCCGGCGTCCCGCCGCACTGCACGCCGTTTCCCGACG